>OGXP01000031.1_pt1 | contig 155698 bp, 164 predicted proteins | sample 1576351 | NCBI WGS metagenome assembly OGXP01 (sample SAMEA3541517, study PRJEB24748) | human gut metagenome | biome: human gut; feature: human-associated habitat; material: faeces | place: China | collected 2012
CAGTGCCAGCAGATTTACAGTCTGTCCCCTTTGGCCACTCGGGAATTCGCCCATGCTTTGTTTGATAAGCAGTGATAATAATATCACATGAGCGGGGAAAAATCAAGAGGGGGAATGAAATTATTTTATAAAATTTGGCGGGGTTTCGGCCGGTAGATTACTTCGCTGACCGTGTAAACTGTGACAAAGGCGGAAGGGTCTGTTTTTAAAAGATACGACATCAAAAGGGCGTATTCATTTTTATCCACGATGGTAATGATCTCTGTTTTAGGCTGACCGTCATAGGCGCCCCGGCCTTCATAGATGGTAGCGCCGCTGTGAAGGCGGTTCAGGATAAAACTGCGTATTTCAGCTTCTTTTTCAGAGATGATGCAGACTCGTTTTTTCAGATTCAGGCCGAATATGAAGTGATCCAGTACAAGCCCGTTTAAATAGGTGCCTAAAAGGCTTAAAACGACCAGCTTTTTATCATAAAACAGGATAGAGGACAGGGCCACGCACATACCGGGAAGCGCCATGGCTTTTCCCATGTCCATGCGGAAATATTTGTTTAACAGCTTTGCCACAATATCCAGTCCCCCGGAGGAGGCATTTTCCCGGAATAAAATTGCAAGTCCGATGCTTACAACAAAGATATAGCAGACCATATCCAGAAAGGGATCGCCGTTAATGGATGAAAAATCGGGGAACCATATTTCAAATATCCTTAAAAATAATGGAAGCAGAAGAGAGGTGTAAACCGTTTTTGCGCCAAATTCCTTTCCGATCAGGAGAAAGCCAATTATCAGCAAAAGCCCGTTAAGGATAAAAGTAATGATGGAGATATGGAGAGGGATGATATTGCCGAGGATCATAGCCAGACCGGATATGCTTCCTACAGACACCTGACTGGGGATCAGAAAGAAGAACACGGCGGCTGAAACAATGAGGGTGGCAAAGGTTATTACTATAAATTCTTTCATAAAGTCTGATTTTTTCATATGAATACTCCTGTATTAAAGATATTCTCTGCTGTCATTCCTACTATATTCGATTCTTTTTTGCGTGTAAACCGTTTTTTGTGCGTATCTTTTATTTTGCCTTACGGTTTGGAAAAGGCTTATGAAAGCTCCTGCGTTTCAAAATCCGTTTTCCAATGGACGAATCCGGGCAGATATGGTATACTCTATAAGATAGGCGTATTCCATTTTCGGGTACAAATTGGAGGAAGGATATGAAAGATAAAGGAAAGATGCGGTGGACATTTCGCGTATATCTGCAGTGGCCGCTGTATTTGACAGTCTTTATGGTCCTGCTTGCGGCAGCTGTGGGGGCGGTGTCGTTTACGGCGGGAATCATTGTTTCGGCTTTTACTCTTGTCTATATTGGAATTGCGCTGTGGCTTTACTGTTCCAGAAAAAGGGGAATCCTGGCAGGACTGATCGCATTTGCGGAAGCTTACGATCAGAGCAAGCAGGATATCCTGAAAGAAATGCTGGTTCCCTATGCAGTGACAGACCGGACGGGGCGTCTTTTGTGGATGAACCGCGAGTTTTCATTGATCTTAGGGGAAGATAAGACGGCAGCGCCTAATCTGACGGCCCTGTTTCCGGAGGTTACGAAGGAAATGCTGGCTACAGGCGGAGAGACAGTGAGCATACACAGCTCATATTTGGAGAGAAATTACCGGGTAGACCTGCGGGAGCTGGCGATTGCTTCCTTGTCTCAGGCCGTGGCTGATAATGGTCTGGAAACGGGAGAAGGCGGCATTACGGCTGTCTATCTCATGGATGAGACCCAGACGTTAAAATACAAACAGCAGGTCAATGATCAGAAACTGGTAGCAGGACTGATCTATCTGGATAATTACGAAGAAGCGCTTGAAAGCGTGGAAGAAGTGCGGCGATCCCTGCTTACGGCCCTGATCGACCGTAAGATCAGCAAGTATATTGCTTCCATGAACGGCATTGTAAAAAAGATTGAAAAGGATAAATATTTCTTTGCAATCTGCCAGCAGCATATGGCTAAGATGCAGGAGTCCCGTTTCCCCATTCTGGAAGATGTAAAGACTGTTAATATCGGAAATGAGATGGCCGTGACCTTAAGTATCGGTATCGGCATGAACGGTGAAAGTTATGCTCAGAATTATGAGTATGCCAGAACCTCGATTGATATGGCTCTGGGACGGGGCGGCGACCAGGCGGTCGTAAAGGATTCGGATAAGATCCAGTATTATGGCGGCAAGGCACAGCAGATGGAAAAGACAACCCGAGTGAAGGCCCGTGTAAAGGCCCATGCCCTGCGGGAACTGATGGAAAATAAGGATCGGCTGCTGATCATGGGCCACCGTCTGGCAGATATTGACGCCTTCGGCGCAGCCATCGGCATTTACCGGATCGCCATGTCCATGAATAAAAAGGCCAATATTGTGCTCAATGAGGTTACTTCCTCCGTCCGTCCCATGATGGAGCGCTTCCTGGACAATGCGGAATATCCGGACGATATGTTCCTAAAAGGGCCTCAGGCGGCAGAGCTGGCAGATGCAGGCACCATGCTTGTGGTGGTGGATGTAAACCGTCCCAGCATCACAGATGAGCCGTCCCTTCTGCGCCTGGTGCGGACGATCGTTGTGCTGGACCACCACAGAACCAGCAACGAGGTTATTGACAATGCGGTGCTTTCCTATGTAGAGCCCTATGCTTCTTCTACCTGTGAAATGGTGGCAGAGGTGCTGCAGTATATTGCAGACGGCATCAAGGTGCGGCCTGCAGAGGCAGACGCCATGTATGCGGGTATTGTGATTGATACCCAGAATTTTACAAATCAGACCGGCGTGCGTACCTTTGAGGCAGCGGCCTTCCTGCGAAGAAGCGGGGCGGACATTACGAGAGTGCGCAAGCTGTTCAGGGAAAATATGAAGGACTATCAGGCCAAGGCAGAGGCTGTGCGGGCAGCAGAGGTGTATATGGATGCATTTGCCATCAGCGTGTGCCCGGCAGAGGGGCTTGACAGTCCGACGATCACCGGAGCCCAGGCAGCTAATGAGCTCCTTGAGATCAAGGGAATAAAAGCTTCCGTGGTTCTCACCGATTACAATAATACCATTTATTTCAGCGCCCGTTCCATTGACGAGGTCAATGTACAGGTAATGATGGAGAAGCTGGGCGGCGGCGGCCACCGTACCATCGCCGGAGCCCAGATGCAGGGCGTTTCCATACAGGAGGCAAAAGACCGCCTGAAAGAAGTAATCCGGCAGATGCTGGAAGAGGGCGACGTATCATAGAGACAGAAAGGATGGATCAATATGGAAATTGTATTATTAGAGGATGTAAAGGCACTTGGAAAAAAAGGTCAGGTTGTAAAGGTAAATGACGGCTATGCGAGAAACTTTATCTTGCCTAAAAAGCTGGGCGTAGAGGCAACTGCCAAGAATTTAAACGACTTAAAGCTTCAGAAGGCAAATGATGCGAAAGTTGCAGCAGAGCAGCTGGCAGCGGCTAAGGAGCTGGGAGAGAAGATTGAAAAGTCCAAGGTGGTTGTTTCGATCAAGGCAGGAGAAGGCGGAAGAGCCTTTGGCGCTGTTTCTTCCAAGGAAATTGCCAAGGCAGCAGCCGATCAGCTGGGGCTGGATATTGATAAGAAGAAGATCGTTTTAAACGATCCCATCAAGGCCATCGGAAGCTTTGAGGTAGCAGTTAAGCTTCACAAGGAAGTGACTGCAAAGCTGGCTGTGAAGGTAGTAGAAGCGTAAAAAGGACGTAAAGGGGGCGGCGTATCGTATTCCGGAAGGAAGGGATGCGCCGTCCTGTTTTCGCAGGCTTCCGGACAGAAAATTCCGGAGCGCAGGTTTGGCAAATATTATAGTAGGAGGAAAGAGTCATGGAAGAAGCCCTGATTAAGCGGGTGCTTCCCCACAGTCTGGAAGCGGAGCAGTCGGTAATCGGCTCCATGCTGATGGACCGGGAGGCTGTGATCGCGGCGTCAGAGATTATAACAGGCAGTGATTTTTATCAGCAGCAGTACGGCATTATGTTTGATGCTATGGTAGAGCTTTTTAACGAGGGAAAACCGGTGGATCTGGTTACTCTGCAGGATCGTTTGAAGGAAAAGGATGTCCCCCCTGAGGTCAGCAGCCTTGACTTTGTCCGGGATATTATGACCATGGTGCCTACCTCGGCCAATATAAAATCCTATGCCAATATTGTAAGCGAAAAGGCTGTGCTGCGCCGGCTGATCAAGACCACAGAGGAGATTGCAGGGGCCTGCTATGCGGGAAAGGAACCGTTGGAAAATATTCTGGCAGATACGGAGAAATCGGTATTTGACCTTCTTCAGAATAAGGGCGGGCAGGAATTTGTACCCATCAAGCAGGTTGCCATCAATGTGCTGGAAAAGATCGAGGACGCCTACCGCAATCAGGGAACAGTTACGGGTATTCCGTCCGGCTTTATTGACCTGGACTACAAGCTGTCCGGCTTTCAGCCCTCTGATTTTATCCTGATCGCTGCCCGTCCCTCCATGGGAAAGACGGCCTTTGTGCTAAATGTGGTAGATTATGTATCCGTGCGGAAAAATCTGCCCTGTATGGTATTCAGCCTGGAGATGTCCAAGGAACAGCTGGTAAACCGTATGCTGTCTATGGAATCGAACGTAGATTCCCAGAAGCTGCGTACCGGTACTCTTACAGATGCAGACTGGGATGCAGTGGTAGAGGGAATCGGCGTGATCGGAAATTCCAAGCTGATCATTGACGATACGCCGGGCATTTCCATCACAGAGCTTCGATCCAAGTGCAGGAAAATGAAGCTGGAGCACGGTCTAAGCCTTGTGATCATTGACTACCTGCAGCTGATGAGCGGCAGCAAAAAGGGCGGAAATGACAACCGCCAGCAGGAAATTTCCGAGATTTCCCGTTCCTTAAAGGCTATTGCCAGAGAGCTTCATGCGCCTGTGATCGCTCTTTCCCAGCTGTCCCGTGCCTGCGAGACCCGTACAGACCACAGGCCCATGCTTTCGGATCTTCGAGAATCAGGAGCTATTGAGCAGGATGCGGATGTGGTAATGTTTTTATACCGCGATGATTATTACAACAAAGATACGGAGCATCCCAACGAGGCTGAAGTTATTATTGCAAAGCAGCGTAACGGCCCTATTGGAACGGTGAATTTGATCTGGAAGCCGGAGTACACGAAGTTCGTCAATGCAGCACGGCCTCAGGGCGGGAATTCAGAGGGTTAAAATTTCAGTCATAATAGCAGTTCTCAACGCATACATTAAAAGTAAGGTCAAACCGGACCGCGCAGGGCACGGCGGAGGATCGTTACATTAAGCAGTGTGAAGGAGAGAACAGTTATGGATGAAGTACATTATCTTATATCAGACGCGTCCAGAAAGGTGGATGTGGAAGCCCATGTATTAAGGTACTGGGAGGAAGAACTGGAGCTGGATATTCCCAGAAATGAGATGGGACACAGATATTATACAGATTTTCATATCCGTATGTTTAGGCAGGTAAAGAGCTTAAAGGAAAAGGGGTATCAGCTGAAAGCCATTAAGCATGCCCTAAACCAGGTTCTGCATCAGGATGGGGAAAATGGAGCGCAGCTTACGGACGAACTGCTGGAAAAGGATATGGATGCCGCTTTAAGAGGGTTTAAGGAGGAGGAACGTCTGGCGCCATTAAGGCCGGTTCAGGCAGAAACAATCCCGGCTGTTTCTATGGAGGAACGAATGGCCCAGTTCCAGCAGATTATGAACCTGATCATCGGACGGGCTCTGGAGGTTAATAATGAGAAGCTCAGTCAGGATATCAGCAGTCTTGTAAACGAAAAGCTATCCGGGGAAATGGAGCTTTTGCTTCAGTCCTCAGACCGGAAAGAAGAGGAGCGATTCCGCCAGCTGGACGAGGTGATCCGATCCTTCCAGAAGAGCGGACAGGCTGAGGCGGCAGCTGCCAGAGTGCCGTTTTTTAAGCGGAAGCCATTTAAAAGAAGTGGAAAAAGCAGGAACGCATCAGGCCATCCTCAGCGGTCCGGGGGGCTGATCCCGTAAAAAAATCTCGCCATTTATATCGGAATATGATAATATGATACTGAAAGTGAACGAGACAGCACACCGGGATTTTACATCCGGTATCATATTGTTAAATCCGGCCATATTTCAGGCTGAGTCATACAAAGGAAGGATCAAGAGCAATTTCATGAACCAAAGATTTAGATACAGAAAATACCTTACATATGCCCTGGCCTCAGGGATACTGGCAGCCTCTCTCACACTGGGAGGCTGTGCAGACCAGACAGCAGGGGGGATGGCGGCAACTCCGGCTCAGGCCCAGGCACGGGCGGCAGCCCCTGAGGAGGAAACAGAAGCTATCGCACCTTTAAACTTAAGCGGCCAGATCCTGCCCGATCTGGATGATGTAGAGCTTCCGGAGAATGCGGAGCCGGTTCCTGAGTACTTAAGGGAAGGCGTCCGCCATGAGATCGTAAAGAAGCTCCAGCAGCGTCTCATGGATCTGGGATTTATGGATAATGATGAACCTACCGATTATTTCGGCCAGGTAACACTTCAGGCTGTAAAACATTTCCAGAGGCAGAATGAGATGCCACAGGATGGAATTGTAGGAGATGCCACCTGGGAGGCTCTGATGGCTGAGGACGCCAAGTATTATGCCGTTTCCAAGGGAACCCAAGGCGACGATATACAGCGGATCCAGCAGCGTCTTTATGAGCTGGGTTATCTGGCAAAGGCGGATCAGGTAACTGGTAATTTTGGAGATTCCACGGAAGCTGCGGTAATTAAGCTTCAGGAGGTCAATGGCCTAAGCCCGGATGGAAAGGTAGGACAGAAAACCTATAACCTTCTGTACAGCGATGAGGTCCGCCCCAACCTCCTGTCTTACGGCGAAAAGAGTGAGGTGGTTTTAGCCTGCCAGCAGCGTCTGAAGGAATTAGGATATCTTACAACCACACCGGACGGTGCTTATGGACAGGATACGGTGATTGCTGTAAAGCAGTTCCAGGCCAGAAACGATCAGGTCGTAGACGGCTACCTGGGTCCATCTACCCGTATTGCCTTAAATGATCCGTCGGCTCGTCCAAATGGATTGATGCTGGGCGAACAGGGCGAAACGGTTACCAGAGTACAGCAGCTTTTAAGCAAATATGGATATTTAAGCTCTGCCAATGTGACCGGATATTATGGAGAGGTAACAGAGCAGGCGGTTAAAAACTTCCAGAGCCGCAACGGACTGGCAGCAGATGGTCAGGTCGGCATCCAGACCATGACAAAGCTTACCAGCGACAATGTGAGACGTCCGGCAGCAAACTCCGGCGGAGGAAGCTCTGCACAGACCGGAGGAGGAAGTACGGGAGGAAGCGGCGGAAATAAGAAGCCGGCAGGAAATAACGGCAGCCAGGGCGGTTCTTCCTCTGCGCCGAAGGCACCTTCCGGTACAGGCGTATCTGCTTTGATATCTGTGGCTTCATCCAAGATCGGAAGTCCTTATGTGTGGGGAGCTAAGGGTCCCAATGCCTTCGACTGCTCCGGTTTTGTATACTGGTGTCTGAATCAGGTAGGTGTTCGTCAGAGCTACCTTACTTCTTCCGGCTGGCGCAATGTGGGACGCTATACGAAGATCACCAACTTTAATGATATTCAGGCCGGCGATATTGTGGTAGTAAACGGCCATGTAGGTATTGCGGCAGGAGGCGGGACTGTGATCGACGCATCCTCCAGTAACGGCCGCGTAGTACACAGAAGCTTAAGCCAGTGGTGGAGAAACAACTTTATTTGTGCATGGAGAATCTTCTAAAAGCTACAGAGAATCTCTGAAAGAAAGAGTCAGGCAAAGCCATAACACATCCGCGGCACATGTCCCGCGGATGTGTGCGTTTTGGAAAAAAATGGGAGGAAATACAAATGCAGACAATTTTAGTATGCGACGATGACAAGCAGATTGTGGAAGCCATTGATATTTATCTTACAGGAGAAGGCTACAAGGTAATTAAGGCGTATGACGGCTATGAGGCCCTGGAATATCTGGAAAATAACTCCGCAGACCTGCTGATCCTGGACGTAATGATGCCCGGACTGGATGGTATCCGGACGACTCTTAAGGTAAGGGAAAACAGCAGCATCCCCATTATCATCCTGTCTGCCAAATCTGAGGATGCAGACAAGATCCTGGGATTGAATATCGGGGCAGATGACTATATTACAAAGCCGTTTAATCCTCTGGAGCTGGTTGCCAGAGTCAAGTCCCAGCTGCGCCGCTATACACAGCTTGGCAACTTAAACCAGCAGGAGCAGGATCAGGTTTACAAGTGCGGCGGTCTTCAGATCAATGATGATAATAAAGAGGTTACAGTAGACGGAGAACCCATTAAGCTGACTCCTATCGAGTATAATATTCTCCTGCTTTTGGTAAAGAATGCGGGCAAGGTATTTTCCATTGATGAAATATATGAACAGATATGGAATGAGGAAGCGATCGGGGCAGACAATACAGTAGCGGTCCATATCCGCCATATCAGGGAAAAAATTGAGATTAACCCAAGAGAGCCGAAGTATCTTAAAGTAGTCTGGGGCGTAGGATACAAGATTGAAAAACAGTAGGTGGACCTATGGAGCAGAACAGAAAGAAAATACGTATTCAGAAGGTGGTTTTATCCCTTCTTTCAGTGATATTCCTCGCTATGGCCCTGGCGGGCATCAGCGCCATGTATTTAAACGGAGGCTACGGAAGAGGGATCAGCTGGGTCTATGAGGAAACCTACGAGGACTCTGATACCTTCAGCATGAAGCTGGGAAAAGATATAGAAAATATTTTTACATATATCGGCTATAAGGATCTCTTTGAAACAAACGGACAGCTGGATATGAGCAAGCCCATTGTCCGGCTTATGGATGGGCCGGGGGTAGATGAGGACTGGACACTGGATCAGATCGTCCGGTATGCCAGGATCAGAGGCTACTATCTGGGAGAAAACTTTACGGTTCAGGGTTCCCCTATGTCCATGGACGATGACGACATGGAGGTTACAGTCCAGTTTTTGAATACAGGCTTTGATTTTCTGAGCATGGGTGAAATGGAAACCCGGATGACAAAGGAAGAACTGGCGCTGGATATTCTGGAATGTCTGGGACAGTATTATTCTATTTATTACAATTTCATGGAGCACCAAACCAATGTGCGCTTCCGGGTGGTTTATAAGAGCGATGAAGGAGTGGAAACGGTGTATACCAATGTACCGGAACTTTCGTTGGATGAGCTGAGAGGATTTGGAAAATACCTGTTTATTCCCGGAAATACCATTCGTATGGATACGAATCTGGCGGTCATTCCCCAGAATGCGGCTGCTCTTTTGGAAACATGGAATCCGAATAATAATGACCAGAATTATCTGGTGGTTTCGGTTGATACCACATATCCTTATGTTGACAGCTATTCCGAAGAGTCTGCCCAGTACCGCAGTGTGAGAAATGCGTTTATTATGGGAATGGGCGGAGTAATTGTCGGATTCATCGGTCTGTTTGCGGCGTTAGTATGGCTGGTATTCCTGTCGGGACATACAGACAATCTGGACAGCGAGATACGCCTTTATCCGATTGACCGGATTCCTACGGAGGTATGCATTCTCCTGGGGGCTGTAGCAGCAGCGGTGCTCCTTTTGTGGGGGAAACGGCTTGGAATGATGGTAATCGGTCTTTTTTTCAGTGAGGAACATCTGCCTTTCTGGAATAAGATGCTTCGATATCTGATCATTTACAGCTGTGCAGTTCCCTGCGGTTTCAGTCTTCTGCGCCGATACAAGGCCGGAACGCTTTGGACGGGGAGTCTTGGAAAAAGAGGGACTGCGGCATTTAAAGCTTATCGGGAAAAGACCAGCTATGCAGTAGGCGGAGCGCTGTGTTATCTTACTTTTTTAGGCTGCAACGGCTTTATGATGTGGCTGATCCTCTTTTTATTTACAACCAGAGGAGAACGGATCAGCTACCGGATCATGTATTATGTTGTGCTTGTGCTGTTTGTATGGCTCGACGGCTGGGTATTTCACCGGCTGTTTAGGGAAGCCTGCCAGAGAGATCTGCTGGATCAGGCCATCAGTACCATTTCTACCGGAGATACGGGCTACCGTCTGGACACTTCCATGCTCACAGGCAAGGAAAAGAAAATGGGAGAGCATATCAATAATATTACCAGCGGTCTGGACACTGCTCTTCAGGAAAAGGTAAAAAGCGAGCGGTTAAAGGCAGATCTGATCACCAATGTGTCCCATGATATCAAGACGCCTCTTACTTCTATTATTAACTATGTAGATCTCTTAAAGCGGCAGAAAATCCAGGATCCCAAAATCGCCGCTTATCTGGAGGTGCTGGATCAGAAGTCTCAGAGATTAAAGACGCTGACAGAAGATCTGGTAGAAGCCTCAAAGGCCAGTTCAGGCAATCTGAAGCTGGAGGTTTCGGATATTAACCTGGTAGAGCTGGTCCAGCAGACAAACGGTGAGTTTGAAGAGCGTTTTGCTCTGCGCCGTCTGGAGCTGATCCAGACGCTGCCGGAGGAGATCATTATGATCCGGGCAGATGGAAGGCGCCTGTGGAGAGTTCTGGAAAATCTGTATACGAACGCCTTTAAATATGCCCAGGAGGGCAGCCGCGTCTATGTAGACGTAAGAGAAGAGGGAGATAAGGCCGTATTTACGATCAAGAATATTTCTGAAAAGCCTTTGAATATCAGTCCGGATGAGCTTACAGAGCGATTTGTACGGGGCGATGTGGCAAGAACCACAGAAGGCAGCGGATTGGGACTTTCCATTGCAAGAAGCTTAACACAGCTTCAGAAGGGAGAGTTTATCATCAGTATTGACGGCGATCTGTTTAAAGCCCAGGTAGCTTTTCCTGTGGAACGGCGGGAGAGGAAGGCGGAACGAATAGCGGAGGAAATACCGTCTGATTCCAGCGAATGGGAAGATACATAAAGAAAAAGGCTCTCCGAAATCAGCTTCGGAGGGCCTTTTTGAACCCTAAATAATGTGATATGTAAGATCGGTCTACTGTTTACTGATACTCAAATACATTGATCCAGCTCTCTAAGAGCTCCTTTTCCTCAGGACGCTTATAGGCCAGCTGAGCTGCGGCTACTACAGGGAGCCAGCCCTGCACATAGCGTTTTTCTGTACCGGTTTTTTCGCAGAACAGATCCATGTACAGCTCCGCTCTTTTGCGGTCCTTTAAGCTTAACAGAAGGTAGGTTCTCGCCACATCGGCGCTGGCATTTCCCTGGGAAGCATGTACCCAGTCAATGACATACCATTTGCCATCATCACCTACGATGATGTTGGTTGGATTGAAATCGCCGTGGCAGAGCTTGGTATGCTTGGGCATTCCGTCCAGTCTGGTCATCAGCTCATAGCGTGTGCTGTCGTCCAGCTGCTCCACGGATTTGAGGGCGCGGATGGTTTTTTCCTTCAGTTTGTTTAACAGAGGGCAGGCCTGCTTATGGATCAGAAGGTGGAGATCCACCATGCCTTCCATGTATTCTTCCAGCTTGTCCGGATTTTCATCCATTAACTGCTGTAAGGTCTTTCCCTCTACGTATTCCTTCAGGATGGACCATTTTCCATCAACAACAGAAACCCCCAGGATCTTAGGAACGTTGAGCGCCTCGATATCCTCCACCCGCGCGTTGCACAGGGCTTCATTCAGAACCTCGGCTTTCGGGAATCCATCACAGAATTCCTTGATGGCAGTGCTGCCGTCACGATAAACGGTTTTCTTTTCACTTGTGAAAACTAATTCTCTTGCCATAATCATACTCTCCTTCCACACATTATATACGGTACTGCGCCGGTTTCCCGCCGCACTGTACTTATTCTACTACAAGGGCGGTAAAAAGTACATACTAAATTTGATAAATTTTTAACGTACTTTTGGGAAATACACTGGTAACAATTCCCTTTTACTTAAAATCGGAAGATGGCCGTACCATAAGCGGGGAGAGGATAGGCCACAGAATAGGGCTTTCCATCGCATTCTCCCTTGACGGATGTGTAGGAAGGACACTGAGAAGCCTTGTAGGCACCGTGTTCATTGTCCAGTAGCAGCGTATATTTACATTTTTTAGGAACTCCTACCCGGTAGTCGGGACGGGCTACGGGTGTGAAATTTATAACAAACAACAGGTTCTTTTTGCCGGTTTCATCTCTGCGGATAAAGCTGAAAATACTTCGGTCCCCGTCGTTGGCATTTACCCATTCAAAACCGTTCCAGTCATTGTCCAGACGGTACAGACATGGATATTTTTTATAAATGTGCAGCAGATCACGGACGTATTCCTGAAGCTTTCTGTGGCTGTCTTCATCTGCCAGATGCCAGTCCAGAGCCACCTTTTCATCCCATTCATGCCACTGGCCGAAATCCTGTCCCATAAAGAGCAGCTTTTTGCCCGGATGGCCCAGCATAAAGGTATATCCGGCTTTCAGGTTGGAAAACTTGTCTTCTCCCAGACCGGGCATTTTGTTGATCATGGAGCATTTTAAATGAACTACCTCGTCATGGGACAACACCAGGATATAATTTTCGCTGTTAAAATAAGTCAGGCTGAAAGTCATCCGGTTGTGGTTATATTTGCGGAAATAGGGATCCAGCTTCATGTACTCCAGAAAATCGTGCATCCAGCCCATGTTCCACTTAAAGGTAAAGCCCAGTCCGTCCTGCTCAGGATGCTTTGTCACATTGGGCCAGGCGGTAGATTCTTCCGCGATCATCAGTACGCCGAGATTGCGTCCCTGAACGACAGTATTTAAGTGCTTGAAAAACTCAATGGCCTCCAGATTCTGGTTTCCGCCGTAGATATTGGGTACCCACTGTCCGTCCTGGCGGCCATAGTCCAGATAGAGCATGGAAGCAACTGCATCCACTCTCAAACCATCCACATGGTACTGCTCTACCCAGTAAAGGGCATTGCTGATGAGGAAGTCCTTGACCTCGTTTTTTCCGTAATCAAAAACCTTTGTGCCCCAGTCCGGATGTTCGCCCTTGCGCGGATCTTCATATTCATAGAGGGGATGGCCGTCAAAATCAGCCAGTCCGTGGGCGTCCTTTGGAAAATGGGCAGGTACCCAGTCCAAAATGACGCCGATACCGTTTTTATGGAGATAATTTACAAAATACATGAAATCCTTTGGCGAGCCATATCGGGAGGTAGGCGCAAAATATCCGGTTACCTGATAGCCCCAGGAGCCGTCATAGGGATGTTCCGCAATTCCCATAAGCTCTACATGGGTGTATCCCATTTCCTTCACATAGGCAGCCAGCTCATGGGCGGCCTCGATATATGTATAGCAGCCATCTTTTTCCGGGCGGTTCTTTTTACGCCAGGAGCCCAGATGAACTTCATAGATGCTCATGGGCTGCTTTTCAGGGTCTTTCTGAGCCCGCTTGGTGATCCAGTCTGTATCTGCCCAGGAAAAGCCGGAGAGGTCGGCTGTTACAGAAGCGGTGCCGGGTCTGTATTCTGCGCTGAAAGCAAAGGGATCGGCCTTATAAAGGATTTTTCCCGTATCGGTAGTAATGGCAAATTTGTAGAGTTCACCTGTTTTCATGCCTGGGTTAAAGTATTCCCAGATTCCCATATCAGAGATTTTTTTCATGGGATTGGCATCAGGGTTCCAGCCATTGAAGTCGCCTACCAGATGAACCTGCTCTGCATGCGGAGCCCAAACGGCAAAATAAATCCCTGCTTTTCCTTTGAAAGTCATGGGATGAGCCCCCAGTTTCTGGTAAATATCATAATGAGTGCCGGCTCCGAAGAGATAGCAGTCCAGCTCCGAGATCATACCTGTTCCGGCAGGCGCTGAAGCTCTGGAAGAAGTTCCTGTTTTTTTTGCGGCAGCGGTTGGTTTTGCCGGTGTGCTTTTTCTTACAGCCATATTACGGTTCCCCCTTGATCTTAAGAACTGCTCCGTCACAGCCCTTTAATGTAATCTGCAGTTTTCCGTCTCGAATGGGGAGGATCTCGCCATCCTCAAGAAGATTTACAGCCTGAGAGGCAGCCATGGGAACAGGAATATTTAATACAGCTTCGTTATCGTCATTGTTTAAAGCGGTAATGATCAGGCTGTGTTCACCGTGTCTGGCAAAGGCGTATTGACGGTTGGTTAAAAGCAGTTCCTGATAGCGTCCCATATGAAGCTCTTCATTCTCCTGATGAATGATACCCAGTTTTGAAATACGGTCTGTAAGGGTACAGCGGAGGGAATCAAACGCATCTGGTGAAATGGCAGGCCGCAGGGCGTCGTCGCAGGAGGGCGTCCGTTTCCCTTCGATTCCCCATTCGCCTCCGTAGTAGATGGATGGGATGCCCGGAAGGGTCATCAGGCAGGTGTATACGGGAAGCAGATGCTCCTTTGTACGAAGCTTACTGGCAATTCGATCCTCATCATGGTTGTCTACAAAGGTGTACAGACTGCGTCCGATAGCCTCCAGACGGCGTACATTGTGGGCGATTTCAAAGAAATTGTGGTCGTTAAAGCCGGAGTAAATGCTCTTGTGGAGTTCGTAGTTGGTTACAGAGTGGAGCATATGGTCATTGACCCAGCGGCCATAGTCTCCGTGGATGACTTCTCCCATGAGCCAGAAATCCTCTTTCATGGTTTTCGTTTCCCGGCGCATTTCTTCCATAAAATGGAAATCAAGTACGTTTGCGCAGTCCAGACGGATGCCGTCAATGTCAAAGGTGTCGACCCAGAACCGGATCACGTCAAAGAGATACCGGCAGACCTGGGGATTGGCATGGTTGAGACAGGGAAGTTCAAAATGTCCCTGCCAGGCCTCATAGCCGAAAGGGTCTCCCAGAGGGCTTGACCAGTCAAAGTTTACGCCCTTGTACCAGTCTTTATAGGGAGAATCCCATTTCTTTTCCTGAATGTCTTTGAAGGCAAAAAATTCCCGTCCCGTGTGGTTGAATACCCCGTCTACGACGACTCTGATCCCGTTTTCATGGCAGAGGGAAATGAAATGACGGAAGTCTTCGTTGGAGCCCAGACGGCGGTCGGTCTGTTTGTAATTTCTGGTATCATAGCCATGGCTGGTGGATTCAAAAAGGGGGCCTATGTAAATGGCATTGCAGCCCAGCGCTTTTATATGTGGAATCCATAATTCCAGCTCATCGAACCGGTCTGTCTGTTCTGTTCCGGTATTCTGCTTTGGGGCACCGGTCATACCAAGGGGATACATATGATAAAAAACTGCTTTTTCATACCAAGCGCTCATAGTTGTTGTCCTCGCAATTCTGCCGGGAGTCAAAGCTCCCGGCTTTTAAATTTTCTTAAAAGGAACTGGTAACGCAGCTGCGCTGCATTCCATTCATAAATACAGCAGTCGATCAGTGTAGGATCTACTTCCTGCTCAAAATGGTTTCTGGCCGTTTCAATGGCATGTCTGGTATCTTCAATCTCGGCCCTCAGGCGAAGAAGCTGCGGATCCTGTTTTTTAAGAGTGGCTGCTGCGGTCTGGCAAACGGCCTTCATCCAATCACTCATAGAATATTATCTCCCTGCGCGTCTGCCCAAAACGGCAGAGCGGATTTTGACGGATTTACCGGTAACACAGTCAGTATATCCGAAAAATACCATTATATGCAGGATTGGGGAATAGAACCGAAGTCTTTTTAAAGTATAAATTCTTCAATCCGGAAACCCAGTTCCATCAGCTGCCTGGTAGGCTCCCGGAGGGTGAGATAGTAGTAATTGGCAGTGCCGTCCTCGCGGACATCTACCAGTCCGGCGGCTTTCAATATTTTTAAATGATGGGAGATGGCCGGACGCGACAGGCTGGTGCGCCGGGTGATCTCGTTTACATTCATAGCGTGATCTGCAAAATCCACCGATACGCCTGGTGAATCCAGTGCCATGGCATTTTCCGTTAGGGCTTCTATGATGGAAAGCCGGACTTTATCACCAAGGGCAATGAATATAGGCATACAGGAATGAAACTGCTTCTGCAGTTCTGCCGCAGTGGTCATCCTTTGATCTCCTCCTTTGGTTTAAAATTTTAAACTAATGCTATTTTACCATTGTGATGAATGCGGGTCAAGATAAAATGGGTAAAATGCATAAAAAATAAAATGGAAAAAGTGATAAATTATTCATTAGAACGACACAATTTGATAAAATGAACAGATGAAGGGAAAAATATGGTGTAAAATGAAAATAGCCCTTGACTTTTGTCGGAGGGTGGGGCATAATGTAGTAACATTCATTTCAAAATTCTATTTTTAATTCTAATTTTGTAATTCTTATGAGAGTCCATCCCCTGTCGGGGAGAGAATTTCAGATTTTTAAGCAGATCACAGCAGAGGACAGACGCGCAAACAGAGGGGTTTCAGGGCAGTATGCGTCGTTTTTTCTGGAAGGAGGAATATAGTCTGTATTTTGTATGTAAATTTTTATATTGGCTTTTTATGGCAGCAGCTGCGGCAGGAGATATCAGGGAGTACAGGATTTCCAACCGATATCTGGGGTTTGCGCTGATCGCCGGAATCAGCGGAGCGCTGACTTGGGGAGAGGGAAGTATGGCAGAACGCAGTTTGTTTGCGGTCGGTTTTATGATCCGTCTGATTACAGTGGTGATATTGGGATTTCCCATATACCGAAGGGGGATGATCGGAGCTGGGGATGTAAAAATGGCAGCCTTGTTTACTGCATGGCTGGGGGTTCGGGATGGTCTAAAGGCCTTAACGATCGGATTTATGTTAGGAGCAGTTCTGGCTCTTCTTAAAATGCTGCGGCAGGGCAGCATGGTCAAACGATTTCTTTATTTATCAGCCTATATCAGGCACAGTTTTCAAAGCAGAATGATGGAAATATATTATGATCCCTCAAGGGACGGAAGAGAGGCGGTCATCCCGCTGGGAGCCTGCTTTTTTGTGGGAGCAGCCGCGGCAGAGATATGGCAGAGGCTGTGAACGGGGAGCCTGAGGCAGTGGGAGGAGGCGCATGGCAGAGGAGGCGTGGCATCCACAGGCCGGGTAAGGCAGAGAAGGGAAGAAAATCAGAAATACAGCAGGAGGAGTAAAGATGGTAAAAATAATGGCGGTGTATGATGAGGATGCGCTTTATGCCAGAAGGCTGGCAGAGTATGTAAACCGGAGGGAGACCATTCCTTTTACAGCGATGGCCTTTTCGAATCTGGAACGGTTAAAAGAGTACGGAGACAGCCATGAAATTGAAATTCTTTTAGTAGGAGAGACTGTAAAAGCGGCCGCAGATGAAGTGAAAGCAGGTTTAAAAATGGTGCTCTGCGGCGGAGAGTTTTCCATAGGGAAGGAGGAACCCTCTATTTATCGGTTTCAGTCGGGAGAAGGGATTTTGCGGGAGATCATGACCTGCTACTGTACAGCTCCTCCGGAGCCTGCACTGGCTCTTTCGGGAATGGGTGCGCAGATTTTGGGTGTGTACTCTCCGGTGAACCGCTGCGGAAAAACAGCCTTTGCATTGACCTTGGCCCAGGTATTGTCCAGAACGGAATCGGTACTTTTTATCAGCCTGGAGGAATTTGCAGGATTTGAGGCTCTTTTGGGAGAAGATGTGAAGCAGGATTTTTCGGATGTGCTTTATCTCTGCCGTCAGGGAAGCTTTAACTGGATGAAGCTCCGGGCCATGGTGTGCTCTGTGGGACAGGTTGACATGATCCCGCCGGCAGCTTATGGGGAAGATCTGGACCAGATGGAGCCCGAGGAATTAGCCCTTCTTTTAAGGCGTATTGCCAGGGAAAGCGGATACAGGCGGCTGGTAGTGGATATGGGCCACATGGGAAGGGGATCGGCGGCGCTGCTGGACTGCTGTGACGGGGTGTATCTGCCGGTTTTAGAGGATCCGGTATCCAGGGCCAAGCTGCAGGCATTTGACAGGTATCTGTCAGCTGCAGGCGCGGTTTCCCTTAAAGAAAAAATCTGCCGTCTCCGTCTTCCAAAGACATGTCCTTTGAGCAGCATGGAGAACTGTATGGATCAGCTTCTCTGGGGAGAGATGGGAGATTTTGTCCGGGCTCTTTTAGAGGGAGGAGGGGGAAATGACTGAAAGAAATCCAAGGGAGGGAATCCGCGAAGAGCTGCGCCAGAAGATTATGGAACAGCTTCAGGAATGCAGCCGCATGGAGGATGATGAGCTTTACGAACAGATTGACCGTGCGATCCGGGAAAAAGGGCAGGAACTATTTCTGCCTCTTAAAGAGCGGCTGTGGCTCAGGAGCAGCCTTTATGACAGCTTTCGCCGTCTGGACATCTTACAGGAGCTGTTAGATGACAGAAATGTAACAGAGATCATGGTAAATGGAGCCGGGAAGATTTTTATCGAAAGAAAAGACGGAACAGCTCTGTGGGAACGGAGATTTGAACGGCCGGAGCAGCTGGAGGATATTATCCAGCAGATCGTAGGGCGTGTAAACCGGGTGGTAAATGTGTCTTCGCCCATTGCAGATGCCCGTCTGGAGGATGGCTCCCGCGTTCATATCGTGCTGCCTCCGGTTGCGCTGGACGGCCCGGTGGTGACTATACGAAAGTTTCCGGAACCGATCACGATGGAAAAGCTGATTGGCTTTGGGGCTGTTACAGAGGAAGCGGCACAGTTTCTGGAAGGGCTGGTAGCTGCCCGGTACAATATTTTTGTCAGCGGGGGAACCAATTCAGGAAAGACGACATTTTTAAATGCCCTGTCATCCTTTATTCCCAGAACGGAGCGGGTAATTACCATTGAAGATTCGGCAGAGCTGCAGATTTCTCAGGTTCCCAATCTGGTGCGTTTAGAGACAAGGGACGCCAATACAGAGGGAAAGGGACAGATTACCATCAGCCAGTTAATCCGGGCTTCGCTGAGGATGAATCCGGAAGCCATCATAATAAAAAAGTGAGATTTAAAGGACAATAGAAAGTTCTGAGCCATCCCAAACACATTCCTTCAAGATATCTCTCATAATACGATTCTTTTCTTCGGCAGTAAATCCATTTAGTCCTTTCATGACATTTTGGATATGCTGCGCTTTGCCCTCGGCTGATTCATTTAATTCACCCCGTTTTTTGATTTCAACATTTATTACAGCTCTTTCACGCTTGAGAAATTGGAGATCAGAATCTAATCTCTCGATTTCAGCAACGATATATTTTGAGGCAGCTGAACCATCTGCGAGAGCCAGAGAGGATGCGAGCCGTCCGATTCGTAATTCTATGGAGGAAATTTTGTTATTGATTGTTTTGATATCCGGAAGAGGAAGCTCGCTTTTTTGGACAAAGCGGTAAATCATAGATGGATCGATCTCAATAGAGTGCAGAGTGTTGAGAAGCTTTTGGTCTATGATATCAACTTTAATTTGTTTCCGATCACACGCCTCAACGCCATTCTTCATACGACGGAGGCAATAGTACCAGGATGATACCTCACTGTTTATCTTCTTTTTTCTCGATACGGCCATAATGGATCCGCAAGAACACCTAAGTATACCTTTAAGGAGAGGGATATCGTATTTCTGGGTTTTATCAAATTTATTTTCAGAAAATTGGTTTTGAACTGCAAGCCATTTGGCAGCGGGCATAAACGGTTTATGTAGGCCGAGGCAGACCAGCCATTTTTCGGGTGGTTGTAGCTGATGCTTTTTATTTACCCCTGTTGATCTACCATAAATCATAACACCTACACTGCCATCCCACTTTTCGCGAGGGGAATCAGGATCCATTTGACAGCCTTTAGCAGCAAAATAGTCATATATCTCAGGTGTGGCTTCAACACAATAAGGCATGGTCAATATTTTGTACAACTGAGTGGTTGAGAAAAACGCCCCGTTTCGGGTTTTAATGCCCTCTTTTCGGAAATATGTTTCCATAGATTGCAATGAACAATGATTCTTTAAAAAAGAGTCATAGATCCATATGTTATATGCTACACCATCCGGATCTGGTTCGATCGTAACGTGCTTTTTTCCATTGATAAGGATATTTTTGCGTACATAACCATAGGGAGGGTTTCCACCAGTCCAAAATCCTTTTTTGGCCAGTCCTATCATATTGTCACGCACTCGCGTGGCAATGGTTTCCCGCTCCATTTGTGCAAAAACAACTGTGACATACATCATGGCTCTTCCGATCGGTGTAGTTGTGTCGATATTTTCCTTGATAGAAATAAACATCACATGATATTCTTCCAACATGGCATAGATATTAGAAAAATCACGCACATCCCTGGATATTCTATCAAGCTGATAAACTACCAGAACATTGATTGCACCGGATTTTACATCTTCAAGTAGTCTCTGTAAATCTGGGCGTTTTGTGTTGGCTCCCGTGTAATCTTCGTCTGAATATGATGTCACAAGGGTAATATCGTCAGCTTTGAAATGCGCTTTGATGTAATCATTACACATCCGATGCTGATTATCTACGGAATCAGACTTATCAGAATAGACAGATTTTCTTCCATAAATTCCAAAAAACATTCAATCATCCTCCTTTTTGAGTACAAAAATAACAGCCAGCAGGAACGAATGTTCCGCTTGCATGGCTGCCCCGGAGATGATACAATGAATTATGAATGTTGATGTAGCTCTCCGGAGCTATAGAAAGCCGTTCAGTGCTGGTAACACTGGGCGGTTTTATAATTTGACAAATAAACGGATTTGACATATAATATACTTAACAAGACAGCCGATACGATAGCACAAACCTATCCGTTTCCGGCAAAATAACTCACTAAGAAATAGCGCCTTACTTTACCAGAGCAGGGGCGCTATTTCTTATTTGTATAATTCAGAATGGCGACAATTAACAATGCAACAGTTAATATAATCTGAAATTCCTCATATGTACTCATAAGCACCACTCCTTCCGCAAGACTCGGAAACGGGTGGTATGTGCGCCCTATCGGCTGCCCGGGTAAGTATATTATATTTCAATGTACTATTTTTAAAATTTAGCTCTAAGTTCTACTACACGCCCGATTATTCTTACAGGTTTTGTTTCTATTTCTTCTTTTGAAAATACCATAGGTTCATATTTAGGGTTATTGGATAAGAGCATAATTCCCTCAGCATATTTTTTTAACCGTTTGCAAGTAGCGTCACATCCATTTACCATTGCAATTACAATTTCTCCGGATTCCGCATCATCTTGCTTGCGAACAATAACTACGTCACCCTCGGACATTCTTGGCTCCATAGAATCACCATGAATTCTCAGACCAAAAAATTCTCCAGTAGCAGCCATATCTTCAGAAATTTCTTCTGTATCAATAATATCTTCTACAGCCTCAATTGGGATTCCGGCAGCTACTCGGCCGAGAACATTGATGGTAACGCCTTTTGTAGATTTACGATTTTTTTCTTCCGCATCTAAAGTCACGTTTCCATCAATTTTTTTAAATAAAACGTCAAAGTCTATGTCCATTCCTTCGGCTGCTTGTTTTATGCACTGAATAGATGGAGCTATGGGTTTTCCTGTTTTAGGGTGCCTATTTTTTTCTAACAAGGAAATGTAGGCTTTACTTATTCCGCTTTTCATGGAAAAAGCATCCATACTTAAATTACGGGACGCCCTATACTCTTTTATAATATCTCCCAGAGTCATTTAGCTGATCACCTCCTTTTGTTTACTATATTATACAGCACAACACAGAACGTGTCAAATATTTTGAACATTAGTATTGACAATGTTTGTTTAATATGTTAGACTCCATCTGTACAATAAATTTGACAAAGAAGAAGGTGATATAAATGCGCTACAGAATTAAAGAGTGTCGAGAAGAATTGAAAATGTCTCAAGTAGAATTAGCTGAGAAATCCAAGGTGTCACGCACGATCATATCTGGGCTTGAAAGTGGGGCAATTACAGTAACAACCACAGATACACTTTTGAAAATCGCTAAGGCGTTGAATAAAAAGGTAAGTGAAATTTTTTTTGACGACATTGTCTAATAAGTTAGACAAATAGACTGAAAAGAGAGGTGAGAGAGGTGGAGAAGGAAAAAGAAGAATGGCTCAAAACAATAGGAGCCAAAGAATTCCCAGAACCAATTAAATGGGTATATTCATTTCCTGAATATGAAGGAACTTTTAATCTTTCAGAGCGCTATGTGAAAGAGACGCCACTGGATGAGCTAAAAGACCAGTATATGCAGAATAAAGCTTATGCTGATGAATTACTTAAGCTGAAAAAGGATAGGGAAACAGTTGCTTAAGTGTTGCACGTTTTTTAACATTCCACACTTTTCAAAATGTTGAAGAGTGGATTCAATGTCTTCTCGTGGAAAACCAGTTGAATCGAGCTCTTGAATTGCGATGAATGAACCATTACGAGATAATTCAATGAGTTTTTGATAAATAATTTTTTGGGTGGAAGTTTTGCAAAAATCTTCGTAATACATAAAAAATATTTCCTTTCCGGATGTGATTTTGACAGGAGTATATCACAAAAACTCAGATATTTCCATGATGAGACACATGTTAAGTGAAAAATTGAAGAGGAAAGAATTAAGCATGCAGAGACTGAGAAAGAGAGGTGAGAGCGGTGGCTGAAGTGATTGTAGTACTTGCAGTATGGGTGTTTGCATCAGCGGCGATTGCAATTATGAAAAAGATTGACCCAGAAAACAAAGCATATACGATTTGGACTATATTGGTCTGCATTCTGCTCACTTTGTTTGTGGGATGGTATGAATCTTGGTGGACAGTTTTTCAATGATAACGGAAGCGTCATTCCATTGGTCATTGAGCATTAGTCTATTGGCTTCTATCATATCACTTTTTAAATCTTCTGGAGCATACATGAGCGCAGAGTAATAGTGTTCACCATAATCTTTCAGAGCATCGGTATCTGCATAATAGATACAGCGACCAGCATGTTTTAAATAATTTTCAAAAAATTCGCGTTGATGGATTATGGTTTCGACATACTCCTGCCGCTTCAACTCCAGTTTCCTGATTTTTGTTTGATGGATATTGTTAATGATACAAGTGATTATGGGAGAAACAATGGCACATAGGGCAAGAATGACAGAGATGGAAATTGTTAAATCAATTTTAGGCATAACATATTCCTCGCTAAGTTTATTTCAGCATGGCAGTGCTGATATAGAGAGTATAGCATGGTAACAGAGTATTTTCCAGAAATGAGGTAAGGGAATAACATGAAAGAGAGGCGAAAAAGTGAGAAATAAACAGGTGCAAGTGCGTAGAAGAAAAATCAAAAAGATAATGATGTGAATAGCATATATTATCTGGCTGATTTTTATAAGTTCTGCAACTTCAGCTATAACAATCCTTGTATGCACAGGACGATAAGGGAAGTTGCCAATGACACTGCCATAGGAACAATTATGGAACAGATTAGAAATTTGACGAATACCCCCATATTGTGTTGGGCATGATGTATTGCCTTTTGAGTGAGATGAAAATCCATATTTTCAACTCCCTTCAAAAATAGTTCAGCGTGGCCGCGCTGATAAGGGGAGTATAGCACAAGGACGAGAGGCATAGCAAGGCAGATGAATCTGTTTGAGACTGGGAAAAGGGAGGTGAGAGAAGTGAATGAGGCAGTTTTTATTCACAATTTATATGGTTCTCAATCAAAAATAATGGATGAAGTACGAGAAATTATTGAAAGACAGGGGACACTTAGAGAACATCTGAAAAAAATAGAAATAGAGATTGGGAATCTTCAAATCAAAGAAGATGGGACAGTTGAAATTACTGCGGATGAAAGAAAATTTCGTCACATAGAGAAGGCGATAAGCCAAGAGTTAACTGGAATCTGGAAAAGTTACGAGAAACTTCGTGAGCTTGGCGTTGTGAAAATAGTGCAAACTCACGAAGGGTCACTATGATTCCATTACGTCAGCAATAGCAGAGATGGCTTCACAGACTTTGCGTTTGAAAGAGTCTAAGTCAGCTTTTGTAATAACTGATGATGGATCAGTGCTGCTGGATACAGATTGACTTCTTAACCAAGTAGCAATTTGGCGTATTTCTTCGGATTTATCCTCCATGAATATCCTCCTTTCCCAAGTGAATTTTCAGCATGGCGGTGCTGATAAACACCAGTATAGGGCAGAGGAAAAGAAAAGGCAAGATAAGACAGAGGGAGGTGAGAGAAACGAAAACAGAGGATATTAAGGTAAAGATAACATTTACACCAGGTTATCAGCAGAGGTTCACGGAAGCTTGTCTTCGGCAACTGGAACGTCGTCAGCAAAATCAGGAATTACAGAGTACAGCTCCGTGGAAGACGGATAAAGATTCTATGCCAAAAGTGTCGGCATAGAGAAAAAGAGAGCATAGGAGGCAATTATGCAGGCAGAAGTAATTAAATATGAGGCCCCAGTAGAGGGTGTTGTGGTGACTCAGGAGGAAGAGAAGCAGATTCTTGCGCTGGGCCGAATCATGAGGGAACAGCTGGATCAGAGCCATAAGGATGTGCGCCTGTTTGGCAGGCTGTCTACCGTGATGGCGTTCCTGTTGGGGGCGGAGACAGTACTGCTGTTGGTAGCCTGTGGGATTGGAACACTGTGAGGAGGTGATACCAATGAGAAGAAGCAGGGCAGAGCGTCCGACGCTTGCACAGAAGAAGCAGATCGAGGCCGCAGGACTCAACAGTAGGGACTGGCTGGTGCTGATAGAGTCGGTCAACCAGTTATACCTTGTACATAAGGGGACGGGCGAGAGCCGGACGATAAAGAAGAAAGGAGAACAGGAATGAATCAGAGATTGAAGCGTAAGATCGAGAAGCGCAGGAGACAAAAGATCTGTGAGGCGCTAGATCTGTGTTTGCAGATTAATGGATTGCAGGCGAGTGACCGGGAATATACAGGGGATCATCCTACAGTGCTCTATGACTTTGGCGGGCACGTTGCCTGGATATCTGCGAGAATCTACGCAAAAGGATGGGAAGCGAAACGGAATCCGGACAAAGAGTTAAGGGTTGGAATCACTTGCCCAAATGAACTGGATCAGATGCTCCGCGAGCTGCAAGAACTGAAAAAGGACCTGTACAGCAGCAACTGTAACAGATCCTGACACATTGAGCGTAGACCATGACCGGTTTACGCTCAGACCTTATGGCCTCCAAAAATAACCATACATAAAGTATACGGCAGTCATAAGGGAAAGTCAAGGGAAACAGCGGTGAAAACCGCTTATATCACTTGTTAAGGTTATTATCTTATCGACAGGAGAGGAACGGAATGCCGTATTACACTTGGGAGGCACGGGCAGGGATCACAATGAGTATCTGTAATTACCATGATAGATCCAGACCGGAGCCGGGTATGGGGAGGCGTAAGAAGACGAAGCCAACCCCGGAATCCCAGAGGAAGAACAATATGCGCAGGGCGGCCCAGAGGTTGACACTGGATCTGAATGAGAACTTCGGTCCGGACTGCTGGTACCTCACATGGAACTACAGCCCGGATAAGCGCCCAAAGGATAGAAAGGAGCTGCTGCATCAGGTAAGCAAAACCCTGAGGAAGCTCCGGAACATATATAAAAGATCAGGAAAGCCCTTGAAATATGTTTGGGTTCCAGAAGTGGGGCCAAGAGGGGCCTGTCATATCCATATCGTGATATCCGGGATCACCCTGAACCTGATCCGGGATGTATGGACCTATGGGGGAATGTACATAGAACCTCTGAGAAAGGACCGGAACTATCGCCAGCTGGCAGAATATTTCGTGAAATACTCGGAGAAGACAAGACAGACCTATGGGGGAAAGCAGGCGGGGCGTTATAACCCAAGTAGGAACCTGACCCATGTGAAGATAGAACGGCGCAGGAGGAGAAAGAAGACCTTTGCCGCAGATGAGATCAAAGTCCCGGAAGGCTGGTATCTGGACAAAGGCAGCGTACAGGAGTGGATCAACGATCAGGGCTACAAATACCTGTACTACATTCTGGTACAAATCGAAAGGGGGCCGGAACGATGCAGGACGTGAATATCTACATAGCAGGTACGATCCATGGCCCTGCCAAAAAAGCAGGAGGATATCTCTATATCCTGGAATGCTTCCGGGACGGACAGGCGGTTACGCTGGAAAAATCAGCATGGATGGAGAAAGCCACAGAGAACCAGCTGGCGCTTACTGCTCTTGGGGAGGCCCTTGGACGGCTCAACTGCCCCTGCAGCCTCAGGATCTACACAGACTGCCAGCACATCATCCACGCCATGAGAGACAGCTGGGCCAGACAGTGGCAGAAAAACGGGTGGAGGAATGCCAAAGGGAAAGCAGTTAAAAATGCGGACCTGTGGCAAAAGGTTTTAGAGCAGCTGGATCCCCATCTGTATACCTTTACAGACGAATCCCATACCTACAGCCAGTGGATGAAAGACGAACTTGAACGGGAGGGCGAGAAACATGGATAAAAGCCTGTTATGCCGGGTAAATACTCGGGCGGGACTGAATTCATATGCCTGCTATCTGGATTATATTGCGGGGCGTATGGGAGAAGATGATTGCCTGATCATTCTGCCGCATCCCCAAGGATGGCAGATCGAATATTACACTGGACAAAGAAAGATCATAAAAAAGGCCGGCTGCCCGGAGGAAACCTTGAGATATTTGGGACACCTCCTTCGGGTGCTGAAAAAACTGGAAGGGAAGGAAAATTATGTTTGATAAATTTGGAGAATTTGATTCATCGGATGAGATAAACCGGGCCGCAGCAGCCCAGAGAAGGGAAGGGGACTATGAAGCGATCCTCGCTATTGCCGAGGAAAACGGCATTGATCCGGAGGACGCTCAGGATTTTATAGACGGCAACGTGACGGCTCTTGTTGCACCCCTGACGGCTGCGTTCGGGAAACTGGATATAGAGGCCGCAGAGCTGGAACCCTATGAGATCATGGAGGACTGGCTGGGATATATCAGGCTGCGCTGTACGGAATCGCCGGAAATGGCAGAGGCAGTCCGCCGCCGGGGAAAGAGCCTGAGAGGGTGCATTGCGGCCATTTTGACATGGAGCTTTAAGAATCAGCGTCCAGTGCCGGAAGAGATTGCAAAAGCGGCCGGAATCAGCTTTCGGGTCACTCTTGGAATCCCAGGGATGGGAAAGGCAAAACAGATCATCACGGATTACTACATGGGGGGACAGTGAGATGCTTGCATACAAAGGGTTTAAAGAGGACTTGACCTGTACATTTGGCAGGGGAACGTTCCAGTACGAGGCAGGCCAGACCATAAAAGAAGATTCCTCCAAGTGCCAGGATCGAGGGCTTCACTGTGCGGAGAACCCTCTGGAATGCCTGAGATGGTATCCATTAGGCAAGGGGAACCGGTATTTTTTGGTAGAAGCTTCTGGAAGCTTGGATGAGCTGGGAGGAGATGATACTCAGCTTGCCTGTACGGAAATGACACTGGTAAGGGAATTAAACGTTAAGGAGATGGCAGGTCACGCCATGATGTACATGGTCAGACATCCGCTCAGGCCGTGGGAGCGGAATGGGGATATGCTGCAGGTGGCACAGGACCGGGCAGAGGCAAAGACTTCGGGAGCCGTGGCAATCGCCAGAGGGCCGCATCCGAAGGTTAGAGGAGCATTAGGGGCAATCCTGGGGCTGATCCGGGAAGATGGAGGACTGATCGAGGATGCCAAGCTGTTTGTTGTGCAAGGCAATATCAAGCCGGATACATGGTACACCCTGAAAGAACGGGAGCCTCAGGAGGTGAAATCATGAAACGGAAGACTATACTGGCTCATCCGGCCTCTAAAACCAGAAAAAAAGGGGAAATCCTTACAACGCAGCTCATAGGGAATATTTTGATCCTGAACTATTGGAAAGACCGGGTTCTGCAGGGGCGCTACTGTATGAATACAGCTACGGGAGAGTATGAATACTGGGATGCAGAAAGAAATGTGTGGAGACAGGCCAGGTTTAATACAATGGTAGAACATGATCCGTGGTGCTACCGGTCGATCAATCTGAAAAAACGTCTCAGCTTTGACTGTATGGAGGATGAGCAGAGAGCGAAGGATGCGATTGCATCTAAGACCAAATGGCAGGAATCTGATATATTTTGCCGAATCTATGACTGGGAGTCAGATTACAGTGAACAGGTTAGAGATAACCGCCGGATAAGTCACAGGAACCGGATAGAACGCTTAATGGCACAGATTCCACCGATACCGGATGATTTTACCGAATGGCTCTTCCGAGTGGCCGCTCATGGACAGGAATATGCTTTCTACGATAAGACAGGAGCTTCTTATAGCTGTACTGCCTGTGGGAACACTTCTCAGGAGCAAAAGTGGGAACGGGCAGAGGGAGGAAAAGCAAGACATAATGACCGAGCCATATGTCCCATCTGCGGAGAGGCTGTGACGGTTAAAAGGCGGACGGATCACATGACGTATGAGACGCAGGCGATGCTCATTCAGAACATGACACTGGACACCAGCGTATCCAGGCATATTGACGTAAAGCTCCAGTGGAGCGCCGGAGGGAAGAAAGCGGTCTGCTCAGAGGGGATCCGGCTTATATTCCAGAGGAATTATAAGGTTCGTCCCACCAAGATTTACTATGCCTATATCAACAAAAATCAGTGGGACCCCGCCCCTGCATGCTTTGACGAGCATAACCCCTGCAACCGTCGGATTCGGGAGGCCTACCTGTACCCAGAAGGGATCCGGGAGGCCTTGGAAGGAACAGCCTACAGCGTATGGATGGATCTGTTCCCCCAGTTAGCTGAGGCAGGAAAAAAGCTGGACTATAACAAGCTGCTGATTGCAGGCCTGCGGGAGCCGGATATACCCAGAGTCATAGAATATCTGTTTAAAGGCCGCTTCTCCCGGATGCTCCGGGAAACGGCCGCAGCTGTAAGCATCTGGTCGGGACGGTACAGCGGCCCTCTGGCTCTGGACGGGGAATGCATCGAAGATGTTTTCGCATTGGAGGACCGCCAGAAGATCAACCGCTTCCGCCAGATAGACGGAGGGGAACAGATCCTGGAATGGCTGCGTTGGTCTGATTGTACGGGGAAGAGAATTGACGATATTACCCTGCAATGGCTGGACAGACAGAAGATGAACGAAGAACAGCTGTCATTCATCTTGGACCGTATGAACCCCTGCCAGATCATGCATTACATACAGAGGCAACAGAAAGAGTCCTACAGGGGAAAGAGCTGTTATGTTGTCCTGACTGCCTGGAAGGATTACCTGAGTATGTGTGAAAGGCTGAGGAAGCGTACAGAGGATGAGATGATATTCCGGCCCAGGGAACTAAAACGTCGCCACGATGAGGCGGTAGAGGAGTGCCGGATTCGCCAGGAGGAACTTAAGGAGATTGAGAGGGAACAGGCAGCAGACCGGATGAGGGATAAGTATCCGGGGGCAGAGGAACACCTTGCAGAGATCAGGGAACGGTACGAATACAGAGATGATCAGTACATCATCAGAGTGCCTGCAAGGCTTATGGAAATCATGCAGGAGGGAGCAGCCCTTCATCACTGTGTAGGATCCAGTGAGCGGTATTTTGAGCGGATTATGCAGAAAGAGACCTATATCTGCTTCCTGCGCCGGGCAGAGGCCCCGGACAAACCTTACTATACCATCGAGGTAGAACCGGGAGGTACCATCCGCCAGCACCGGTCGGAATATGACGAGGAGCCGGATATTGAGAAGATCCGGGGATTTTTAAGACAGTGGCAGAAGGAGATTAAGAAGCGGCTCAATGAGGAAGACCGCCGTCTGGCTCGTGTCAGCGCGCAGAAGAGGCAGCAGAACATAGACGAATTGAGAGAAAAGAACAATATCCGGGTTTTGAAAGGCCTGGAAGAAGATTTTATGGAGGCGATTTGATGGACGAGATGATACAGGGAAGCCCTCAGGGGGCCAGCTTTGCAGATTTTGCAGAATATGAAAAGGCGTTCGACCAGGAGGTAGACCGGGTAGAACTGGGGTTTGTACGGATTGGGTATATGCTTCGATACGCCCTTGATACGGATATCCTTCAGGGATCCGGATACACCAGCATGGAGGAATTTGCCTATGCCAAGTATAAGATTGACAAGTCGCAGGCATCCCGCTTTATCGGGATCAACCGCAGGTTTTCAGAAGACGGGTACTCCGACCGCCTGAAAGAGCAGTTTAAGGGGTACGGGGTAGCCAAACTGGGGGAACTGCTCACCCTTCCAGACGAGATCATCGAAGTGCTACCGGAAGAACTGTCCCGGTCAGCTATTCAGGCAGTGAAAAAAGAGATCCGCGAGGAAGAGAAGATATCCGACCTTGAGGTTATGATGGAAGAAGCGGAGGGGAGCGGCGGCTCCCTTCTGGATCAGTGGATGGAAGTGTATTTCCGGGAGCATCCGGAAAAGTACCTGCAGATCCGCAATCTGTATCTGAGCACAGACAGAGAGCGCATGGCAACGGATATCCTGGCTCCCAGCGGCACGGCGGCCGAGACTGCAAGAATTCCCGGTACAGGAAAGATGATCCTGGCCATTAAGGGAAGTGATCAGAACCCGGTCCTCATGAATGTCAGAACCATGGAAAAGGAATCCTACAGCTGGTCAGGCTGTGTGGAAGCCCTGCGGAGGCTGTGCCCTTATACGGTGGAGCCTAAGCAGGCATATGAACAGTACTATGGAGTCCCATTTCCGGAAGAAACACCAGATCAGAAACCCGAAAAGAAACCGGAGCCTCCCAGAAAGAAAGAGACTCCGTCCAAATCACAGAAATCGGAAAAACCGCCAGTTGCACCGGTACAACAGAAACCGGAGAAAGAACCGGAAGCGCCTCCCACAGAACCAGCTCCGCCTGAAATCCCCCAGGAGCGCCAGATGGAACTGGAGGAATACCAGGGAGTTGTCCCGGAAAACTGTATTGTATGCCACGATGGGACGGAAGTGCTGCAGCCCAGGGAAACACTCCGGGCAGAAGGGATCCGTCTGGCGGATGAACTGGCCCAGTGGATGCGTACAGGGACAGTTTCCTATGCAGGGCAGGCGGAGGGGATGGCACTGCGACTGGCAGAGATTATAAGGCAGATTGCCAATGAAGAGCATAGTTGAGCGGGATCCGGCTGAGAGATGCTTCCTCTGCGGAACCTGGGGACAATTAGAAAAGCATCATATCTTTGGAGGCCCTAACAGGAAATGGTCTGAAAAATACGGCATGACCGTCCATCTCTGTCCGGTATGCCACCGGGACAACCGCAGGGGGGTGCACGGGGATGCTGAGAAGATGCTGGCTGTTCATCAGATTGGGCAGAGGGCTTTTGAGCAGAAATACAGCCATAAGAAGTTTATGCAGGTGTTTGGGAAAAACTATCTGGATACAGAGGAAACCTGATGGATCTTATGAAAGAAGCTAGGAGTATAGAAAGTAAGCCGGATGGCGAACCAGTGGAACCGATCGGGAAGCAGCAGAGAGGAAACCGGATCTATCTATTTTACCGGGGAAATACGGGGGATATCTGGTATGAAACCCGGTTCTTCACAGGTGGAAAAGAGGTTTCGGAATATGAATCCATTTTTGGAGAAAGGAAAAGAAAAAGACGATGAATCGAGCAATACTGATGGGACGCCTTACACGGGATCCGGAAGTGAGGTGGTCGAGAGGAGAACGGGCGATAGCAATCGCAAGGTACACCCTGGCAGTAGACCGAAGAGGCCGTAAAAGCCAGGACGGAAGTTCTGAGCAGACCGCCGATTTTATCAACTGCGTGGCATTTGACCGTGCTGGGGAGTTCGCGGAGAAGCACTTCCGCCAAGGGCAGAGAGTCTTGATATCCGGGCGGATACAGACAGGGAGCTATGTCAACAGGGACGGACAGAAGGTATACACAACAGAGGTCATAGTGGAGGAACAGGAGTTTGCAGACAGCAGAGGCCATTCCGCCCCATCCGAAAGACCTGCACAGGGAACGGATATCGGAGACGGTTTTATGAGCATCCCCGAGGGAATAGAAGATGAAGGACTGCCGTTTACTTAAGAACTGGGTAGTTTAGAAAATACAGGAAAGGAGCCGGAACCTCCGGCCGGGGTAACGCTATAGCAGGTTCCTTTCGTAGATGAACAGAAAGAAAGATATTATCAAAATTATAAACAGTATATCAGGGAAGTATTCCTCTTATGAGGTGTTTTGTGACTGGATCAGATGCTGTGCACTGGCGATCAGCAATGCAATCACACTGAACCATAACGCAGTCTGGAAAAAACGGGAACAGGAATACATTGATACTATGAACCGCTATGACCTAAAGGAACGTAATCTGCTGGTAGAAATATTCGTCCTTCTGCAAGAGACGCTGGAGTATGAAATGACGGATGTTCTCGGACAGATCTATATGGAGGCTGGGATGGGAAGCAAGTCAGCAGGGCAGTTCTTTACCCCGTATCATTTGAGTGAGGTATGCGCCATGCTTGCACTTCCGGAAGCGGACGAAAGAGGCATCATCCGACTAAATGAACCTTCCTGCGGAGGCGGCGGCATGATAATAGCTGCAGCATCAGCATTAAAAAGGCAGGGAATCAATTATCAGAGAAAACTGGAGGTAGTAGCCCAGGATCTTGACTGGAAAGGGGTATATATGTGCTACCTGCAGCTGTCACTGCTGGGGATCCGGGCGGTATGTGTCCAGGGCGATACATTAAGCGAGCCTTATACGGGCAGGGGATACCCGCCGGAGCGGGTGTTGTATACGCCGGGAAAGGTGGGGCTGCTGATATGATGGATGAGAAAGAGCAGCTTATCAATGCTGTATCACAGAAAATGAATCTTTCGCCGGAAGACAGTTTAAAACTGAGGAATCTTTTGTGGATGGAATTATATGACTATTCCCTGACAAAGATTACAACTACCGATGTGGCAGTATACGAAGAAAATATAAATGAGGAAGCGGTAAGGATGTTTTTGGTGGCAAAAAATATTCAGGGATGTACCAAAAGAACACTGCAGTATTATGGGCTAACTATAAAGGCGTTCCTTACATTTTTGAATTATAAGTCCCTGGATCAGGTCACGGCCAATGATATCCGGTACTACCTTGCAGTTAAAAAAGAAAGGGATAAAAATAAGGATTCCAATGTCAATAATATCCGCAGGGTATTAAGCTCATTTTTTGGATGGATGCAGGAAGAGGAATACATACAAAAAAACCCGATGAAAAAAATCAAGAAAATACGTGTAGAAAAACGGGTGAAAAAACCATTCAAAGAGAGCGAACTGGAAAACATGAGGTACGAAGCGGCTTCAAATCTTCGCTTGACGGCCCTTATCGAGGTGTTGCTATCGACGGGCTGCCGAATATCAGAAGTATCAGGAATGAACCGGCAGGATTTGGACAATGATGAAATTGTCGTATATGGAAAAGGAAAGAAGGAACGGACTGTATATTTGAATGCTAAAGCGAAAGCGGCCTTAAGAAGATATCTGGATTCAAGAACTGATGACAAAGAACCAATGTTTGTATCTTATGACAAAAGGCATGCGAGGTGGCTCATCAGTGGAATGGGTGCTGAAATTCGGAAGCTTGGAAGAAAATGCGGGGTAAATGATACACACCCGCACAGGTTCCGCAGGACAGCAGCTACAATGGCACTGAACCGTGGAATGCCTATTGAACAGGTGCAGATGATGCTGGGGCATGAAAGCATAGAAACAACCACCATTTATGCCATAAGCGCGCAGGAAACAGTGAAGGCAAGCCATAAAAAGTATGTGGTTTAAGGCTTAGTGAGAATATGGAAAAAAGCTATGGAAGAATTAAGATTTTGGAGGAGAAAAATGACAGGCAGAGAGTTGTTAGATAAGCTAAATTATTTAGGAATGGAAAGAGGGGTCAGGGAATTGGCGCTGGAAGAAAATTAAGAGTTTAGGGGATATAAGATGGCGCATATAGAAATATGGTATCGTTGCCCTTTGTGCAAACGTGCATATGACACGGAGAGGGAAGCTGTCATATGTAAAAATAAACATCCGATTATAACAGAACGCCATGCGGTTGGTAAAGACGGAAAAGCTGTGAGGATTGACAGACCAGGAGAAGAAGCATGGGCATTGAGAGAAGCGGATTTGAGCGACTTTATAGAAGAGCGTAAAAGGCAATTAAAAGAAATGCAGAATTGACATCTACCATTTCGGTGATTGTACCGGGATGGCAGATAAAATTAAGGTTTTCTACAATAGAGAGAAGGTGGAACATGGCTGGATTAGACAGAAACATGCTGATGTTGATACGAGCATTGGCAGAAAACAGAATACAGGATGCAAAAAAAGCGGCTATTGTTTGTTGTGCCAATGACAACACAAAAAAGAATGAAGGAACAATACATTATTACAGGAATCTACTAGAGAATGGCAATACAACTCTGTTTGAACTTCCCGCAAATATTAAAGGATTACTAAACATGCAGGACGTCTCGGAGTTTAGAGAGGACAGATACTACCTAGGAAAACAGCAGGAAAAGTTGTTTTCTGACATTGAACGGGGGGTGAGGGTAACAGTAAAAATGATGGAATATGGAATTCCGTATATGAATAGCACCCTCATATATGGAGAACCAGGAACAGGGAAAACGGAGTTTGCAAAATATGTTGCTTTCAAGCTGGGCCTGCCGTATGCATATCTTAATTTTTCATATTTGATTGAATCTTACATGGGAAAAACAGGGCAGAACTTACAGAGAGTGTTTGACTTCTGCAAGGGGCAACAATGCGTACTGATGTTGGACGAAGTGGATTGTATTGGGATTGCCCGTGGTGGTGACAGCGGGGTGGACGGAGAACTTGGCAGAATCGTTATTGCACTGATGCAAGCATTAGACAGCCTCGTAGACGGGCAAATCGTCATAGCGGCCACTAACAGAGCGGACAGGCTGGATAAAGCACTTCTTAGGCGTTTTCAGCGCAAAGAAGAATTTGCACGCTATGACGAGGAGGAAGAACTGGAAATGATAAGTGCATTTATCAATAGCGTTGATAAAACACTTATGTCGGAAGAAATGCTTACATATGCGAAAGAATCTCATACACAGGCAGAAACTATCACATATCTAATTGAGAGCATTGCAAGGCAAATAGTACAACGAAACTGACATTAAGTAAAAAGTGTGTATGTATACACGGAAAGGGGCAGAGGGATGGCAAGACCAAAGAAAGAAACCGATCAGAAGTACATCCGGCAGAATATAAGCATGGACCCGGAGCAACTCAAACGGGTAATCGCCTTCTGCCAGAAAGAGGACAGGGCCATAAGCTGGGTAATCCGGCAGGCCCTGGACAAGTATCTCAATGATAATGTTGCGTAAGATTACATAACGTTACACAACGAAACTGAGATTTAACACAGGAGGGGATTGTCATAAGATATTGCTATACGGATAATGGCAGAGGATTCTGTGATGGCCAAAGAACCCGGAAAGGGAATATACTCAGAAAGTGTTGGGGATGTCCATATTTGCAAGGAGGCGGTACCATTGGACAAGATAAAAAAGAGGGACATGAAATTAAGCGACTATAATATATCTCGCGCTAAGTACAATGAATTAAAGTATTTCTGTATGCAGTACGCCGAAAAAAAGAGAGAACTTGAAAAAGGGTATGGTCTGAATGCGATTGTTAATGATGGAATGCCAAAAGGCAATACGTCCGGAAATCCTGTGGAAAGAGCAGCTATACATAATACTATGCTGCGGGCGGACATTGAACTGATAGAGCAGACGGCCATAGAAGCAGATTCAGAAATTTACCCATGGATACTTAAGAATGTAACAGATGGTTTGCCGTATGAATACATGGATGTCCCTATAAACAGAACAGACTTTTATTGTATCAGAAAATACTTTTTTTATTTGCTTTCCCTAAAAAGATAAAAAAATGTGCACCAGAAGGGGGTACATCCGTGATATTATGATAGCATGGAAATGGGTAAAAGAACTGCCATACTCTCCTTTGCTGGAAGCCTCCGCACGATTGCGAAGGCTTCTAGTTTATCAACATATTGTGCATAAAAAGTGGATAAATACAAAATGTGGAGTGCTTTTTGTGAAAATCATAAGTGCTCATCTCGACACAGCTCATCAAGCGTGACGCCGAGAGCATCAGCTAATTTGATTGCCGTTGATATCCGGCCGTCGCCACGGGATTCCAAGTCCTGGATTGTTCGGCGGGGCACTCCGGAAAGCTCTACAAGCTGAGGAACCGACAGCCCTTTTCCGGTACGTATTTCTTTTAATCGCATTTCCGTGCCCTCCTTGAACAGATAAAGTAGATGACTGTACAGACGAGTAGGGAAAGCCATTTAAAGCAATCGAAAACAGTAGGGGCATAGAATTCGCCATTGAAGCCCTCATAAAGAAAAAGGATGGCAAGGGCGATTAAAATGTTACGGTAAATTTTCATAGTTTATTTTAGCAAATGATTGTGCTATATTATAAGTGAGGAAGAAAGGGGCCGAAGCCCCTGTTCTTACTTCTTTTTTCTTTTAGACCTTTTGGATTTGTTTTCCTGCTTCGTCTTAACTATCAGGCAGATGGCGGTGACGAGCGCAAGAAACGCTTCCGAAAGGTCTTTGATGATCTCACTTATGGATTCATTCATTTGCTTTTCTCTCCTTTCTATGGTTAATTATAGCACGCATTTACGTGCTTGTCAAGCATAAATAAATGATTTTAAAAGGGTAGGTGTGACTATCCTTTTTTTATGCAACGCTTATGGGAGAAAAAACGGGTCCTTCCAGCCCCCTACCCCCCTATGCGGGTCGCGGAAGGCCCGGTATTTTTCTCTGTACAGACATTTTTTTTACGGCACTTCCTTCCGCTTTTGGGGCGCTGCATGGGCAGTAGAAAAATATGGAAGGGGGGAGATACAGGAGGGGCAGAAAAAATATGATTGTGAATCAAAAGGAATTGGCGCAATGCCTTGGAATATCAAGCAGAAGAGTGCGTGCGCTGAGAGAAGAAGGGCTGTTCCAAACCGCCCAAAATGGACGAGGATATCCACTCGAAAACTGCGTTCAGGAATATATTGAATATAAGGTAAATGCGGAACTGGGACGCAGTGCATTGATCTCTAAGGAGAAAGTGCAGGCGGAACACGAAGAAGTGAAGCGGCAGATCTCTCTGCTGAAGCTGAGAAAGCTGAGAAGAGAGCTGCATGAAGCGGCCGATGTGGAATTTTATCTATCGGATATGCTGGTCCGTTTTAAAAACAGGCTCCTTGCACTGCCTTCCAAACTTGCTATGGAGATTGCAGGCCTGGAGGATATCAACGATATCATACAGATCATACAGAAAAATATGCTGGATACTCTGGAAGAACTTTCGGAATATGATCCGGATGAGATCGACCAGGGAGATGTATATTTACCCGAAGAAGATGAGGAAGGAGAGGAAGAGGAGGAGTAAGCACGCATGAGCCAGAGAAGCCGGTCGAAAATAAAAACAAAGAAATTATTTAAACGAGTTATACGGCATACGCTGGCAAAGCCGGAGGAGCTTACGGTCAGCCAGTGGGCGGAAAAATACCGTGTATTGGATGATTCCAGTAATATTTCAGGAAAGTGGTCGAATAGTGTGACGCCCTATCTGGTGGGGATCATGGATGCGATCAATGACCCTTATATACGCGAGATTTATTTCTGCAAATCCTCACAGATCGGCGGTACGGAGGCTCTTATCAATATTTTATGCTACCTTATCATGGAGCAGCCGGCCCCTACGATGATCGTTTATCCTTCTGATGATCTGGCTAAGGATATCTCAAATGATAAATTAAAACCGGCGTTCCGGCTGATTCCGGAAATACGGAAAGTGTTTTTTGAGAACAGCTCCAAAGAGCTGCGGTTAAAGTTCAAAACGATGGTCCTGTATCTGCGCGGCGCCGGATCGCCGGCAAAACTGGCGTCGAAAGCAATTAAATATCTGTTTTTTGATGAGATCGACAAGATGGGCGGAGCTTCCAAGAAGGAGGCTTCGCCTTTTAACTTGGCGATGGAACGAATCAAAACCTATAAATCCCAGAGTAAAGTATACGCCTGCTCCACGCCTACACTGGCTACAAATTATATATGGAGCCTGCACGATAATGCGGATGAAGTCCGCCATTACCTGGTACCCTGTCCGCATTGTGGAGAGATGATCGAGCTGAAATTCAGCAGCATTATATTTGAAAAAGACGAAGAAAAGAAACTCAGCCCATATGACCGTGCGAAAACAGCGGTGTATGTCTGCGATAAATGCGGATGCATCATTGAAGACAGCGCGAAACCCGGAATGTTAAAAAAGGGGAAGTGGGTCGCAGTAAAAAAGAGGGGAGTTGGAAGACCGAAAAGCATAGGATATTGGATCAATTCCCTTTACAGTGTGTTTGTTACCTGGGCGGATGTGGCAGAGGAGTATATAAAGTCAAAAGATGATCCTGAGCTTTTACAGAATTTTGTTAATTCATGGCTTGCAGAACCGTGGGAAGACACAAAACTGAAAACAAGTAAGGATACGGTAATGGAGCGCCAGACGGAAATTCCAAAGCTGATCATTCCAGACTGGGCGGAACTGCTTACGGCGGGCGTGGATGTTCAGGAAACGAGCCTGTATTATACGATCCGTGCATTTGGAGCATACACTACAAGCCAGAATATAGCCCATGGACAGGTCCTTGATTTCGCAGGGATCGAACGCATTATGGAGGGGGAATTCCGGCGGGAAGATGGAGAGAGGATGGTAGTCAATCTGGCGTTGATAGATTCCGGATATCAGGCAGATAATACATACGATTTTTGCATTGACCATTCTGATTGGGCGCTTCCATGCAAGGGCTCCAGTAATCCCATGCGGGACCGGTACAAAATCAGCAAGGTCGATAAAAGAGATTCAAAAGCCTATGGTATGCAGGTAGTCCTGGTAGATGGCGATAAATATAAGGACTCGATCGCAGCGAGGATGAAGAGGGAGAATGGCACAGGTTCCTGGATGGTATATAAAGACTGCGACGAGGAATATGCCACGCAGGTTACATCTGAACATAAAGCAATGGTGAGGGCCGCGAACGGTTCAAGAAGCCTGCGCTGGATAAAAAAACACAGCCATGGGGACAACCACTATCTGGATTGTGAGGTGTATGCGATGGCAGCAGCGGAAATAATGGGCGTTAGGGAGTTGCATCTGAAGCAACAGGAAGTTGCACCGGTACAACCCGAAAAACAAGGCAGCCATACACCGGAGGAAAAGTGGATCAGCACACAGGAAAATTGGTTATAGAGGAGGCAGGAAGATGGAAGAGGAACTGATACCGTTTGGTACTCCTCAGGAGCAGCTGGCAACGGTAAACCAGGCGATTTATAACATTTTGGTAGGGGGACAGTCCTACCAGATTGGTTCAAGACGGCTGACAAGAGCAGATCTGGCCCGCCTACAGGACATGCAGAGTAAACTGCAGGCCCAGATCGCATCAAACGAACCAAGCGGATTATTTGCTGATACAGTAGTTGCGATATTTGAAGGGAGGTGAATGTACTGTGAACTGGCTGGATCAAATGATTGGATTTATCTCTCCGAAGGCGGAATATGAACGGGAAGCATACCGGAAAGCATTGAAAGAGCAGCGCAGCTATGATGCGGCGGACTATGGAAGACTTAATGCGAATTGGAGAGCTTCCATTGAATCGGCAGAAATGACTGATCGGTATGGAAGGGATACGATACGGGCCAGGGCGAGAGATATGGAACGGAATTCGGATATCATGAATTCCGTGATTAGAGCCTATAAGCGAAACATATTTGGGAAGGGATACCGGCTCCGGGCGTCCACGGGGGAAGAAGAACTTAACCAGAAGATTGAACACTACTGGCGGATCTGGTGCAAGAAGCAGAACTGTGACGTGACCGGAACCCAAAGCTTTAATGCCATGATGCGGATGGCAATACAGAGAAAGAAAGTAGATGGAGGGATCCTGATCCTAAAGCGCTATACAGGAGGCGGGCTTGTACCTTTTAAGCTACAGGCTTTGGAAGTGGACGAACTGGATCTGACATCTGTTGCTCCGAGACATCAGGGGAATAAGGTGGCCGGAGGAATCGAATATGATCCATACAATAAACCGGTGGGATACTGGATCCGACAATATAGCATTGACGGTATGGACGTAGTGGAGCCTACATACATCGAAGCCAAGGATGTTATTTTTTTCTACACTAAAAATCGCCCATCTCAGATTCGGGAAATATCAGATATGACTCCGACAATGATCCGCATCCGAGATGTAAATGAGTTTATGCGTGCGGTCAGTGTGAAAGAACGGATTCTGGCGTGTTTATCCGCTTTTATCAAACGTGCTCTGCCACAATCGGGAATCGGGAGGTATGGTGGGGGAGGAACGGGCGCCAATGCAGGAACGGATGAACGGTATCAGGGGAAAACCCTGACACCTGGAATGATACAGTATCTGAACCCGGGAGATGAGGTCCAGGTGGTCAATCCGAGCGGACAGGCTACGGATGCGACTGCTTATATGAAACAGGAGATCCGGTTGGTGGGAGCCGGACAGGGGCTGAGCTACGAAACTATAAGCCGTGATATGTCAGAGAGCAATTACAGCTCAGCCAGACAGGGCATGATCGAAGATGGTCTGACGTATGAAGAAGACAAGGAGCAGCTCCTGGAGATTATGGATGAAATTTATGAGAGCTTTGTTATTTCCCTGGTATTGGCCGGAAAAGTATCTATTTCCGATTTTTGGGGAGAAAAGAAGGAAGTTTATCTGTCCCACAGCTGGATACAGGCACCGAAGAGGTGGATCGATCCGCTAAAAGAAGCAAATGCAAATAGGACAGCGCTTAATACCGGTCAAAAGACCTGGGCGGATATGGCAGCAGAAAACGGAAAAGATTGGAAGGAACAGGTAGACGAAATTGCCGAAATTATGGAATATGGCATGAAAAAAGGAATTGATATGGGAGGTGTGATCTTTGGACAATCAATCAAAACAGACACAAATGAGAGGAAGCCTTGACCGTTTCTGTGTTTCAGGGTCGATCCGGGCGGTTGAGGGAGAGGAACGGGTAGTTGAGCTTTCTTTCTCATCAGAAGAACCATACAGTCGGTGGTGGGGAGTCGAGATTCTGGATCATACAGAAGGGTGTATGGATTTGACGCGGTTGAACGAGATCGGCTGTGTTCTGTTTAATCATAAAAGGGATCAGGTGATTGGGCAGGTACTGAAAGCCTGGAACGAAAACGCTAGGGGAATAGCCCAAATACGTTTCGATGAAGATGAGGCATCGGATGTAATCTACAAGAAAGTACAGTCGGGAACCTTAAAGGGAGTTTCGGTTGGGTATCTGGTAGATTCCTGGGAAGAGGTAATGCCCGGAAAGAAATCGGCAGACGGGCGCTTTCTGGGGCCTTGTGAGATCGCAAAGAAATGGACACCCTATGAAATTTCGATTGTTTCTGTCCCTGCGGATCCGACGGTAGGAGTAGGCAGAGAGATGGAAGGACATTCCGGGAGGACGAGAGAATATTTTGAAACACAGTTAAAATTGAATTTTGGCAGATATGGAAGGTAATCAGAGCGCTGTTTGAAGGCGCTCTTTTTGCATACAAAAATACAGGAGGTATAGAAAGTGAACAGAAAAGACCAGATTATGCGGCGGCAGCAGGAACTTCTGACCGCGGCAAGAAATGAACAGAGAAATCTGACAGAGGAAGAACAGGCAGAGTTCGACAATCTGCAGAGGGAGCTGGAAGCACTACCAGATGATAGTAGTTCCGCAGGGGCTCAAACATCCGGGCAGAGGGATATGGGGGCAGGAATGGATGGAAAAAGTACGGAAACACCTGCTCAGGCAGCACAGAGGGCAGTAGCACAGGAGCGCCAGAGGATTGCAGACATTACGGCTCTGTGCCGGAATTTCGGCCTTTCTCCGGACGATTTCATTTCCCGTGGGTATGATATGGACCGTACCAGACAGGAAATACTGGAACAGCTGCAGCGCACAGGTGCACCGGTCAGCGCGCGTGTGACAGTGGACGAACAGGACAAGTTTCGCGAAGCGGCTTCGGATGGACTGATGCTCCGGGCTGGGGTGACGGTGGAACGGCCGGCAGAGGGCAGTACACAGTTTAGGGGAATGAGCCTGAGGGATCTGGCGATTGAATGCGCAGCGAGAACTGGGGAGGATACCCTGACATATCTGAGGATGGACGCCAGTGATCTATACAGTCATCTCTGCAGACAGTTTTATAATCCAACTGCTGCTTTTCCTGCGATTTTGGATTCGACCATCCGAAAGAGCATTGTGCAGTTATATAATCAGGTTCCCACAACCTTTCAGGTATGGACAACCAAAGGCAGCCTTAGCGACTTTAAGGAAAGTCCGGATCATGAGTATGTGATTGGAGGGCTGGGAGATTTTGAAGAGGTGCCGGAAAACGGAGAAATCAAGGCAGATCTTCCGCGCACCGAAAAGCTTCCGAGCCGTAAATTAAAAACGTATGGAAAGCAGTTCTCCATGACCAGGCAGGCATTCATCAATGATGATATCGGATTCTTAACCCGGGTTCCGGGCCTGTATGCAACAAAGGCCAAAATGACGATTGACAAGCAGGTTTATTCGCTCCTGTACAAAAACGAGAAGGTATGGGACGGGAAACCACTGTTTGACGCATCTCATGCAAACCTTATCGGAAACGGGACCAAACCCTCTCAGGTTTCCATCCAGCAGATCATTCTTCAGATGCAGAAGCAGAAGGATCCGTTTGGGGATGCGATCTATGTAACACCCCGTTGGATCATTGTCCCTGTAGGATACGAATTCGATCTGGCAGTTATTCTTCATTCTGCTCAGGTCACGGGATCTGCCAATAACGATATTAACCCCCTGTACAATTATCCACTTAATGTTGTACAGACTCCGGTGCTTAACGCATTGGCGGGGGAAAAGGCTGCCCCATGGTTTATGGCGGCAGATCCGATGAGTGCGAGATCCATTCAGGTAGATTATCTGAATGGTCAGGAAACCCCGATTGTACGGCGCATGGAAGCACCTGGCGTATTAGGGTTTACCTGGGATATTTATACAGACTGGGGAATTGCAGTGCGGGATTTCCGGGGAATCGCAAAGAATCCGGGAGCAGTAATTGAGTAAGCAGGAGGAAAAAAGATGAAGGCAGAATATGTACAGAGAGGCGAAATCCTGGACTACACCAACCAGACCGGAAAAACGATTGAGGCAGGAGAAGTAGTTGTATTCGGAAACAGGATCGCAGTCGCAGGAACAACCATTTTAGAAGGGGAAATAGGAACACTCCATATGACAGGAGTATATAGAGTGCCCAAAAAAGCCAGTGAAGCAATCGAAGCAGGAGCTGATGTATATTATACGGATGCCGGCTTTTCTGCTGTAGCCGCTGTAATGGCAGCAGCTACAGCAGGACGGGCAAAAGCAGGAGAAGCGGAGGTTGCAGAAAAAGCAGCTGCACCTAAAAATGCAGTGGGTTATGCAGTGAGAAAAGCAGAGGCAGATGACGCGATGGTTATTGTTAATCTGAAGTAGGGAGGATTGGAAAATGGCATATACACCACATAAATGGAGCGATGGGGAACTGATCACGGCTGAACGGTTGAACGCATTAGAAAATGGAGCAGCAGAACCGGGACCAGCAGGCCCGAAAGGAGATAAAGGCGATCCCGGAGCGGCGGGAGCAAAGGGCGATAAAGGGGATCCTGGAGCAGCAGGCCCGAAAGGCGATAAAGGCGATCCCGGAGCGGCGGGAGCAAAGGGCGATAAAGGGGATCCTGGAGCAGCAGGCCCGAAAGGCGATAAAGGTGATATCGGAGCAACAGGACCGAAGGGAGATCCGGGAGCAAAGGGAGCAACGGGACCTGCCGGGAAGGGTGTTAAGAGCCTTTCGCTGACCACGAACGGAGAAGGCAAAGTAACAGGGGGAACCTTGACGTTTTCAGATGATACAACAGCCCCGGTTACAGTTACAACATCATAAGGAGTGAAAATGGGGAATGCATTCAAGGACATCATACGAAATGACAATGTATCGGTATTCCTTAATCCAGATGAATTTGGAGAAATACACCTTGTAGGCGGCCGCCGGATGAACGTGATTGTGGATGATAACGAAATGATAGAACGTGAAAAGCGGCAATCCGGAATGAAGGATTATCGGCAAGGCGTATATAAGCGCCAGATGCTTTTTTATGCCTGCGCTACGAGTTTCGGACCCTTACCGCCGGTAGGAAGAAGCCTGAGCTTTGACAACCAGCCGTATGTTATTACGGATGCTGTAGAGGAAGATGGAATCTATTCCATCAGTCTGGAGGCGATGAGATCATGAGGACGCTCATAGCGGTCGGAATCGACACAAGGGAAGTCGATCTGATTTTTTCCCGCCTTGAAGAAAAGGGCAGCAGGAACCAGGCGTTGAAAAAAGCGCTGAATCTCACTGCCCGCCAGGCGCGGGAGCGACTGGCACAGAAAGCGCAGGAAACGTATGCAGTTAAGAAAACGAGCTTCCGGAAGGAGATAAAGATCCGGAGCGCCACAACAAACCGTATGTCAGCCAGCCTTTTAGCGTCGGGAAGAGCCAAGGAGCTGCTGGATTTTAAAGTTTCTCCGGCAACGGTGCAAAAAGGAAACAAACGTCCAAAGATAACGAAGGGAAAGGTTTTAAAAAGAAGCCCCATGAAAAAGCTGCAAATAGGGGAACTAAAAGCGTTTGTTGTACGTTTTTCTAATGGCCATAAGGCAGTCGCACAGAGACGCAGTAAACAACGGTATCCGATCAAAAATCTGCTAAGCCCATCGGTCCCCGTGATGTTGGGAAATGCCAGAAGGGTGTATGGCATAGTTGAGCCATATATTCAGGATGATCTGGAACGGAATTTAGAACACTTTGTCAGCATGGCGCTGGAGGGAAAAAATTGACAGTAAATGAATTGCAGAAATGCCTGATTAAAGAGATTGAACAGATCACAAAAGAAATGTCTTTTCTGGACTGTGAAAGAAATCCGGCATCCATGAAGGGATACTCACAGGCCATTCCTATATTTTCTGTGTTCCGGGAAACGGACAGCATAGACAAGGAGCCTTTGGGAGAGGACAGCCTGTTTCCATATTTTGTTGTCCGGGCAGACAGCGTTGAGTATCAGGCAGACGATAAAGACGGGCACGGGAACCGGGTCCGGATCATGATCGTGTTTGCAGTGATGGACGAAGATCCGGATATGAACGGATATTACACACTGACTGCGGCAGTGGAACGAGTCATAGAACGATTTCAGAGAAATCAATCTCTGGAAGCGTTCTGGTGCAGCCGCCGGATGAATGTGGCTTATCAGGAAGATGATACATTTCCGCATTTTTTTGCAGGGATAGAAATGATCTGGTATATACCGGAAATTGAACAGGAGGAAATGTGGTGATGAAACAGACGATGGTTTATATTGGCCCGTCCATCGGCCATTTGGTGCAGACTGGTACTGCGTTTAAAGGTGGCTATCCGCCCAGGATGGAAGCGGCTTTGAAAAGAGAACCCTTTTTAAATGATTTGATGATTCCGGTTGAGCAGCTGTCTGAAGCACGAAAAGAGCTGCGAAATCCGGAGAGCGGCCTGGCGGCATTGTACCGTCGGGCAGAAGGAGGAAAGCATGGCATATAAGCATGGAATTGAAGTAACGGAAAAAGCAACTTCTGTACGCAGCCCTTTATCTACCCGGTACGGCGTACAGGTGATTTTTGGAACGGCACCGGTAAACCTGGCAAAGGATCCGGCAGCCACGGTAAACAGGCCGATCAAAGCGGACACATTTGAAGAAGCACAGGAGGCATTAGGATACAGTGAGGATTGGGAACAGTATACGCTTTGTCAGGGGATGTATGCAAGCTTCCAACTGTTCCAGATTGCCCCAGTTATTTTCGTCAATGTTCTGGATCCCCAAAAGCATACGAAGGAGTTAGAGGAAAAAGAATATGCAGTGAGCAATCACCGGGCGGTAGTTGATATTTTGGGTGTCCTGAAAGATACGGTGACAGTAACGGCGAAAATGGAATCACGGGTTGGAGCGGCTTCTGTAGGGGTGGCTGTTGCATCGGGAGGACCGGTTGAACTGGAGAAAGACAAGGATTACATCCTGGATTTTGATGATTATGGACGTCTTGCAGTCACTCTTTTAAGCACGGGCGCAGCATACAGTGCAGTGGGGGTTACTGTAACAGGAAACGTGCTGGCTCCGGAAAAAGTAACAGAAGAAGACCTCATCGGTGCATATGATGTGGAACATGGAACGGAAAGCGGAATGGAAGTGCTGCGCCAGGTATATCCGAAATACGGGCTGGTTCCTTCGATCCTTCTGGCTCCAGGATGGACGGAAAAGCCCAATGTGGGAGTGGCGCTTCAGGCAAAATGCCAGGACATTAACGGAGCCTTCAGAGCGGTGTGCCTATTGGACCTTGATACAAAACAGGCGCATAAGTATACAGACTGTATCAAGGTAAAGGAACAGATGGGATATGATGACCCTCATGCGATCGTGCTGTGGCCGAAGGTCATAACAGCAGGACGGTGTATGAGCTATTCCGCTGTGTACGGCGCCATGATGAGTTACAATACGGCAAATAACAGCGATGTACCATATCTGTATCCTTCCAACCGTGCTCTGAACGTAGAAGGAGCCGTTTTGTCAGATGGAACGGAAGTATATCTGGATCAGGTTCAGGCTGGAAATCTGAACGGAGACGGCGTGGTAACAGCGTTCTGCGATCTGGAGTGGAAATCCTATGGAAACAATACAGGATGCTATCCGGTCAATACAGATCCCAAAGACAGGTGGATCGGCTGCCGGAGAATGTTTGACTATGTAGCCAATTACTTTGTGGTAGAGTACAGAAAACGTCTGGACAGCAACATGAACTGGAGGACTGTAGACGATATTGTAAACAGCTTTAATATCTGGGGCAACAGCCTGACCGCATCTGGTATGTGTGCAGGATTGTACATGGAATACCGCAGAGAAGAAAATACGGTGGAGAACATTTTAGCAGGTTACATGAAGCTTAGGATTTATTTTGCCCCATATACACCAGCAGAGTACATCGGAGCTACTATGGAATTTGACGTTTCTACGCTGGAGAACGCAATGGCAGAGGAGGGATAAAAGATGTTTAAGACACATTTAGTCAATCGATACAATGTTTACAAAAGTGGCAAGCAGCTGATCGGTGTTGCGGGAGAACTGACACTCCCGGAGGTGACAAACCTGACGGATACCATGGAAGGGGCAGGAACCGGCGGCAATATGGATATCCCGGTAATTGGCCTGTTGGATGATATGGAGATGCAGATCGGTTTTATGTCGCTGTGTGAGGACATTTTCTCGATCATGGACCCAACGGAGGCAACCGATCTGACTCTGAATGGAGCCTTGCAAGGGACAAATGCAGGAAGCGGAGCTGTGCAGTACCAGAATGTAAGTATTTCTGTCCGCGGAATCTTAAAGCAGTTTTCGCCTGGTACTATGAAATCAGGAGGGCGTATGGATTCCAGCGTGACCCTTGGGCTGAGTTACTATAAGATCGTTTTAGGCAATAAGACAATGCTTGAAATCGACCGTCTGAACGGAGTGTTTATCATCAACGGAAAGGACATTTTAAAAGAAGTCCGTGATATGTGTTAAAGGAGGAACATATGGCAGAACAGAAAAACGATTTTTTGAAGTTGAAGCTTACAATACCTGTGGAATGGCAGGGACAGGAGATCAGGGAACTGGATCTGTCAAAACTTCGGGAAATGACAGGGGAAGAACTGAATGTGGTTTACAATCTGTATGAGACTCAGGGTGGAGAAGGACTTGTCATGCAGGAGGGAAAGCTGTTGTTCGCTCAGATCATTGCTTCCCGTATAACGGGATATCCCTTGGAAGCAATTTACAAGATCAAGGCCAAAGACAGTGTTACACTGAAGAACCGGGTATACCGTTTTTTCTTCCTTGCGGCATAGCCGGACTTCCCGATATCAGGGAAATGAACCGGACATTTATATCTGCGGGGCGGTATTCAAGGTCCGGCCCGCAGTTCTTTTTGATGCTGCCGCTTCCGACAGCTATCCACTATGTCCAGGATACAATAGAAACAGCCAGACAGGAACGCGAAATAATAAAAAATGACAGCAGAAAGAGGCGATGACAGATGGCGGACAAAAAGAAAAAATATGAATTGGAGATCATGATCGCGGGCGGAACGGACCGGTCTTTGGAAGCATCTATCAGAAGGGCTCGTAAGGAGATCGACCATCTGGAAAAGAACGCCGGACTGTCAGCGCAGAAAATAGGGGATTCCTTTGGCGGCATGAGCGTGAAAGGAATCAACAGTCTGGCAAAAGTATCCGACCGTGCATTTGACGCTATGGTGAAAGGAAGCAAGTCGGCGGCATTAGGTATAACGGCTGCACTGGGAGCAGCCACTATGACCGGAATGGGCTTTGAAAGCCAGATGAGTACTGTACAGGCTATTTCACAGGCTTCGGAAGCAGATATGCGGAAGCTGACCAGTCTGGCAAAGGAGATGGGGGAAACCACCCAGTTTACGGCAGAGGAAGCCGGACAGGGATTGGAATACATGGCATCAGCCGGATGGACCACGCAGCAGATGTTAGACGGCCTGCCGGGAGTGATGTATCTGGCTGCGGCATCCGGAGAGGGATTGGCTCTGTCTTCTGAAATCGTAACGGGAACACTGACTGCATTTGGGAAAAATGCCAGTGAGGCAGCACGGTTTGCGGACGTGCTGGCCCAGGCAGCCGCTGCCTCCAATACAGATGTAGCGGGGCTGGGAGGAACCCTTGAGTATGTAGCACCTGTGGCCGGGGCACTCAAATATTCATATGAAGATGTTGCGATCGCGGCCGGATTGATGGCAAATGCAAATATTAAGGGAGAAAAGGCCGGAACGGCGTTAAGAGCTGCCCTGACGAATCTTGCAAAGCCTACGGAGCAGATGCAGGGATACATGGATGACCTGTCCTTATCCTTGACAGACAGCAATGGAAATATTGTCTCTCTTCGGGAACTTCTTGGGGATGCAAGGGAAGGATTTGCAAAGCTGTCAGAAGCCCAGAAAGCGGAATATGCTGCGGGGATTGCCGGGAAAGAGGGAATGTCCGCATTGCTTGCAATCGTCAATGCTTCTCAGGAAGATTTTGATAAATTGGCACAAGCGATCGATCACAGTACTGGAGCCGCGCAGGAAATGTCTAAGATCCGCTTGAATAACTTGAAAGGAGATTTGACGATTCTTTCTAGCGCTGCTCAGGGGCTGGGAATCGAAGCATATGGGGGATTCTCGGAAGAATTAAGGGGATTGACCCAGGATGCCACTGAGGGAATCGGGATCCTTACAGAGAACCTGAAAGAAAATCTTCCTACCATCCGCCGTGAGATGAAGGAGGCCGGAGAGAGTGCAAAGGAATGGGTCTCGCCCATTTTAGAGTTTGGAGAATGGAGCCTGGATCATCCGGAAGCAATCCAGGGGACGATCGTGGGAATTACGGGAGCACTAGCGACATTTAAGGGCGTACAAACGGCACAGGCAGGCATTAAATTATTAGGGAACCTTTCGGGAATGCTCAGTGCATGGCCAGTAGCATTAGCCGGTGTTACGATCGGAGGAATAGCGGGCGTTGCCACGGCCATAAAGGCACACAATAAACAACTTAAAAAGGCGGATTTGAATAAGCGATTTGGAGATATTACCCTTTCCATGGAAGAACTAGACCAGACGGCCAGGATGATTATAGATAATGGAAATCTGGATCATGCATTGGCATCGATAGAAGAAATGGATAAGGTCAAGGATCTGTCCGAGAGCTTCCAGCAGGCTGGAAAAGAACTGGACAAGCTGAACTGGAAAATCGGAATGGGTTTTGGACTGGACGAGGGTGAGCTGCAGGATTATGCGTCTGCGGTAAATGAATCGATCCAGAGCGCTCTTCAGATCGTAGAGCAGTCGCAGTACACTACGCAGATCAGTGTGCAGGCTCTGTTTGGAAAGGATAATGCAGCTGGGAATGAACTGATCGCTGGATTTGACAGTATGTATGCATCCATCAATGGAGAAGTTCAGGAGCTTGGCAGGCAGCTGGGTGATGCATACAGCGCGGCCATGGAGGATGGAATCATCGATATAGATGAAGCCAGAACGATTCAGGAGTTACAGAAAAAGCTGGCAGACGTCACCCAGCAGGTATCCAAAGCACAGTTTAATGCCAAGATGGAACGGATTGTTATGGAATACAGCGGAAAAGAGCTGGATCCGGAGACGTTCCAAAACTTACAGGCAGAGATCCAGTCGGCTGCCGCAGAACAGAAAGCAGCTCTGCAGCAGTCAACGGAATGGAGCCTTGCAAGTGTAGAACTTCAGGCAGACAGAGAAGGAAAAGATGGGCAATGGGTTGCCAAACGCAAACAGGAGATACAGGATGCGTTTGCTTCTCAACAGATGGAATTGGACATGAGCGGTGTATCGTTTACAGCCCAGTCCATTAAAGAAGCATATGGCCAAGAACTGGATAACATTCTTCCAGAAATGCAGGAAGCATTGAAACAGGCCATGGCATCAGCCATGCAGAACCATGTACAAGGTGACGAGCAACTGGCGGATTGGACAGCAGCTCAGATTCAGCCCTGGATGGACGCACAGGGATTAAGCGATGTATCGCAGAAAGCAATCCAAGATTTATGGGATACGATTGAACCCCAATTTGAACAGCTGGCAGAAATGAAACGTCAGATGGAGGAAAAGGGAGAAGAAATTCCACAGGCGTTCATGGAAAGTTTTCAAACAGCGGCCCAGATTGGAGCTGTAGCAGGAAACACAGATGCGATCTATTCACTTTTGGGAGGTATGACGGAAGATGAAACATACGCCTCCATACTGAGTGAATATGAAAATGCAGGCGGAAAGATACCGGAGGCGCTTGGAAATGGAATCCTAAACAGCACAGATTCTGTAACACAGGCAGTAGGGAGTTTAAGGGAGGAAACGCAGGCTGAACTTGACCGGCAATTCGGAAGCTTTTCCGTGACGGGTAAAGTGAACGTGAGGTTATCTGCAGCAGGAAAAACCGGGGAGGATATCCCTCACTATGCAAAAGGTGGTCTGATTGCTCGCCCAACGCTATCATGGTTTGCGGAGGAAAGCCCGGAGATGGCGATCCCTATAGATGGGTCGAAACGCTCCATGAATTTGTGGAAGCAGGCAGGAGAACTGTTGGGTGCTTACGATCGGAATAATTATGGACGCATGGCAGGAGAATTAAATGCAGCAGGAGTGGCGTCACAGTCTCATTCCCAAGCTGTGCCTGCGGCGCCTGTATTTTCACCTGTTATTCATATACAGTCCGGGGAGAATGTAAAAGAGCAGGTAATGGAAGGACTGAACATATCTTATGAGCGGTTCGTGGAATACATGGAGCGATTTAAAAGGGAACAGTACAGACAGGCGTTTTAAAAAGACCGCCTATGATAGGCGGCCTAAGAGAAAGAGGATCAATGCATTTGAATTTTAGAAATAAGAGCTTCCTGGAGTACCTGAGAAAAGTTGAGCCCCATAGAAGTTGCGGCTTCGTTTAACCACTCTGGAATGGTAAGCGTTTTTTTGACGGCTTTATTATTATACATTTTTCGGTAAGCCATGGTATCACAGGCGATAAAATTAACAAATTCATTTTCGGATACTGTAATAGCCGTAGGAACAGATGCTTTGGGGATTTCTCGCCCCTCTTTTTCGTACCCATAGAGGGTGAGAGCCAAAGCATCCTCGGCCATTTCGATTCCATCTTCCAGACTGTCTCCACAGGTGTAACAGCCTTCTAAGTCTGGAAAAATAATGGAATAGGTACCATCCTCTTCAAGAGTAAAAACTGCGGGATAAGCATATTTGGACATAATTGACTCCTCCTTGTTATTCTATAAAAATATGATAAAAGGGCCGGGGCTATTTAAGCCCCGCATCCTTCAGTATGTTGTTTACCGTTCCTGTAGGAACCTCTGCTTTGTGGCGTGGTACTGTGAATTGCTTGCCAGTTATTTCACTGTACCATACATCATGGCGACTGCCATGCCTCAGAATGTAGCATTGGTTCTTTTTTAATTTTTTGATTAACTCCTGAGTATTCATATTACCTCCTCTCTTATGTTAATATTATAGCACGTATAAATACGTATGTCAAGTAAAATACGTGTGAATACGTAAAAAGTTTGGAAAAGGAGCTGATTTCATATGAACGAAGCCTATCGGACGATTCAGGGGGACACCTGGGATATGATCGCAAAAAAAGTTTATGGTGATGAAAAATACCTGGACTATTTGATGGCCCATAATTTTTTGCTGTTGGATTATTTTGTTTTTCCGGCAGGGGTTACGGTGAACACTCCTTCACTTTCTGCTCAGACGCAGCGAGATGATCTGCCATCATGGCGTAAGGGGGTACAGACTTGAAAACACGAAAAAAATCTGTGAGTTTAATTTATAACGGAACAGAGGCGTACAGCGAACTGGCTCCTTATTTGGAGCAGATCACATATACCGATTCAGTGGATGAATCAGATATGATTTCACTGGAACTGTCAGATCGGGATCTAAAATGGAGGAATGCATGGATCCCGCAAAAAGGTGATATTTTGATTCCGGCTCTTACTTTGGAGGACTGGAATTATGAGGGCGAAAAAATGACAATCCAGTGCGGATCTTTTATAGTGGATGATTTTGGGTTTTCTTCTCCGCCCGTGATAGGAAATATAAACGGGGTTTCATCCCCGGTTAATACGGGATTCAAAGAAACGGAAAATACAAAAACATGGGAGGCAGCCACAGTACAGCTGATCGCAGGGGAAATTGCCGGGAAATATGGATTAAACCTGATCTATGAGGCACAGGAGATTGCTGTCGCGAAAATCGAACAGGACAAAAGGACAGACAGCGATTTTCTGAAAACACTGTGCGAAAAATATGGTTTGGGACTTAAAGTTTTTTACAACCGTTTGGTGATTTGGGATTACAGGGAGTATTTCGGCCGCACTCCCGTAACTGAAATAAAACCGGAGATGTGCTCAAAGTGGTCGTACAGGAGTTCTATGCAAGGGACTTATACAGGCGCGCGGGTGAGCTATAAAAACCCAAAAACAAAGAAAATGGTAGATGTTCTGGTAGGAACAGAAGAAAGACTGTATAAAACAAACCAGAAGGCAGACAGCGAAGCGGATGCACGCTTGATCGGTGAAGCAGCTATCAGAAATGCCAACCGCAGGGAAAGTACAATGCAGCTGACTATGCCGCCTCAGCTTTTGCTGATGGCTACATTAACCGTGCGATTAAATGGATTCGGACAGATGGACGGAGCCTATTTTATCGAAAAGGTTACACACCAGATTGGGCGCAAAGCTTATGTAATGCAGGTGTTGTTGAGCAGGATACCAGAGGGCGATTCAGAAAAAATATCTGCCCCAACAGAAACAGGAACGGGAAAGGCCTACATAGTGCAGAAGGGGGATAATCTGTGGGATTTGTCCCAGAAGTTTTATGGGACACCATCCAGATGCGAAGAAATATACCGCGCAAATAAAGACAGGATCGAGACTGAAGCCAGAGAGCACGGAAAGAGCAACTCCAGCAATGGATATTGGATCTGGCCTGGGACTCCGCTTGATATACCATTATAGGAGGTGAGATAGGTGCAGGATATTGCAAGAGTAGGGGTGGTATCCTCCATAGAAAAGGATGGAGGGATACGTATCTACTACCAGGACCGGGAACAGACCACAGCCCCCATGCAGCTGTTCTCCGGATATGGAGAATATGCGCTGCCACAGATCGGGGCTCAGGTAGTAGTCATCCATCTGTCAAATGATACCAGCAGCGGAGTTGTATTAGGAAGCGTCCGGAGCCAGGAGGATACCGTGCCAGAGGGCGTTTTGTATAGAAAGAATTTGGGGAAAGGGGCATATGTGGAGTTCCGGACAGGCATTGTAATTATTCATGGCCCGGAAATCCGATTTGAAAATGAAGATGAAAGTATAAGCTTATCTGAGATCCTGGAACTTGAAAAACGGGTTAAACGATTGGAGGAGAAAGCGTGATCGGATTATTGGGAGATATTCGGTTCAGAGTATCAGACAAACGTGTATTGACAATACGCAATCTAAAACGGGAAATCAGCTCTTCATGGAATACAATGGACAGAATTGGCCTAAAACCTTTAACGGAGTATGCTGGGCCGAACCTTCAAACGATATCGTTTGAAATGACGCTTGATGCCTCTTTGGGGATAAAACCCAGAGTGATGCTGCAGACACTGGAACGGATGGCAGAGGGACAGGAAGCGCATGAGCTTGTATTAGGAAGACGGCTGATCGGAAAGAATAAGTGGGTTATCACAAAGTGCTCTGCTGCCTATGATGTGATTTTGCGGGGCGGGGAGATTTACAAAGCAACCGTCAATCTGAATTTACAGGAATATGTGTAGGAGCGGCAGATGGATCGGAAATTTAAAATTGATGTTGAAGGAACGGAAGAAGAGAAGGAATTGATCCGAACACTGACAACCCTTTTTTCTACACGGGCAGGAAGCCAGCCGGCAGACCGGGAGTTCGGAATCGACTGGAGCTGCATGGATGAACTGCCGGAAGTGGCGGAAAGCCTGTTCGCATTGGAAGCGTATAGAAAAGTTGAACGCTATGAACCAAGGGTCGAAATCAAGGATATCAAATTTGAAAATACACAAGGGGTATTACTCCCTTGTATTTATTTTGTCAGAAAGGAAAACGTTTGATGGAAGGAATTGAAAGACTGAAAAACTATCCGGACGTAACGTTTATTGAAGCGATCAGCTTTGATAAATTAAAAGAAAGCATGGTAAGCGATTTTGAAAAACGGTACAGGGAATTGACCGGAAACACCATGACACTGGCGGCGGCAGATCCATACCGTCTGATTTTGTATGCCTGTGCGGTGGCGATTTACCAGGGATATCAATATACTGACAAAGCAGGAAAGATGGGACTGCTAAAGTACAGTACAGGGGACTTTCTGGATAATCTTGCAGCGCTTAAGGGTATCACACGAAATGAAGCTGTTCCGTCCAGAACAACGATGAGGTTTACATTATCGGCAGTCCAGAGCAGAAAGGCTGTTATCCCAAAAGGAACACGCCTGAAGGGACAGGAATTGTATTTTGAAACAGTGGAAGAAGGTGAGATACCGGCAGGAGAATTGACAACAGACGTTCCAACTGTATGCCAGACTGCAGGGGCAATAGGCAACGGATACAGAGAAGGAGATATCACAACTCTGGTAGATCCGCTGCCATTTAACGCAAAAGTATCCAATGTAGAGATTACGGACGGAGGAGCGGACCGGGAAGAGGATACAGATCTGGCGGAACGTATCTATCTTGCCCCGTCCAAATATTCGACGGCCGGGCCTGAACCGGCATATGAATACTGGGTGAAGACATACAGCTCTGCTGTTGACGAATGCAGAGTGATAACGGAATCTCCGGGTGAGGTAGATATTTATATTATGGTAGACGGTAAATTGCCGACAGAATCCTTTATAAAAGAACTGACGGAAAAACTGAAGAATGGAGAGCAGAGGCCATTAACGGATCATGTAGTGGTCAAGGCTCCGGAAACGGTAAAGTATGAGATCGATTTTACGTACTATATTCGGTCTTCGGATAGGGATATGGTGGATACGATCCAGAAGGCAGTGAAGAATGCCTGTAATAATTTTATAGCATGGCAAAATAAAATCGGAAAAGATATTACGCCATCGCAGCTGATCAGCGAAATTATGCAGGCTGGCGTCCAGTCAGTAGAGATTAAAAAACCATCCTATATAGAAATCTCCGATTCTCAGATCGGCATTACTTCTGAACCAGTAATTACTTATGGAGGTCTTAGGGATGGTTGAGTTTTTACATGGAGAAATAAAAGACATTCTGCCTCACAATCTGCTTACGCCGGAAATATACTCGATCAGTTATGCGGTAGGAGAGGCGATGAGACGCTGGGGACGTTTCTGCGCATCTGTACACCTGTATGCAGAAATAAGCTGTGTTCCGGAAGAGGCACTGGATTTGATGGCAATAGAAATGAATACCCAGTATTACGATCAGTCAATGAACCGGAAGATGAAGGAACAGCTGATTATGCAAAGCCTGGTCTGGCACTTGCGGGCAGGAACCCCTTCTGTGCTTAATGAATTCCTGGCGACTGTATTGGGAGGAGGATATATAGAGGAATGGATGGAGTATGATGGGGAGCCCTATCATTTCCGAGCCTACGCCAAAGTGGATGAAGGGATGGAGATCCCTTTGGGATATGTAACAGAAATAAAGCGGCAGCTGAATACATACAAAAATGTACGATCATGGCTGGAAGATTTCTTCCTGATGATACAGACTGCGGTAACAGAAACGATCGAAGTAAGCAGCCAGCTGGAACTATTCACAGAGTTTTATGCAAGGAACAACAGAGCCTATTTATTACTGGATGGAAGCTGGGGTCTGGATGGTCTCTATTATCTGAATGGATATAAGACGGAAAATATGGACCTGTATCCGGTTCGGTTGAGAATTTCGGGAGAAATTCCGGTGGCAATTACGTGTGGAAAAGATTCTGCTATGCAGATAGAAAGCAGTGCAAACTTGGAATTGGCAGCAGAAACAATTTTTGATGTAACAGGACAGGCTGTTCAAACGATTCACATAGAGGACTGCTTGGGAATAGTAGGAAAAATAGAAAATGGATGTGAAGCAGCAGGACATTTGAGGGTAGAAAACAATCTGTGGTATTTGGATAGAACATATTTGTTAGATGGAACAAAGATATTGAACGCGCAAATTTTTGACTATGATTTATAGAGAGGAGAACGGATATGCCAAATGGAGTAATTACGGAGATTGGAAGAAAGAAGCTTTGCAAAGCACATGCAGGAGATATTACGTTGCCTAAAATAACGCAAATGGCATTTGGAAGCGGTGGCGTTAATCCGAGCGGGGAAGTGATCGCGCCGACAGGAGCAGAAACTGCTCTGAAAAAAGAAATACTGAAAAAGAACATTGGCGGTCATATGTACACCAATGAAAAGGAGACTTCCTGCCGTTACACTGCCCGTTTGGAAAAAGAGGAACTTGCAAATCAGAGCATTTCCGAGCAGGGGCTGTTTGATGAAGATGGAGATCTGGTTGCGTATATAACATTTTTGCCAAAAGGAAAAGATGAGGGCATGGTGTTTATTTTTGATATGGACGAAATTTTCTAAGGAGGATTTACAATGGCAGACTTACCGATTACAGAAAACCCGCAATTTTCAGAAACAATGGAGGCGCTTACGCCTCAGGATCGTGCAGAACCTCAGACATTTGACATACGTTATCAGAAGCTGCTGGATAATGATAATTATTTAAAAAAGAAAATAATGGGACGAAAAAACATTATTTTTTTAGCAGCAGGATGGACAGGAGAGGGACCGTTTAAACAGGCAGTTAGCGTGGAAGGAATTACGGCAGAGGATGTCCCCGTTCCTGCGTTTGTGGACGACGGAGGAAATGAAGCAGAAAGCAAGGCAAAAAAGAAAGCATATGGTTGTATTACATATTTTGAAAGCAGCAATGGAACTGTAACAGCAGTTTGCAATTACAAAAAACCAGAAGCAGACTGTACGATTGAACTGAAGGGAGTGTAAGCATATGGCGAGATTTTATCCGATTGGGGCAGCTGGAGGCGGAGCAGGGAGCGATGACTGTACAGGCACTGTGGACGAATTACTGAAAGGTTACACTGCGGTGTTGAAGGGGTCTGGGGATGAGCCAGTGCAAGGAAAGTTAGAGCTTACAGGAGATGCACAGGAAGGAAATGTTTTGGCGGGAAGTACCTTCTATAACACGGACCCCAAAACTAAGAGAGCAGGCACCATGCCAAACCGCGAAGGATACTGTGGCTGGGGAAACAGCAAAGGCAATGACGGAGGCAATCAGAGGATGTGGGTCCGGCTCCCGGGTGGCTATTACAATGAGAACGCAGAAGTATACCTGTCATGGGCCGATATCCGTAATATGGCGGGGATTACGCCGGAGAAGATCAAAAAAAACGAGCCGATAATGGGTATTATCGGAAGTTTTGAGGGGTGGGTACCAACGCCTCAGGATCTATATTATAACGGTGTAAATGTTGGGGGATTGCAAATCAACTTGTTTGCGCAAGAGAATACCAGACTACTTATGAAAGGCGACTACTCAACATGGAACCATAGAGCTATTGTTTTCCCAAACACGATTGATGTACGAAGTTATAGTAAGTTGATTTTTGAAGGACAATTTCTTAGATATTGGAAAAATGATCCTGATAATGGCATCCCTCCGTCATGGATCAGTCTTTGTCGATATAAGACGTATAATAGTGATGAGGAGATTGCAAAAGTTAAGTGGGATGGAGGATATGGAGCCTCTATTGGAAATTTTCAACTTGACATTTCACAACTCACTACTTTTGAAGCCAATAAATATTATATCAGTATTGGTTATATTGCCAAGGGGACATATATTACCCGCATTAGATTGGAATAAATTAAGCTATATAAATACGAGTAATAGAACCTCTCCAACCATTGGCAGCGTATGGAAACGAGATTTGCGGTGTAAATGTTACATTTCTATTTATAGAAAATGAAAAACCATTAGCTATAGATACATCCCCCAGTTTTATTGAGGAAATAATATTATAATTACTGGTTCGCGACTATTGCGAAAGGAGATGATAAAAATGATTACAAAACCAGTAAAGGAGCCTGACGATGGATGAATTAACAAAAGCAGAGCTGGCCCGCATCCGTGACGAGGATCAGCGCCAGAACCGGCGCATTGAGCTGCTGGAGGACATGAGTAAGGTGATCCAGGATCTGGTGCTGTCCATCCATGGCCTTGCGAAAGACATGGAGCAGATGCTCCAGGAACAGAAAGAGCAGGGGAAGCGCTTGGACAACCAGAGTAAGCGTCTGGACGCCTTAGAGAAGGAACCGGGCAACACCTACAAGGATATCAAAAAAACAGTAGTTACAGCGATAGTAAGCGCGCTTGCCGGATCACTGGCAACCGGGCTTATTTTAATTTTGTCGCAGACTATCCATTGAGAGGAGGTGAGGAACTATGCTTAAGAACTGTGTATTTAGGGCTGATGTGGATACCATCCAGTGGGTCAAGGCCGCAGGTATCCGTGCGGTCAAGACCATGGCGCAGACATTTGTCGCCACCATCGGCTCGGCAGCGGTCATGGGTGAGGTCAACTGGCCTATGGTAGCCAGTGCATCCGCGCTGGCAGGTATCCTGTCAGTGGCAACATCCATTGCAGGACTTCCGGAGCTGCCAGCCAAGACCTGAGAGGAGGTGATCCAACATCTCCCGTCCGGCAGGGTCAGAGCCGGAGCAACTATTACATATTTTCAACAATGAAAGAGAGGACAAAGATTATGGCAAACGCAACAGGAAAGAATCAGGACAAGAGAACAGCAGAGCAGAGAAAGAACGACGCAGCACAGAAGGCAAGACCCAAGGGTGCACAGGATACCACTTTTGTAACCACCGGCCCTGCAACCGGCAAGGAGGACGAGAGAGCGGTAGGCACGGAAGATAAGTAGAGTTGCACCGGTGCAACACAGACAGGCCCCGGGATTTCCTGGGGCCGTTTTTGGTTGGAGGGAATATGATTACAGCAGTATTTACAGATAACGATGATTACGCTCATGCCTACGGCCTCTGGCAGTGGGATTATGGCCAGCAGCTCAGGATTGAGGGACTGCATCTTCCGACGGCGGTAGAAATCCACTTTGCGCTACAGGAGACCGGCGGCGAGGCCATACCCCGTGTGGGTACCACTAAGGACGGCGTAACAACCGTCACAATCCCGGACAGCATGCTGGAGGGAAATCGTGCGACATGGACGGCAGATAAGGCATATAACATCTATGCGTGGGTATACCTGTCGGATAAGTCATCCGGCGAGACGATCAAGCGGATTACCATGCAGGTCAAATCACGCCCCAAGCCGGAAGCCTTTGAGGCACCGGGAGATGGAGAAATATTTAGGGAGGCGATTGAGGCCGTCAATGACGCTGCGAAACGGGCAGAAGAGGCCGGTGACAAGGCCGTATCCGCTGCGGATGAGGCCAAGGCAGCAGCCACCCAGACAGCGGAGCATCTGCAAGTGGTACAAGGTCTTGCAGAGCAGGTAGAGACCAACGCCGATACCGTGGCACAGGATAAGCAGGCAGTAGCCGGTATGCTCTCTCAGGTGCAGCAGGCGGCCTCAGATGCGGCGTTATCAGCACAGGCAGCCAAGTTATCAGAGACAGCCGCAGCGCAAGCACAGACGGCGGCAGAGACGGCGGAGGATATAGCAAGACAGTACGCCGAGGAGACAAGTGCAGATCGGCAGGCTGTAGCTGATGATAAGCAGGCGGTCAGCCAGATGCGTGAGTCTGTGGCGGCAGACCGTCAGGCGGTAGAGCAGACAACTACGCAGTTTGGACAGACCGCCCAAGACGCCCTTACAGCCATAGGGCAGGCTCAGAGCACAGCTGTGGGAGCTGTTAAGGCCGAGGGCAATAAACAGACCACAGCGGTACAGGAGGCAGGCACACAGGCAGTCAAGGACGTCACTGCAGCTAAGACAGAGACAGTGCAGGCAGTAACCGCAGAGGGCGATAAGCAGACCAAGAGGGTTGAGGATGCAGCTGCCGGGATTGTGGAGGATAGGGAGCAGATCAGCCAGAATAAGACTGATATAGCCGGTCTGGTGGAAGGGATGACAGATCTGGCACCGGCAATCCATAATACGGCGTCCGGCTTTGTCATAAGCGCTGATGATGCCGCAGAGGGTCGTCCGTTCCGGGGGCTGAGGGTGTTCGGGCGGACGGAGCAGGTGAGGACGGAAGGAAAGAACTTGTTTGATATAAGCAAGTTTATAGGGTCCGAAAGTGTAATAAATAATGGAGATGGAAGCCTGACTCTTAATTCTTATACAACTCAAGAGGTTAATAAAATAAAAGATGTTCTTCCACTAGTAAAGACTGGAGATGCAATTTATGTTAACGCTGTTAACGGAACTTATGTATCAATAGGTGGAGATATCTGGGATGTTAATAAAAATCATGAGTTTTTAATAACCGAAGAGATAATGAACTCTGGTTACTTGTTTTTCTACGGAAATAAAGATAATACAGTTATTACAATTAAAGATATCATGATATCAAAAGAGAAAAATGCTGTATATGAACCCTACACCGGAGGCAAACCATCCCCCAGTCCGGAGTATCCGCAGGAGATAGTGAGTGCCGGGGAGAATGGAAGTGTTGAAGTTGAGGTAAAGGGGAAGAATTTGTTTGATGTAGACAGATTAAGTAACGGAAATTTTGTAGAGTTTCGTGGAGTCGAGTGCTACAAGTACGTTGATACAGACAAAGGTTTTGTATTTGATTTTTCCGAGAATAACTCAGCAAATCAACTGACATTTACGATAAAAATGTATCGAGAAACAAATCTAAACAACGCCGCTGGTTTTAGATTTGAATATTCAGATGGAACCAATGAATCGCACAATATCAAGCACGATACACCAAAAACAGTGGTAACGACCAAAGGAAAAATTTTGAAAAAAATTACAAGCATACACGCTTATAACGAGGTGTGTTACATGGATCTGTCAGTTACACAACTCGAATACGGCACTGTCCCAACTCCTTACGAGTCTTACCGCACTCCTCAGCCCCTCACCCTCGCCACCCCAAACGGCCTCCCTGGTGTACCAGTCGCCAAGGATGGCAACTACACAGATTCCAACGGTCAGCAGTGGGTGTGCGATGAGATTGACTTGGGGCGTGGGAAGTATGTGCAGAGGACGGCTGAGAAAGATGTACTGGAAGCAATTCCATCATTATGGTCTGGGGCAGGAAAGTGGGGGAATAACGATGGTTACAAGACGTTAGCTTTTTACGCATATATTAACGGAGCCAATAGTAACAAAGATTGGGGCGCTGTAAAAAACTATGGAATCTGCAATTATGCAACCATAACAAGTAATGTATTCAATAATTCTATAATTGGTTTCTCTCTTGGTGACTATATTGCTTTCCGAGTTTCACGGAACTTACTACCGGACTGGGATGAAAATAATCCAAGCAATGATCCGTGGGTTAATTGGCTCAAAGCAAGGAAGGAAGCAGGAAACCCAGTAATTGTGCGGTATGCGCTCAAAACCTCGATCGAGCGCGACCTCACTCCCGAAGAGATTGCCGCTTACAAGGCCCTGCGGACATACGGCTCGACTACGGTTGTAAGTAATGACGCAGGGGTACATATGGAAGTAACGTATGTAGCAGATACCAAGGCGTACATCGACAAGAAATTTAAGGAATTAAATCAAGCTATCGTGAACACTCAAATTGCATTGTTATAGGAGGTACATAATGTACGATATCATTAAAAATGTAATCACGTCCGGAAGCTATGAGCTGACGGACATCCTCAAAAAGATTGACACTATCTGGCTCCAAGGCACCCTCACTGAGGAGCAGCGCACGGAATTGATTGATCTGGCCCGCACCGGTGCAGACCCAGAAAACAGTTATGCGCCACTCCAGAAGCAGATTGACACTCTGTATGCCAATATGACCGAAATGGGTAAGACGATCCTCAATCTGACAGACAAGGTCAGTAAACTGGATGGTGGAAGCGTCACCCTGCCGGAGGCAGACGAGTATCCTGCATGGGTACAGCCCACAGGGGCACATGATGCCTATAACACAGGCGATAAGATGACATACACAGACGGCAAGCGGTATGTATGCCAGATGGATGGCTGCGTATGGGGGCCAGATACATATCCGGCAGGTTGGAAACTGGTAGAATAACGGAGGATTACCATGGAAATACGAAAAGAGATTAAGCAGATAAATTGTTATGCAGGTCAAAACCGCCCTGCATGGATTGTGATCCACGAGACGGACAACTATAAAAAAGGTGCAGGTGCCCTTAAACACTCCGAAGCCCATCGAAACGGCAACCTGTCCACCTCTGTCCACTGGTATGTAGACGATACGGTGGCAGTGCAGACCTTAGATTACAGAGACGGTGCATACGCAGTCGGTAGACAATATGGTACGCCTCTGGTGACGGGAGTTACCAATACCAACAGCATCAACATTGAAATCTGCGTCAACCCGGACTCTAATTATGATACCGCCCGTGCTAACTGCGTGGAACTTGTACGCCAGATCATGGCAGAGACAGGTATCAGTGCCGATCATGTAATCCGGCACTATGATGCAAAGCGCAAGCACTGCCCCCGTAAGATGCTGGATCAACCGCAGTTATGGACAGACTTCAAGGCGGCGTTGACCGAACCGCAGAAAAAATCAGGCTGGCAACAGGAAGATGGTGGCTGGCGATACTATCTTGGCAACGGTCAGCCAGTCCGAAACGATTGGTACTGGTACGAGGGCAAATGGTACTGGTTCGACGGCTCCGGCATAATGGTGTCCAATGTCTGGTACAAGTATAAAGACCACTGGTACTATCTGGGCGCTGACGGCGCCATGGTAACAGGCCAGCAGACCATAGATGGCAAGTGGTACATCATGGATGATCAGGGCCGCATGATTGTGGAGCCGGTGACGCTTACACCGGATCAGGATGGGGCGCTGCGGTGGCCGGGGCTAGGAAAGTAGGCTGTTGCGGTGTAAAAAAGGGCGGGCAAATTACACCTGCCCGCTCGTCATTATATTATATATTTATCTCTTTATTTAGGGATAAATTGATGCTTTTTAAATTTTCTCTATCTTCTTCGGTCTGGACAAATTCTAATAAATCTTTTGGCTGTAAATCCAAAATATTACAAATAGCATTTATAGCACCAAGTGTAATAGATGTATCTTCTTTTTTTAACTTATATAGCGTGTTTTGACTTATTAACCCACTTGTTTTTGCTTTGTACGTGTTAAATCCAGCACGCTGTAGTGCATCATAGACATTGATTTTATACTTTAGCATTTTAACACCTCCGTTTTTATAATAATAGCATATATGGCAAAGTGAAAAAAGTCAATAAAATATTTCTTTTAAAAGTGATAAAAACTATTGACATCTCTTTTGAAAGTGATATAATGTAGTTACAACAAAGAACGGAGGAAATAGAGATGAAAAAATATGACTTAAGCAATATTATGAAGCAGGCTTGGAAGATGGTTAAAGAAATCGGATTGACTATTTCCGCCGCACTTAAAAAATCTTGGCAGGAGGCAAAGAAGATGAAAGATGAAGTTAAAAATGTAGTGGTAAAGAGTTTTTATGATTACAATGCACGTCGGTATGGCACACCGTGGGTGACTGTGATGGACGAGCAGGGTAAATACGATTTTACCAAAAGAATCGGAACTTTTACCGGCAACGCTGATGATGGCGGGGATTTGATTGTATACGCTCCCGTAGTTGGCCAGGTATATGGTTACGGTCAAAAAGATTACCGCGGTAACAACACCATTAAGCGGTTTTGCGTGTGGACCGAAAACGGTTTTGCAGAGTGTGATAAGATGGGTAAAATAAAGGAGGCGTAATCGATGAAAGAAATCATCAGGAAGGAAATAGAACAGCAGGTTCGAGAGGAGCTTAAGGAAGCGAGAGCGTTCTGCGCTTATGGTTATGGAAGGTATTACACGATGATGATTGATTTATCAGATGGGAGCATTTGGTCAGATCACTTCCTGGATTGTGAGACTTGGAAAGAGTATCACAGTGAAAACATCGTGAGATTAAGTACCAATGGCATGATTGATAATGTGGGCAGTGCGTATATTGATGATGCCGTTGATAAGTTGACCACAGCAGGATGGATTGTCAAAAAATAAGCGGCTGCGTAACCGACCAAAGTACACCGCAACCGCTACCAACTAAGGGCAGCTTCATTATATCATAGCTGCCCCTAACATTACAAGGAGAGCTGAATGAAAAAGAAAGAAGTAATAGTGGCTATATATATTAGGGTTAGCACCTTAGATCAAGCAAGGGAAGGTTATTCTTTGAAAATGCAAGAACAGACATTGCGTGAGTGGTGCAAAGAAAAAGGATATATCATTTATGATCTGTATGCCGACAGAGGCATAAGTGGAAAAGATTTTAATCATAGGCCTGATATGTTGCGCTTGATGCGTGATGCAAAGGATGGGTGCTTTAATTCTGTGGTATTCTGGGCTTTGAGTAGATTTACCAGAAGCGTACAGGATTTGTATAATACATTAGATAAGTTCCAAAAATGGGGGGTGTCCATGGTGTCTTATACAGAGGCATTTGACACGTCTACACCTATGGGACGGGCTATGATCGGAATAGTCGGAGTCTTTGCGCAGCTGGAAAGAGAAATTACCAGCGAAAGAGTAGCGGCTGCTATGCAGATGCGAGCAGCGCAAGGGAAACGAACCTGCAGTGAGATTTTGGGATATGATAAAAAAGGAAAAGACAGCTTTTCGGTCAATCCCCAAGAAGCAGAATATGTTAAATTTTGTTTTGAGAAGTATTTGGAAAGAAAAAACCTGTCAGAAGTGGCTGAGTTATGTCGGCAACATGGCTATCGTGGAAAGCGCGGAAAAGAACCATGTGCATGGACGGTTTCCGTTATTTTGAGCCGTCCACAATACTGTGGATATAATCCGTATTGCGGAGAATATTATAAAGGGGATTACAATCCCATAATATCGATAGAAACATACAACAAAGTACAACGATTGTTGGAAAGACAAGGCAAAATAGTAGGACGGAATAGAAGAAAGAGACTTATGCATTTATAATATTCAAGACGATATAGGTATCTGGGGGTAATATAAAAAGCGACTGCAAAATAAAGCAGTCGCTTTTTTGAAAAAAATCCGTATATGAGCCGAAACTCAACATAACAAAAAATATAATAAAACTTAAATCCACAATGCGGTGATGCATTGACAAGGTACTTGAAGTATAATACTGATTCTTGCGGATGTCAAGGGAATTTGGAAATGATATTCGCATAGGAAGCCATATCTAAATTATTGCAGTATGGAAGCGACTACCAATGAACGGTATCTGCTTCTATTTTTGTGTATACTCACTTTTTTATTATGCGTTTGGATCGGATCATCGTGGGAGAGGTAAGAGGCGCCGAGGCTCTGGATATGTTGCAGGCTATTATATGTACTATATAACAATTATATATATAACGTATATAAGGATGGAAAATATAGATTAGAGGGAAGGCATAGGAACGATATGAACATTAAGTATAGGTTATTGTGTAAAAGGTTAATAGAGGAAAGGAAGAGAGTAGGTGTCATTCAATATTATAATGTACTGTTCATAATGGAGTTATTGTCAGATAAAGACATATGGTTTTTAGAACAGTGGGTGAACGGTATAAATAACATATATATGAAGGATATACATAACTGGTGTAGAATGCATTTTGTTAAATATCACACTGTATTTGTTTACAGGAAAGAGTATCCGGTAAAAGCAAATATTTGGAATGGATATTCATATATAAGGTGGCGGATGGAGCGGATGATGAATTTGGAATAAGATAAAATAGTGCTTGCATGAAAGGGAGTCTTAGAGTAGGGTATTCTTTTGAAAGTATGGATAGAACGAAGGCTGAAGGCTCTGCGCTATTCGTTTGGCAGAGCCTGAGTGTTGTCCTGATCCGTAGAAAATAAATCTAACTGACCTTCTGGAGTGGAACTTTGACCGGATTCATCTTCAGTTGATTGTTCTCTTTTTTTGGGTGTTTTATGAGTGTACAATTTCTCAAAAGGAAGTGAATACTTGGATTTTTTATTGTATTCTAGTAAAAGAGCTTCTGCAAACCCTAATGAACCGGCACGACGTTCTCTGGCAGTACGACTGATTTCTCTGACAGAGACACGTCCTACTTTTTCTTTAAATGTGTCATCTTTCATTGTTTCTCCATAAGCATTATCCAGACGGGCAATAGCATTAAGCATATTGGAGCTAAAGGACATAGGCGCGCCTTCCCATGTGGCAACGCAAAGGCGTAAAACACGATCAAGAGTGTGAAAACCATATTTTTCATAGATATTAATTAAAGTGGATACAGCACATATACCTCCGGGGCGAGAGGAAGAAGTAATAGAGAGATCATATGATTCAACAAGGTCACGAATAATAAGTTCTCTATCATTACCAGCTTCAATATTAGCCATGAATATTTCATAAGGTAGTAACGATTTGACATATTTCATCTGATTTGCAAAAATATCTGCTTCTTGAGTGTAAACAAGATCATCATAAACCATGCACCAGACAGGAGTTTCTCTTGATCCAGAGACGAGAGCGACAATTTCTATAGTGTGTTGTCCGTTGAACACATAATTTATCCCATCACGTCTACTTACTTTTACAGGGTTTATCTGATAAAGGTCAAAATTAGCTGCAGCACGCTGAACGTGTTTGATAGAAAGATTACGTTGGTAATCTTGATTTGAACATAAATTTTTAATAGGTATTTGCTCAAAATGCACTTGGGGAACAAACTTTTGTAAATCTTCGGTATTTCCATCCATAATTATATTTCCTCCAATTTTTTCAAAATATTATTTGTGGTTGATATTAGGCACATAAGCTGATATTTAAGCTTATATTTTGCTGTATCAGATGCAATTTTAAAATCTGAAACTTTTAATACTCTTTCGATAGAACTGTTCCATGAGGGAATCGTCAACGTAAGACTTGCAATTTCCGCATCTGGATCAAATTGTGGCAGATTGCGTATAGATGGAATAGAAACGGAAGATTCTTTCTTTAATATTGGTTTGGCGTAATTATTCCACAGTAATTCCCTTTTCATATCATGATAACTGAGATGTTCTATCTTTTCGGCAAGAAGGTAGTTATTTAGACTTAAAAGCTGCTCTTTTGATAATCCTGAAAGTTCAATAATATTAGCTTGGGAAATCCAAAGCTGACCAGAACGAACTCGTTTGACAAGATCCGGAACTTTTTCATCAATTATATCTAGTGCACTACTGTAAGCAGAATATTTGTAAACGGTAGCCATTGCTACATTACATTCTTCGGATATTTTTTTTGCTGCGATGCTTGCACCGGAAATATGAGATATATTCGTAGATGAAAGTTGTCTTGAAACTAAAATTTTTTCAGCATCATATTTTTTCCCAATCAGGTATTTTTTATTGATATTGGTTAAATCCTCTCGTTTAAGTTGGTCAGCACATATCCATGAAATTACATCTTCTTTACTGGAAAAATGGAGTCTTTTTATTCGGAAAGGAATACTGTGTTTACGAAATAATTCATATGCTTCTATACCATTAATGACAATACCATTCCATGTGCAGATGGGGGTGTGATAGGAATGACATAATATCTGTTGCTCAAGTTGTTTATAATCTTTTTCACTGAGATATTGATACAAATTGGTGAATTCTAGTTTTGTTTTTAATGTATATATACTATAATTGCGCATACTCATCTCCCATTATTTCTGATTTGAATTCTGTTTGTGGCAGTTTTGTGATGATGTTATCCATGGAAAATAGAGCTATTTTCTTATCTGGGTAAATATTGCCTTCTAAACGAAAAATGTTAAATTTCTCCCAAGAAAGGTTAAGCTGGGAAAGTGAATATAGTAATTCTCGGCTGTACAATTCATAACTGTTACCATTGATGACAAAATAATCCTTAACTTTATGTGCCAATTTATCCTCTGCACAACTAGCCTTTATACCTATCATTTTTTGATCAGGATTAACAAGAAGTTGAATATATTCTGGGTTACCAATTTGACGGAGTGTATTGCGGTGGATTCGTATACGATTCTTTTTAAAGTCAATACATATTAGTGGATGGGAAGAGTGTTTGTTGTTCATAGGATTTTTCCTCACTTTCTGCTGTTGATGGTTCTTTTGCTTTTTCTATGGATTTATCAGTTGCCTTCTTCTTTTCTTGTATGTCAAATACTGCGTAGCCTTCAAATATATTGACTTGCATTGATTTCTGATGTTCTTCCACTGGAATACCGAATTGATTCTTCCATTCTTCAGGATAAGAAGGTGTCCTAGCAGTGGTTACAGTTCCATTGTCTTTTAGTGTACGAGGAAATATTTCAGGTGAAGTTAAATCGAAAATGAACAGTATTTCATTGCCAGAACGAATTAATTTGCCGAGAATCTTGTACCGATAATTAGGATTCCAATCCATGAGAGATATCACTTTAGCAAAGAAAATTCGACAGGTGATTTGTTTTGGCGAACGCTTTTTTCCAGAGGAACACCAACGAAAAGAGTCTTTTTCTTCTTCTCGACAGGGACGGACAGCCAGTTTTTTTTCAATGGGATTGACTAATATTTGCACATATTCGACATCGGGTAGCTTTTTTATGCAGGCGGTATTTACAGATACCTTGTAGTTATTAAACGTAAACGAAGGTTCGTAAATATGAGCGAAGAATTCGCCACGTACAACTTGATAACCGTCATAGCTGAAAGAATCATCGTCAATGACTTCCATTTGATTTGAGGGGCTGGGTGCGACTGTTATTGGCATAGGTGTGTTGATTTTCATCATATCAGAAGGTTCTGTAGTCATATTCCATTGATTTATAGGTTGCTCGCTCATTGGGTGTCTCCTTTAATTTCTGTAATAATATTCTTTATATTTTGTATAATGGTTTCTTTAGGAGTGGTTTGTAGCTCGGGTTCTTTATAAGGTTTACTTTCTGAAGCAGTTTGCCAGTTTTTGTCCACTGTAAATTCTGTTAATTCTGGCGCTTGAGACTGAGTATAGTAATTATTACCGAAGCTATTCATCCAGTCGGCAGGATAAGCTAACACACTCTTAGAATCAGATATTGTATCAGGCGTGTTGTTATTGGGGGCGGATACGTCGTTGGTACTTGTCGGGATTCGTATTTCTGTATCGTCCATGTTGAAAATAAGGACATTTTCATTGTCTTTTTGGTGAGCAACTCCTAATATTCTATATTTGCATTTTTTGTCCCACTTAAATATCTCGTATAATGTTGGCAAAAATGCAGCACCGGAAATTGGTTTTGGAATAAGTTGACCATCTTTGAGACGTGACCACTGCACTTTATTTTTTGTTTCAGAGGAACATGGTCGAATAGCAAGTAGTTTTGAGCTCGGGTGTATTAGCATTTCGACAAATTTTATGTTTGGAAATTTCCGTATAGCATCTTTGTTAAAAGAGATCTGTTTATATGAAAAAGAAACAGAAATCCGACCAACCGAGGAGAAAAATTGTCCTCTAGCAACTTCATAGTCTCTTAAATCGAAGGAACCGGCGGAAGCAGTAATTGTATCAGGTGCATTCATATTTGCCGGTTTAAGGACGCTTTGAGATGCTTCAAAGTAGTCTCTGGATTTAAATCCAGACCATCTTGGATTAATGCTTATAAATCCACTTAGAGAGCCTTCTTGTATCACATGTAATTCTGGTAAAATCTCTTTATTTCCATATTTCGCATTTGTAATTAATTTTTGAACAGCTATGAAATCATCTCGGGAGATAATAGCTTCATGATGTCCGACTTTTCTGTATTGATTACGGTCTTGATTGTTTTTCCTTGATTTATGGTCAAGATAATTCGGAGTCCATGTTTTTCTCGCCAGAACATCCCCACAATGGCGTTCATTTTGAAGGATTTGTAGTATGGTACTGGATGACCAGACATCATTATTCTTTTTTGTTTTACAACCGAGTTCTGTCAAAGAATCAGCAATTTGTTGAGTACTGCTTCCATTAAGATACATATAAAAAATAAGCTGCACAATTTTAGCTTCATGTGGATTGATTACAAGATCTCCATTTTCGTCTTGGTCATATCCGAGCAGAGGAGGTGTAAGGAATATTCCCCGACGAAAACGCATTTCAATGGAAGAATTCATAATTTCACTTTTGGTATGACTTTCTTCCTGCGCAAGTGTTGACATGAATGACAGAATCATTTCGCTTTTGGGATCAAGAGTATTTAAATGCTCTGTTTCAAAAAATACACCGACGGGTGGACGGAGTGAAGAAAGCTCTCGTACATATCGGATACAGTCAACAACGTTTCTTGCAAATCGGGATACACTTTTTGTTATGATTAAATCAATTTTTCCGCCTTCACAATCTTTAATCATTTTTTTGAATGCATCTCTATGTTGAAGCGAAGTGCCGGAAATGCCTTCGTCGGCATATATTTCTACAAGCATCCAATTCGGATTTTTATTTACTACATCCTGATAATGATTTTTCTGTAATTCATATGAGGATGTTTGGCGTGGATCATCCGTAGATACCCTTGCATATACAGCTACTCGTAGTTTTTTTTCTGTTTTAAAAATATCCTCTGGTGGAAGTGCCGGAATTACTTCCAGTTCTTCTGGATCAATACCTTTGTATCTTTGCCGGATTCTGGCTTTCTGTTCATCAATATTACTGCTTCGTTCTTCACTTTCTTTCATCAATAGCGACATCCTTTATAGTTGATATAACTATCATAGAATTTTTGGATTGAAAAAGACATAAACCATCGGTTAAGTGATTAACGGATGGTTTATGTAGAAATAGATATTTGATTGTTATTGAATGATTTAATAATCATTCGGGTTATCAGCATCGTAATTGTGTTTTGAGGATAGATGCCAATCATTGATTCGTAAAATGTTTTTTATGGCTGAAAGAACCTCGAATATGTAACGTTTTTCAGTGCTGGTACAATCTGCCATTAATAAATCAATGTCAGTTTGATATTCCGTAGGATTGTATAACAAGTTCCCATAGAGTAATTCATCAATAGTAATTTCAAGTGCGTTGCTAATTTTGATTAAAGATTCTAAACTGGGTTTACGCTTGGCATTTTCAATATAGCTTATATAAACAGTAGAAAGATCAGCAATTTCAGCCAGCTCCTCGGCAGATAATCCTCGTTGTTTGCGGGTTTCTCTTATACGTTTGCCAATAAGTGCATAATTTATTTCCATGTCCTCACCTCCTTTCCATCACAACTTGACTTTTTTGTGTTGTAGATAGAAAAAATGGTGAGCTATACAACAGCAATTGGTTGTATAAAGAGAAGTATATCATATGTATATAGCAAAAAGAAGATTGTCGATTGATGGGAGAAAAAGGCGATAAGTTGTAATTGAACAACAGCGAAAAAAGGGTTATCATTTATGTATTAAAAATTATGTCTGGGAGGAAAATACATGGCAGATAAAGAGGAAATCAAAACACTGGAGGAATTAGAGGAAAAAGGAAGAGTACTGCGGGAGTACAAAGAAAAATTCCGGCAGATGTGCCAAGAGAATAAAATGATAAAGGGTTCGACAGTGCTGAAACTATATGATAAAATTGAAGAAATACAAAGAGAATATGAGCATTTAGATAATAAGCTGACATTAATGGAATACAACTTTATATAGTTCTATTTTTTTTGTTTTAATACTACTGTTTCCCTTAGTAAATACTTGTAAGATACATCTCTAATAATTTTGCGGATTTCTAGTTACAATTAAGGTAACTACTATCGGAAAGAGGTGTATTTACTTGCGTACAGAGGATTATATTGCGGACAATATTATAGCTTTATGTAAAAAACGTGATATGAGTAAATATCGGCTGTCACAATTGACTGGTATATCTCAATCTTCGATTGGAAAAATTATTGCTAAAGAAAGTTTACCAACTATGCCTACTGTAGAAAAGATATGTGATGCACTGGGAGTAACAATGGCACAATTCTTTGCCGGAATGGATGTTCCAGTAAGCTTATCAGAATCACAACAAGAGGTTCTGAATATTTGGAATAATCTTGATGAAAAAGAACAGAATGTAGTGATACAAATGCTCCGGGGACTTCAAAAATAAAGGAAACAGTTGTAACGAAAATGTTGACTGTTTCTTTTTTTATGGAGTTGAGAGATTATGGTGATTGAAAAGAAATATTATGATATTGCACAGCATGAATTGGAAGAAATGCAAAGAGAAATTAATGAAGAAAAAGCGCAAATGTCAGAAGAAGAGATACTAGAGGATAAAAAATGGCATGATGAACAATTGGAAACAATTATTAAAAAGGCAGAAGCTCATATGCGTCGTTTTAAGAAAGTTCCAGATCCTCAAAAAGTAGTGAAATTCACTTTTTTACAAAAAGATGCATTGGAAATTGCACGAAATATGCAGATGAATATAAAAACTGAGCGTAAAGAAGATGATTTATGGGGGACGATAGAAATGTCATTTAATAATATGTGGTTTTTAGATTCGGCTCCTAGTGAATGGAAAGATATTTGGAATAACTTGCTGAAAGAAGCTCAGAGAGTGTATATAGAAGCAAAAGATAACATGATCATGTATCAATATTATTATGATTTGGCGGTAGAAGTTCCTTGTGTGCAGACACAATACAAATAATGATATATGAATGCTGTTCTGTAATAATTTTATGATATACTGTGGATATGATATGTAAAAATAGTCGGAGAAAGATTTGTGAATGCACGATTATTTAGGAGGAAAAAAGCATGACAGATGCAGAACAAAGAGAGGCTGCCCGTCAATTTGTAAACCGATGGATGGGAAAAGGGAAAGAAGATGAAGATGGACGTTCTTATTGGATTGATTTATTGACGAATGTTTTGGGAATGGATAATGTGACAGAACGTTTGAACTTTGAAAAGAAAGTTGTAATTGATGGAAATACAAAACGTATTGATGTGTATATTCCTGAAACACGAGTAATTATTGAACAGAAGAGTCTTGGAAAAGCATTGGATCAGAAAATCAGGAATTCAGGAGATGTTGATCTTACTCCATTTGAACAGGCAGACAGATATAATGGAAAGCTGACTTTTGATGAAAGAGCTCGGTGGATTGTTACGTCAAATTTTGCTGAAATTTGGATTTATGATATGAACCAGAAACAGCCAGAACCGACAAAGATTGCTTTAGATGAATTACAAAGCAAATATCCATTGTTGGACTTCTTGGTGAAAAAGGAAGTAAAGACAATATCGCATGAAATGGAAGTATCAATAAAAGCAGGAGGTATTGTTGGGCTTATTTATGATGCGTTTTTAAAACAATATCGTATACCAGATATTAAGGAAAAGGATGAAACACTTGAGCAGAGAGAAAAAAGAGAGCATAAACTAAAGAGCCTGAATGCTTTATGTGTGCGAATTGTTTTTTGCTTGTATGCAGAAGATGCTGGTATTTTTGGAAAGAGAAATATGTTCCATGATTATTTGGAAACATATGAAGTAAAGGATTGCCGGAGAGCTATAATAGAATTATTTAAGATATTGGATACACCTGTATCAGAGCGAGACGAGTATTTAGAGGAAGAACTTGCTCAGTTCCCGTATGTAAATGGTGGGTTATTTGCTGATGAAACTATTGAGATACCACCTTTTACAGAGAAAATTAAAGAATTACTTCTTACAAAAGCGTCAGAAGATTTTGACTGGAGTGATATTTCTCCAACTATATTTGGAGCGGTATTTGAATCTACATTAAATCCTGAGACCAGACGTTCAGGAGGAATGCATTATACATCTATTGAAAATATTCATAAAGTTATTAGTCCTCTTTTTTTGGAAGATTTGCAGAAGGAATTTGATAGTATTAGAGCAATTCAAGTGAAGCGTACCAGAGATAAAAAATTGGAAGAATTCCAAAATAAATTGGCATCACTTACATTTTTTGATCCTGCGTGTGGTTCCGGAAATTTCCTTACAGAAACATACCTGTCGCTTCGTCGTTTGGAGAATGAGGTGATAAAGGAAAAAGTTGGCGGACAAATGACATTGGTAGAGGTAAATAATCCAATTAGAGTTTCTATTCAGCAATTTTATGGAATAGAGATTAACGATTTTGCAGTTACAGTTGCGAAAACGGCTTTATGGATTGCAGAATCTCAAATGTTGGAAGAAACGAAAAATATTGTGTATGGATTTAATGACGATTTTCTTCCTTTAAAGACATATGTAAATATTACAGAAGGAAATGCATTAAGAATTGATTGGAATGATGTAATTCCTGCAGAAAAATTATCGTTTATAATGGGAAATCCGCCATTTGTAGGAGCACGTTGGATGGCGTCGGAGCAGAAGGAAGATGTTGAGAAGATATTTGAAGGATGGAAGAGTATAGGAAATCTTGATTATGTTAGTTGCTGGTATAAAAAAGCGGCTGACTATATGGGAAATTATAATATCAGAGCAGCATTGGTATCAACTAATTCAATTACACAGGGAGAAAGTGTTTCGATTCTCTGGAAACCGCTTTTTGAATCAGGTGTACACATTGATTTTGCATACAGAACATTTATATGGGATAGTGAAGCGTCAATAAAAGCGCATGTTCATTGTGTAATTGTTGGCTTTAGCAGAGCTGTAAATAATAAGCAGAAAATAATTTATTCAGGTGAGAACGCAATTCCGGCGAATAATATTAATGGATATTTGCTTGATGCAGAAAATATATTCATTGAAAAAAGAATGAAACCATTGTGTAATGTTCCTGAAATAGCATTAGGTGGGCAAGCAATTGATGGTGGATTTTTAATATTGACGGAAGAGGAAAAGGAAGAGTTTTTGGAAAAAGAACCACAGGCTTCTCCGTTTTTTAGACATTATATGATGGGAAAAGATTTTATTGATCGAAAGCCGAGATATTGTATTTGGCTTGTTGGAGCTGATCCTGGATTATTAAAAAAATGTCCGATGATATTAGAACGAGTGAATAAAGTACGTGAATTTAGACTTAGTAGTACAAGAGCGAACACAAAAAAAGCGGCTGAGAATCCAACTTTATTTGCATCAATACTTGAACATAAAAATCAATATATTGCGATTCCCAAAGTTTCTTCTCAGAATCGTAGATATATTCCAATGGATTATTTAGATGGTGAAATTATTCCGGGAGACAAATTATTCACTATGCCCAATGCATCATTTTATGAATTTGGTGTATTGATGTCGAATGTTCACATGGCATGGATGCGAGCAGTGTGTGGAAGATTAAAAAGTGATTATAGTTATTCAAACACAATAGTGTATAACAATTTTCCGTGGCCTGTAGTAACGGAGAAGAATCGGGAACAAATTGAAAAATCGGCACAGGAAATTTTGAAAGCAAGAACATTATATCCTAGTAGTAATCTTGCGGCTTTATATGATCCTTTAACAATGCCAGCCGAGTTACGACGAGCACATACTGCAAATGATAAAGCTGTTATGGCTGCGTATGGCTTTAGTACAAAAATGACGGAAGCAGATTGTGTGGGAGAGTTGATGAAATTATACCAGAAAATGCAATGATAAAAGTTTATAGAGCTGTTTTTTGCTCAAAGTAAAATATTTGAAAACATAGAATATTCCAAATCCATAAAAGATGAATGAAAACCAATATGGGAATTTTACATGTGTTACAAAATTTGTAAAATTTTCATATTGGTTTTTTTGTAATCTGTAAAAATTATAAATTTGGATATCGAGTAAGGTTTCGGATTTTTGATTTTTATGTATTTTTCAATTTTGGATATGGCTCCGAAATTGGCAATTTTGCGGAAGTGTATCCACACTTCCTGTCCTTGCTATTTTATAATCACATGGTGATTTCACAGGGATATAGGGCTGTTTAGCCTATTTTTTCTCCCTGTGCTGTGACCGAAGAAATTCGAGGAACCAATCATATATTTATGCTGAATGTGAGGAACTAGGGAGCACAATCCTTAGCAAGATTCCAACATCCGGAAAATGCCATAATGCTAAAATAGCGATATGGTATTACCGGGGTGGATCTTGCTCTAATGTGTACAGTAATCTCGGCATAAATAGAAAGAATGGGTTTGGGGAATCCCCAGCAAGATATAAACCTGATGAAAGAATATTTGTCGGAAAGACAATATTGTTAAACACAGGTGGATCTTGCTCTGGGGTAATTGAGAAACTTATGAGAAACAGAGATTCCACATATATTCTATTTACAAGGTATTTTATTTCAACGATGAAAGAAGTATTTTTATATCATCAAAATGCTATTGGGAGTTTATGCTGTTGGAAAGGCGTTGGCAGGAAAACAACTTCTAGTTGTCGGTGCAAATATAATGAATAGAAGTGTCCATTATATTTTTGGTGATAGGTATTTTTGTGGAATGCACTTTTATTTTTTTTGAATAATAAAATTTTAAATCTGTAGTCGATAGAAGCAGATGGTTAAAAAAAGCTTTTGATAACCATGAGTGTAAAAACAGAAAGCTGCGAAAATTTATTATGAGCTAATAGCAAAATTTGATATTTTGTGATATTGAGGGTATGGAGAATCGTAATCTCTATCAAGTTTGTCAGAGAATCATAATCCAGAAAAGGGATTTTGAGTTACTCTAGGCGATACTTGCTTTAGAAAATGATTAGCCATAATGAGTTGGAACGTGGGAGGAGGAAGTGTTAAAAAAAGAGAGAGCCATAAGTAACTCTCTCTGTGATAAAATCAAAAAGTTATAGTATCAGTGATTCGGTAAGATTACAAAAATCCTTAACAGGAATATTTTCTTTAAGTGGTAAAGCTGTCTCTAAAAAGGTTTCGTCTGCAAATCTTTCGAGTTCAGAATCAAAATGTATAATTGAAGCATTTGTATTTAATTGATATGGCGGAATTGTAACAAAATAATCATAATCTTCGTAAGAAGGAGTGGCGCAAGAAACTTTGATTTTTCCGCCCAATTTCAATTTTGCAAATTCTCCATAAATGGCAGTTAAGGCTTTTTTTCTTTCTTCATCAGAAGTAATTCTATCTACATATCTAATATACCAATAATCTATATTTCCCTCTTTTAATTCAATTAAATAATCGTATGATCTGGGTGTTCCGGATTTTATTGTCCATTCAACTTTATGCAGACTTGTCATCATGGAAAGTCCACGCATTAAGGTAGAAAAAAATTTTTCATGCACCTGAACAGTAGAGAGATCCAGAGAAAATCCATTGTCTGCAATTATCTTTTTTCGTTCCCGTATTTTCTTAGAAGAATATCCCGTTGCATCATATAACTCTTGGATAAGTTCTGGATCATCAATGGCTTTTGCAATTTTATCAATAGTGCTTTTATATGGTCTTCCAGATCGGGCACCGTTGAGCATTCGTGAAATGGTTGCATTATTTAAGCCTGTTTGTTCAGATAATTCTTTTTGTGTTTTTTTCTGTAAAATGATTTGAAGTATATTGATGAATCTTTCCTGATCGTAAACGCTGTCAGGATTTATTAGTGTGCCTGAATTTGATATAAATTCGTTCATGCAAATCTCCTCTTGACTTCTTTGACTTTATATAAATTGACTTCTTGTATTTTATCTTATCAATTATATCCCTAAAAATCAATTTAAAACATAAAGAAATCAAAAAATGCTTTATTGATATTCTTGTAAAAGTCAAAGAAATCAAAAACGTAATTGACATTTTGACTTCTTTGTGTATAATGTAGAATTAAGAAGTCAAAGAAATCAAACAAATCAAAACGAAAGGAAGGAGGGCTGTGGATTGAAATATAGGGTTGTTTCGATTTTGAAAGATAATAGACCACGTTTTTTGATTATTTCTGATATTGAAGAAATTGAAATTCTTCCATCAAAGTATTTGAAGCATCTGGATCAGATTAATGCTTCTCCGAATACTGTAAAATCCGCAGCCTTCGCACTTTCATATTATTACAATTATCTGCAGGAGCAAACGATAGGATTGGATGAGATTACATTGCTATCCTATTCAGAGCAGAATAAACATTTTATTGATTTCTTGTATTGGGTTAAGAGTGGAAAGCATACTGAGCATAATACACAAACGAGCAATAAGACCTGCAATATGTATCTTGGTGCAGTTTTCAGATACTACCAGTTTTTGGCACTGGAAGATGTTTTGCCAATGCTTAAAGTCTTACGAGTAAAAAAAGTATCGTATTTTGACAGTATGGGAGTAAATCATCAAAATGCAGTGAATTCGTTTAAAGGTTTCTTCAAAGAAGAAGAACCTAATCTGGAAGAAATAACATCCGAAGAAATACAGGAGCTGATAAATGCCTGTACGAATGATAGAGATCGATTGCTGATAGCAATGATGGCAGAAACCGGTCTTAGATTAGGGGAAATTTTGGGAATCCATTATACCGAAGATATTGATTTTGAAAGAAGGACAGTTCGGGTAAGGTATCGTGAATCCAATACCAACTTGGCAAGAGCAAAAAATGCAGAATATAGAATGGCTTTGTTAAGTAATACAACTTTTGAGTTCTTGGTTAAGTACATTTCTGATAATCGAAAAAGTCTGATGAACTCGGAGTATCTATTTACAAAATTGACTGGAAAAAACAAAGGAGAGCCATTAGATGCGGATTCTGTGTATAGCATGTTGAAAAGACTATCCAAAAAAACGGATATCAATTCCCATCCGCATCAGCTCCGACACTATTTTGCGGAGGAAAGAAGAAAAGAAGGATGGGATTTGAATGACATTCGTTTTGCCCTGGGGCATAAGAAAGTTGAAACTACCATTAAATACTTGGGTGAAAATAATGAACGATTGATAGAAGCAACAGATCAATACTACTCAAATAATGAAGATTTATACCAAATTGCAGATTTTCTGTAAAAGGAAGGAGGGATTACCTTGGCAGTATTAAAAATTGTTCCGAAGTTATATCAGGAAAAAATATCTGAGAAATTAAAGGAAGAAATATCTTTAGTTACGAATGGAGAAACAAAATACTATAACCGGTTATATAAATTTTTTCAGTATACAGATATACAGTGTACTGCAGATATTAACTATGAAACGAGAAAAATGTATATGGAGTCTCTTGAAAAAGAGGATATTTCAGAAAAATATAAAGTGGAATTAATGAGCTTATTTGATCGTTTAAAAATAGAAAATATGCCGGATGTCTATTCACAAGGAAATCCTTTCTCTGTAGAACAGGAGTTTTTTAAGCAAGACAAATTGTTTTTGCTGTATGTCCCCAATAAGAAGAAAGCACAATCTTTCCGTCAGGTGGTCGATAAGAATGATTTGTTATGGGACTTAACGAGGATACATTCATCACAGTTGGTGCGACAGACAAAAATATTGCTGTGTGAAATTCTGAATATGGATAAGGTACAAAGACATCGAAGATATTTTTTAGAACCATTAAAAGCACTTGTACGGTTTTGCGATAAGTACGGAATAGATGATATTGAAGAAATGGAACAGGCAGATGAAAACAGATTTTATCTGTATTTAAACAAGGAGTCAGAAATTATAAAAAAACAGGCTTCTAAGATTGTTGAGTTTGCGAGAAGAACGTTATTTCTAACAGATTCAGAGATAAATTGGCAAGCATGTATCTGGTATATGGATAGGTTTCAGTTTGATAAATCAAGAATCAATGCCAGTTCACCTGTTAAAAGCCTTTCATTTATTAATATTTACGAAAAAGAAAATCGTTGGTATTTACAATTATACGCAAAATATTTAGTTGGGATATCTGATCTGTCTTTATCAAATATCCGAAATACAATAAGTTTTATTTCACAATTTTTAAAATATCTGGATGGACAGAGTAAGAAAGTAACTGAACTGGAGATACAAGATATAGCGGATTATGTATCTATTTTGGATGTGTCCGATATTAAATATTCCACGTTTAACCGATATATAACTCATATACATACATTTCTACAGTTTTTGAAAATGAAAAATATTGAAGTGTTGAAGTTTTATCCGGAACGATTTTTTAAAAAAGGTTTTCCAGAACACAACGAAAGAAGTGTTCCAGAAAAAACAATTGCTCATCTGATTAAGGAGTTGCCGGCATTCCCAGAGCATTTACAGTTGATGTATTTGATTTTGTTTTGCACAGGAATTAGGAAAAGCGAGGTTTGTACAATAAAATCGGGAGCCTTTTATTCACAAGGCAATGAGAATTGGATGCGCATATATCAAAGCAAAATGCGGAGGGAAAAAGTCATTCCTGTTCCGAGTTTATTGGTTGGACTGGTGAACGATTATGAAAAAAAGTACGGAATAAAAAATGGGGAGTATTTATTCAAAAATAAAAAAGGTGGTGCATTTAATGGACAGACATTTTCAAATCAGATGATTCGGGAGTGTAAGGCTCGTGGGATTGCCTGTGGAGATTATATCTTTAGAGCACACGATTACAGACATAACCTTGCAACTTCAATGTACGGAAATGGAGTTTCTATACAAGGGGTACGAGATTATCTGGGACATTCAAGTGAGAATATGACAAAACAGTACATTGATTTCATGCCGGAACGTATTGTATCGGCTGAAGATAAATATTTTTCAAGAAATCAGTCATTTAAATTGAAAGGAGTAGAAGATGATGAAAGGTAATATTAATTTGATTTCTTATGACTGTTATCAACAAGCTACAGAAAAACAGTTGGCTGGGCTGAAATGGAAGGAAAACAGGGTGTACTACATATCAGAGATTCGTAATGAAAAGATACAGGATGAGATTTATGGGTATATCGATGATAGATGCAGACGTTTATCATTATCAACAGCCGTAAATGATATTTACAGATTTGATCTGTTGAAAGAATTTCTGAATGAGAAGTGTACAAGCTGTAGCAGCATTACTGATAAAAAATGGGAAGAACTGGAGAGAAGCTATAAAGCATTTTTATATAAAAAAGGATTGGCGCTGTACGTTAGAAGAAATAGACCGGATAGGCGGAATGTTGAGCAACAAAATAGCGCTCAGGTTTCTTTTCTGAAAATGTATTATGAGTATGTTGTGAAGTGTAAAACAGCAGATATTCCAGAAAATGAAAAAGATGTATGGGATATGAGAAAGCTGGATATTGTGCCAAGGAGTAATCCGATTCGTGGAAGATATAGATTAGATTTTCGTGAGATTAGGCAGAGAGAATTTAAAGAGATAATAAAGAGAATATTGTATAGCCACTGCCAGACAAAAGCAATGGGTAGTATAAAAGGCGAATTGTGTGGATTCCGTCGGTTTGCTAGATTTATGTATGATCGGTTTCCAGAAGTAAAGCATTTTACAGAAATTAGCAGGGATATGATAGAAGATTATCTGGTTTATATAAAAACGGATACCGGTCTTACATCAGTCAGTTACACAACAGAACTGTCGGTTTTGGATAATCTGCTGGATGAAATTGGGCGGGAACTGGAAATAGAAAATTTATGCAATCTTTTTCTGTCCAGTGATTGCAGAGCATATGACAACGCTTTGCCAGAAGCGTATTCAGATGCAGAAATCAGGAGATTTAATAGTGCATTAACAAAATTAAAGCCCCAGTTAGGAAGATGTCTAATAATACATCAGATGCTCGGTACAAGAATAGAGGATACGTTGACTTTGCGAAGGGATTGCTTATCTGAGAAATCTGGGCATTATTTTATAACTATTCTCCAGCATAAAACAAGGAAATACAAAAGACCAGTCAGCGATCAGCTGGCAGAAGTGATTAGAAAAGCAATAGAAGTTTCAGAAAAGGACCATCCAGATTCAGAATATATTTTTCTGCAAGATAATGGGAAATTATATACAGATTCAATGCTGAAATATCATGTAAATATCATGATTTATGAAAATGATATCAGGGATGATAATGGAAATTATTTTGAGTTTCGTACACATCGTTTTAGACACACTTTTGGAGTAAAACTTACAGAAATGAAATTAGATGATGATAGCATTGCAAGGCTGTTGGGGCATAAGGATACACGAACCATACCACATTATCGGCGGTTAAGAAACGAAGCATTAGCGGAGGATACAAAGGCTGTACGAGATGAAATGAATGAATTATTAGCACAATACAGGAGGGAAAAGGAAAATGCAGAAACACGATAAAATGGTAGCACTGGCAAAAGAAAAAAGTGCGGAAATGACGGAAACAGCAATAACAGCTATTGAAACAATGTATAGAAAAAATATAAAAATTTCAGTTGCTGAACTTACAAAATTAACAGGACTTTCCAGAGGTTTTTTCTATAATAATCCGAATGTGAAACAGGTCATGATGGAATTGAAGGAAAAACAACAGGGAATGATATTGCGAAATCCTAAAAGCGATGCTATTGCAAAAGCACAGGAAGCACGGATTAAGAGTTTAGAACAGAAATTATCCGATAGTGTTCCGAAAAACGAATATGAGAATCTACAGAAAAAATATGAAGAATTACAAGTGAAATATAGTCAAATGAAAAAGGGAACACTGTTGAAGATGTACGACCAATTATAGGAAGAAAAGGAGAATATTTTATGCAGAACGAAATTTACGATGAGAAAAATGGACTTACTTATATGTTATGTGGTGATTATTATTTGCCGGAATTGGCACTTAAAGATATTGAACCAACATATGGGAAATATGGGATGCTTCGTAAAAGCTATTTACAGGAACACAGAAGGGCAAAATATCAAATATTGTTGTTACAAGGAAAACTTGTTGAGCATTTGAATCAGATTGATGCAGAAGCAAGGGATAGGGAAGAACAATTAGTAAAACAGATGATGGAGAAACAAGGAATTACAGAGAAATTAAAAAGACAGGACAACATGGAATGGACTAGGAGGATGAATACCATTTGTCATGATGCAGAAGAGATGATTTTGACGGAAATGATATACACGAAAGGATAATGAACTGTATTGGATAGCAAGAATTTTGCAGCCCGGATAGCAAAAAAGTGGAAGTCCGGATAGCAAAAAAATGGAAGTCCGGATGGCAGGATTCTTGCTGTCCGGAAAGATAAAAAAGTGAGGGATTAAAAATGTTGGTTAAGTACATAATAAAAGTGTTTTTGTGTTTGATTCTTGTAGTAATGACATTGATTTGCTGGTTATTAAAAATTCCTATGATGTTGGGAAATATTTTTCTTTACTTTTTATCAATTATATTTATTCTGACAGGTGTTTTGAGCTATGGATTTGCATTGGAATCTGCAAGAGAATGTGGTCGAATGATAATAATTGGGATGGCATTTGGTGCAATACCAGACTTTGTCCCATTTTTGGGAAAAAGTTTAGAGACATTGGTTGACAAACTGTTGAGTATGACAAATGAATGAGAAAGTCGATATGAAAGAGGGCTGTGAAAGGTTCTCTTTTCTTTTTGCAACTGTGAAATGGCAAGATAATAACGTTATATACATTGTGTATTAAGTACAGATATTGTATTTCTGCATGATGGGAACATAGGGAGTCCATATAAAGGCACTGAACACAGGCCATCCGGGTTCTCTCTCAACGGGCCACAGCAATTCAGCCAGAGATATGCTGAACCGTCTGGAAACTATGGTTTTAATGGGAGCCAGACTGCCGCTGGAGGCGGTCCGAAGCCAGATCGCTTCGGCTTTGGATATTCTGGTTCATCTGGGACGGCTGGGAGACGGAAGCAGAAAGGTACTTTCCATTGTGGAGGTAAGAGGTATATCTATGGGAGAAATAGAAACAGAGGAGCTGTACAGATATGACAGAGAAACAGGGCGGCTTGAAAAGACGGGTGAACTTAAAAATAGGGAAAAGCTTGGAGATACAGGAAATTGTTAGGATAAAAGGGAAAAAATGGGAGAAAACTGCCGTGAAAACCGGGAGAAAAGGGCAGCCAGGCAGGAGGATTTCCCTGCGGGGCAGCCCGAAGCCCCGGGCTCCGGATGGAGAGGATTACCGGGTTTACCGTTTGTCTGCTAAAGAATATATGGGGCTTTCGGCAATCGGACTGGGGCTTTGCGGTCTTACTGCCTATGTGTTTTACCGGAGTTTTTTTGCCTTTATTCTCCTTATGCCTCTTGGTTTTTTGTATCCTATTTATAAAAAGAAGGATCTGAAAAAGAAAAGGTTGCGGCAGCTGACGCTGCAGTTTAAAGAGGCGATCCAGGTTTTATCTTCTTTTTTAAGCGCAGGATATTCGCTGGAAAATGGTCTTTTTATGAGCGTGCGGGAATTGGAAGCGCTGTACGGAAAAGACGCTATGATCACAGAAGAATTTGAACGTCTGGCAGCAGGGGTTCGGATGAACCGGCCGGTGGAGCAGCTTCTTGCCGAATTTGGAGAACGGAGCGGGATTCAGGATGTGGATCACTTTGCTCAGGTATTTGGAATGGCCCGCAGAAGTGGTGGGGAGCTGGTAGAGATCATACGGCAGAGCGCAGGGGTAATCCGGGATAAGATCCAGGTTCAGGAAGAAATACAGACCATGACAGCGGCACGGATCTTTGAACAGAAGATCATGAATGGCATTCCTTTTGGAATGATTCTCTATATTGATTTCACCTCTCCGGGATTTTTTGACATTATGTATGGAACCTGGATGGGAAGACTGATTATGACCTTATGTCTGGCTTTTTATATGGGAGCAGTCATGCTGTCTGGAAAGATTCTGGATATTGAGATATAAGGGGGCAAAGAATTGAAGAAATGGAGTGGGAGAAGGGAAGGCTTCTGGAAAAGGGAAACAATGTCACGCTGGAAAAAGCAGCTGGCATGTGCGGCCGCAGGACTGTTTTTAGGTATTTTAGCCCAGTATTCAGGGGGATTTGATCCGGTTTTAAAGGACGGATACATTTTAAACAGAAATCCTTTGGGACAGGAAGAAGAGACATATCTGCTGGAAGTAAGGGGGCTGGCAGACAGCAGGGAGCCGGAGCGTCTGGAACTGATCCTTGAGGCAGAGCAATATACAGAGAAGGAGGCTGAGGCAGTTTATGAGCAGGTTATAGGGGAACTTCCGGGGTATATTTTAGGGGATAATCCTTCACTGGAAGAGGTGCGGCTGCCTTTAAAGCTTATTTCAGAGCTCCCGGAATATGGGGTAGATTTAAGCTGGCGGTCCGGCTCTCCTGATCTTTTAGGATCAGACGGACAGATACATGGGGAGGGAGTGCCGGAGCAAGGGGAGCAGGCAGTGCTTTTTGTGCGGCTCACAGACGGGAACTGGCCCAGAGAATATGAAATTCCTGTAAGGATAAAACCGCCTCTTATGACGCCGGTTCAGAGGGCTGCAAAAGATCTGGAAGAGCAGATAAAAGAGATGGAGCAGGACAGTCGGTATGAAAGTGCATTTTCCCTGCCTCAGTTTCAGGAGGGGAATCGGCTGAGCTATGATATTCCGGGAGGGCTTCCGCCCATCCTTTCTCTTACGGCACTTGGTCTGGCGGGAGCGTTTTTGATAACGCTTAAGGAAACGGTGGATCTGAAAAAACAGGAGGAACGCCGCAGACAGCAGATGCTCCTTGACTATTCAGAGGTTTTATCGCGTCTTATCATTTTTCTGGGGGCAGGAATGAGTATCCGAAGTGCCTGGGAACGGATTGCTGTTGATTACCGCCGGTCGGTGGAACATGGGGTGCACCAGAAGCGGTATATATATGAAGAAATGGTTCTGACGGAGAGCCAGTTAAAAAGCGGTGTTTCTGAAAGTCAGGCATTTTATGAATTTGGAAGCCGCTGTGGCCTGCAGCCGTATATGAAGCTGGCTGCCCTTTTGGAGCAGAGCCGGAAAAACGGGGCCAGAAGCTTAAGGGAACGGCTGCGCCTGGAAATGGCAGATGCCTTTGAACAGCGCAAACATCAGGCCAGACGGCTGGGGGAGGAAGCCGGAACGAGACTTTTAATTCCCCTGTTTCTTTTGCTGGCAGTAGTAATGGTAATGATTGCCGTTCCTGCCTGGCTGGCCTTTGGATAAAGAACAGATTGATCAAATAAACGAGAAGGAGGAAAGAGCGTATGGAATTACAGAAGGACAGAGAAAATTTAAAGGACATTAGGGCGTTTGCGGCAGATGAATCCGGCGTGGGGGTGATTGAGCTGGTGCTGATACTGGTAGTCCTTATAGGCCTTGTAATCATTTTTAAGAAGCAGATCAATACATTGCTGGAAAACATTTTCAAACAGATCAACAGCAAATCCAAAGAGGTTTACTGATGAGGCACAGGGGGGAAGTGACGGTCTTTCTCACGATGATCCTGGTCAGTATCATGACGCTTCTTTTGGTAGTTGTGGAATCGGCCAGAGAGACGGGAGCCAGATTGTATCTGCGGATGGCAGCAGATTCTTCTATGGATTCGGTGATGGCGCAGTACCACAGGGGGCTGTGGGAGAATTACCGGATCCTGGGACTTGAAACAGGGGAAAAGGAAAGACTGGAACAGGAATTCGGCGATTTTTTTGCTCCTTATGCAGAGGCGGAAAACTGGTATCCGGTAACTCTTGTGGACACAGACAGGAAGGATGCAGTAATGCTTACAGAGGGACAGGGAGCCTACTTTGAGCAGGAAATCCTGGACTATATGAAGTTTGGGCTTATAGACATGATCTGGGACAGCATGGATGAAAATGGAGCCAGAGAAATGCTCAGCCAGTTTAAGGATGCAGAGGGGATAAATGTCTGTTCTGTCCGCTATGAAGGCCATACCAGAGAAGCGGTCCGTGTGGAGGCAGCGCTGGAAAAGATAAACGGGAGGCTTGAAGAACAAAGACAGAACTGGGAACAGGGAAAGCGCTGTCTGGACGATCTGGATGGAAGCGGCTTGATCCGCAGGGCAGAGAGCATGATAAAAATATTAAAAAAGCTTCCTTCTCTGGTAACGGCCTATGAAAAGAGAGCGGACCGTTTAAACGAAGCTTTGAAGGAAAGCCGGCAGGATTTTGAGTCAAGAGAGGATCTGAGCGATGGATCAAGAGAGGCTTTAAGGGAGGAATTCGCCCAGTATAAAACATATACCGAAAAGGATGGGCAGAGGCGGATGGAGATTGGGGCTTTACGGGAAAAAAGCCAGGAAAATATCCTTTTTCTGGAAAATATTATCCGGGAAGCGGAGGATGTCATGGATTATATTGACAGCTGGGAGCCGGATGATGAAGATGACGAACTGGATGAAGAAGCTCTGTGGGCCCCGGTGCGCAGTCATTTTTCACGATATCCCATGCTGAGCCTGGGAATGGAATTTGGCGTAAAGGATAAGGAAAAGGAGGGATGGCTGGAACGGATCGGCGATCTGGCGTCCAAAGGGATTTTGGAACTGGTACTTCCGGAAGGGACGGTCGTATCAGGGCGCAGTTTAAAGCTGAATGGGTTTCCTTCAAAGGAGAGAACACCAGGTAATCCAGCCGGAGAAGGGAAGCGTAACCTTGGCGTACAAACTCTTTTGGACCGCCTTCTCGTGTCTGAATACGGGATCCGTTATTTTTCTGCCTTTAAGCCAGAGCTGCCATCCTTTTACCAGCTGGAATATATTCTGTATGGGAAGGAGAAAGACAGGGAGAATCTGGAGGCTTCTGTCCTTCGTCTGACAGCATTGCGCCAGGGGCTGAATCTGGCTCATATTCTGAGGGATCCTGTTAAAAGGGAGGAGGCCCGCTCCCTTGCCATAGCGATTGCAGGAGGTACAGGGATGGCTCCGCTTGCAGCGGTATTGTCATTTTTCATTATGACGGTCTGGGCGCTGGGGGAGGCGCTGGCGGATGTGCGCTGTCTTTTGGAAGGCGGAAAGGTACCTCTTGTAAAAAGTAGTTCTCAGTGGAAGCTGGATTTACAGGGCCTTCTTGATCTGGGGGCCAAAGGCCATCTGCCGGATGGGATAGGGAAAGGGGAGAAAGAGGAAGATGGTCTGGATCACAAAGGCTATCTTCGGCTGATGCTTTTTGGCGGATACAGTGAAGAACGGGTTTACCGTATGATGGATGTGATACAGATAGAACTCAGAACGGAACAACCGGATTTCTGCATGGCAGGTTGTACCTGCATGGTGGAAATGGAAGCGGAGTTTTGTGGAAAACCTGTGTTTTTTTCCGGCGGTCCGTGGAAAGACAGACAAAAAATACGGATGGCTGTTTCCGGCAGCTATCTGGATGATGAATAAAACAGATAATCTTTAGGAAAGGAGGCTCATGAGGATGCTCTTTTTTCGGAATTCAACACAACTTCATATAACACGCTACTCCTTACGATCAATGATCCATCAGGAACATACCTGTCAGAACCATCATTCAATGAAAATCGCACCTCTCCAAGTACGAACAGACACAGATATGCAGAACTATTTAAAAAGGATCCGAGTTTCCGAAAAAAGAGTATCCTCATGGGCCTTTCAGATGAAACGGATTCCTTGTCATATAAAGAAGTATCATGCGGGCAATCGAATCCGTGGCAGTCTGACGCTGGAGGCGGCACTGGTATTTCCTTTGTTTGTGTTTCTCTGTGTCATACTTCTGATTCCTATGAGGATGATGGACCGGCAGAGACAGATTCAGGCAGCGGTAGAAACTGTGGGGGAAGAAATCAGCCAGTATGCATACAGCGCCTGGCTTTTGGGAAAGGAAAGAGAGGGGCAGATGGATGAGAGCAGGGATGAGCTGGCCCCAGATGGTATGAAAGATATTTTTGGATTTGCTTCTCAGGCTGGGATTGAAGCAATGGTTTTGGGACGGATAGATAAAAAATGGGTCAGAGATGTTTCATTTATGAGAACAGCTATAGAAAATGACATGGTTCGTATTGTAATGACCTACAGGATGCCGCTTCCATTTTCTGTATTTCGTATAGACAGCATAAAGGCAGAAGCGGTGAGTGTCAGACGTCTGTGGACCGGAGCAGAGGGAAAACGAAAGGGAAATTTGCTGCCGGGAGAAGACGAAATGGAGGAAATGGTTTATGTTGGCCGTAATTCGACACGGTATCATAGAAACAGGAACTGTCATTATCTGTTTAATGATTTAAAACAGGTGCAGGCAGGTGAGATGGATGGACTGCGCAATCAGGAGGGGAAACGGTATTATCCCTGTCCATCCTGCAAAGCGGCTGATTCAAAAGGATCCTTTTTTATCATGCCATGGGGAACCAGATATCACAGTACGGGACAGTGCGGGGCGATTCGTGCGTATGTGCAGACCGTGCCCTTAAGTGAAGTGGAGCATCTGGGGGAGTGCAGTTATTGCGGAAGGGGAAGTAAATGATGGAACAGTGGTTTGAAACAGCAATCGTAACAGCTTTCTGGACATTCACAGCTCTGGCGGCCTGGCAGGATTTAAAATGGGGCTCCATTCATATCGGAACGTTTATTGTTGGAGGAGCCGCGGGGATTCTTTTGCAGGCAGGAAGATTTGCGGCTGTATCGGGTGCTTTGGGCAGCTGGAGGGCAGTTTGTACTCCGGCCTATGCTGTGTTACAGTTGCTGGGAGCGGCCTGTGTAGGGATCTTTCTTCTTTCCCTGGCCTATGTTACCCAAGAGGCCGTGGGTCTTGGGGACGGTTTTTTCTTTCTGACTGCCGGATGTTATCTGGGGTTTATAAAGACAGTATTTCTTTTTAGTGCCAGTCTTCTGCTGTGTTTTCCTGTGAGTTCCTTTCTTATGATTCGCCGGATCTGGAAAGGAGGCAAAGCAGCAGATCGGGGAAAGGAACGCCTTCCCTTTTTGCCATTTGTTCTTTTGACGGCGGTGTTTTTACTTTTTTGGTGACAGAGGGGAGGCAGGAAAATGGAAAAGCATTTAAAGGGAAGCTTTACTGTGGAAGCAGCCGGTGTGATGGCAGTGATTTTATTTGGGATTGGTACGATCATTACAGAGGCAGGCAGAATCCATGATCAGGTATCGTGTGCAATGACCGTTCATGAGGCGGCAGAAAAGGCACGTCATGAGAAAACTGTGGATTTAGAAGAAATAGAGGCCTTTTTTCAGAAAAACAAAGGATTGAGGCTCCACATGAAGGATGACCGGCTTTCTCTGAGAGAAGAGGGGAAATGGATTCGTGCGGCAGGACGGGCAGAAAACTGGGAAAAGGAGATCCGGATCCGACGCTTTCGCCCGGAAACATTTCTGCGTAAGATTACATTGATAGAGAAACTGGGGGAAGAGGATGAAGATCAGCTATATCCGTGAGATGAAGCGCAGCTATCTTACCATTGAAACAGAAGATGAGGAGCAGAGGGAAAAGGGAGCCTGGGAGGCAGGAATGCTGGAACAGAACAGAATCCGGGGACTGCTTCCCATGAGAGTGCGTTATGAAGAAGGAAGGGAAATTTACTGTTACGATATTACATCCCGCCAGCCGCTGGAGCGGATATTGGAAACTCATACAATGACGAGGGAGCAGGTCAGAAGTTTGTTCTGGCAGCTTTACCGGGCTTTGGAGGAGATGGAAAAATATCTTTTAGAGAGCGGAGGGATTCTCCTAAAGCCGGAATTGATCTATGCGGAACCAGAGCGTTTTGAAATAGGGTTCTGTGCAGTTCCGGGAGGAAAGGGAGATTTTGCAGCAGAACTCAGCCATTTTCTCCAATACCTTTTAAAACATGTGGATCATAGGGACAAGGACTGTGTGGTATTGGCTTATGGTTTGTATCAGGAGAGCTTAAAGGAAAATTATGGGATTGAAGATCTGGTAAAGATTGTGGCTGAGGAGAAAACAGGCCGTCCGCCGCAGGAGGCTGGTCAAAAGGCGGAACGGATTAAGGGGATACAAAAGACCGGGGAGGATGAAGTACGGAATACTTCGGGAACATTGCAAAAAGCAGAAGGAAGATCGAATAAAACAGCTTTGCTGCGGCAAACTTCCACGGATTTACCGCAGGAGGCTGCCGGACAGACTGAATTATGCGAAAAGAAAAGGCAGTCTGAAAAAAATATTGGAAAACAGCTTTTAAAACGTATGGCAGCCACAGCAGGCATGTTCAGCCTGATCTCTCTGGGAATCTGGTTTCTGAGAGGAATAGAAACACTTTTAAATCTCAGCTTTTATCTGGTCATAGGCGCAGCTGCGGCAGAGGTTTTTACGATTTTGGCAGTCATTTTCTGGGAAAGAAGAGAAAAGAAACCGGCGGATACAGAGAAACAGATAAAAAATACCAGGGATGAAGAGGATCCCTGGCGTATTCTGTATGAAGATGAGGAGGGGGCAGAGGAAGAAATAGAAAACAGCAGTACAGAGTCTTCTTTAAGAACAAACGCTGCTTCAATAGCTTCCCCGCCTCCGGAGGATTTCCAGACTACGGTTTTGTCCGTCCATCCGGAAGCAGAAGAGTGCCACTGCCTTACAGCCCTCCATCCGGAAATATCCTCCATAGAAATTCCCTATTATCCCTTTGTTATTGGGAAGCATAAAGAACTGGCAGATTATGTTCTCGATTATAAAACAGTCAGTCGGTTTCATCTCCGCCTTGACCGTACAGAAGACAAAATTACAGTCACTGATTTAAACTCTACGAACGGAACTACCGTAGCAGGTGCTTTGCTGGCGGCCAATGAAACCGCAGAACTGAATCCGGGAGATGAGGTACGGATTGCGGATCTGCGGTTTGTGTGGAAATAAGCCTGTTTTTACAGCTTCCAACCCTCCGGCAGGTAAGCTTTTGTATTTACAAGCATATCGTGAACCAGTTCCCGGATTTCCTGTTTGGAAGGATTTTTGCCCTTTACGATCGGATCGTTCATAAAGGCGGTTACTACCAGTTCTTCGTCACAGGTAAGGGCAGCCTTTAAGATGCGCTCATGGTTTTCTACATGAGGCATGATCAGAGCTTTCACGTCTTCAGGGAGTTCACCTGCTGCAACCGGATGAATACTGTCTAAGTCAAAGAGCGCATTCGTTTCCACTAGGGCGTTAGCAGGCAGATTGGGGATCTGAAGGGCTGTATTGGGGATGTTTACATTGCTTACAAAACGATCCAGACCGCAAAGGGCTTTGATTAAGAGGATGCCCTCCTCACCTGTAGGCTCTAAAGTTACTTCTTCCTCAGCATTTGCCAGTCTGTGGCTTCTCTCCAGGCGCTTCTGTAAATCGTTCTTTCTCCAGTCCACGGTAGTCAGGCCGAATTTCCAGGAATGTACGGTTTCTGGATCATTCAGGTATTCGTTTCCGGGCATAAATTCAGCCAGATGGCGGTCGCCTGCGGCAGCAATGAGACCGAAACGGTTAAAGAGATCCATTTTTACCCGGTGAGCGCATTTGAAAGAAGAATTCATCCAGTTTTCACCTTCAAGTTCATAGCCATCTTCAAAGTGTTTGGAAATATAGTTTTTATATACGGGGAAAAGATCAACACCCTTATAGTTTGCTTCTGTAAACCAGGTAAAATGATTGATTCCCACTACATTTACATGAACGTCATGCCAGTCTTCAATGGTATTTCCTGTTTCTGCTTCATAGATTCCCTTTAATACCTTCTGTGTACCGAATACCTCATGGCAGCAGCCAAAGGCCTTGATCTCCGGGAATACGTGGTAAAGAGTTTTTACGCACAGGGACATAGGGTTGGTGTAGTTGATAACCCAGCAGTCCGGCGCATAATCCCGGATGGCTTCTGCGATTTCAACAAACATGGGAATGGTGCGCAGGGCACGGATCATGCCTCCGGGGCCTGCGGTATCGCCTACAGACTGATAGATGCCGAGGCGTTCGGGAAGATGAACATCGGACGCCATTTCATCAAAGGTACCTGGAAGGATGGAGATAACGGCAAAGTCACAGCCTGTCAGAACATCCTGTAAGCTGTCCTTTACTTCAAATTTCCAGTCACCCTTTGCGTCCTCCCGGCTCATAAGGTGATTTCCGATCACTGCGTTGTTTTCCGCTGCCTGACGGTCAATGTCATAAAGTCTGATGGTTCCGCTGATCTGATCGTCCAGAGCCAGATCCGTCATAAAGGTCCAGGCCCAGCCTCTGGAACCGCCTCCGATATAGGCAATTTGAATATCCGATACTTTGTTATTGCTGTAGTTCATGATCTTACCCTCCTAAAAATCTCTGTACGAATGTTTATAAGTATTTGCTGATTTATATTTTACTCAATGGATGTGGTGAATGCTAATAAAATCAGATGATTTTTTAATGTTATTATCTAATCGGCTACAAAAAGCGTAGAAAATCGGAAGAACTTGCAGTATAATAGCAGAAAAATAAAGTAGGCAGGTCAGAAGATGGGAGAAAATACAGAAAAGGATACGATCTATCTCACCTCCGAACAGTTGGGAGAGGAACCGGAAATTTTATTTCAGGAGGAGATTTCCGGTATTTTTGCAGAAGAAGCAGTGCGCAGGCACAGTTTTTCCATGGTAAGCCGTCACTTTCACCAGAGTCTGGAGCTGTATTTCCTTTTAGAAGGAGAGCGGTTTTACTTTGTAGAGCAGGATACCTATCACATGAAGGAGCAGATGGCGATTCTGGTCGATCAAAACCAGATTCATAAAACCTGTCCGGCAGGAAACGGAAAAAGTCATCACCGGTTTCTTTTGCAGCTAGAGGGAGAAGCTTTAAGCTGCCTTTTGAAACTTTGCGGTTTCCGGGGACTTTTGGAGTTTGGAGAGCAGTATCGGGGAATTACCTGTTTTTCGGACGGCGAATGGAAACAGGTGCTGGAGCAGCTGGAAAAGGTAAAAAACGAAATGAGTATGTCCCAAAGTGCACCCGGATGGTCAGATACGGAAAAGAGAACGGCGGAGGGGATGGTGCGGCTGTATACGGCTCAGCTGCTTCTGATTCTGATACGAACCAGAAGCAGGGCAGAGGCGGAAGGATGGAAGGAGCCAGGACAGACCAATATAGTTCATACGGGAATGTATCAGAAGGTTCATGAAATTGCGATTTATCTGCAGAATCATTCCGCAGGAAAACTCTGCCTAGATGATCTGGCAGCCCATTTTTTTATCAGCCGTTCCTATTTGACACGGATTTTCCGAACAGTTACAGGTTTTACAGTCAATGAATATCAAAATATCTGCCGCATTAAAAAGGCCCAGATTCTGCTCAGGGAGACGTCATTGACTATGACAGAGATAGCAATGGAAACAGGATTTGGAAGCCTTCCCTATTTTGAACGGGTATTCCGCAAGGCTACCGCTCAGACTCCTATGCAGTATAAAAAATCTCACCCTTCACCGTGAAGGCGGGCTATATAGGAACTGGGGGTCATGCCGGTTTTTTTCTTAAACAGCTGAGAAAAATACTGCGGACTGTTTCCGCAGCCCACCTGCTCTGCTATGGTCTGAATCTTATCGCTTTCGGCAGAGACAAGCAGCTGTTTGGCCCGTTCGATTCGGACATCGGTGAGATAGCTGGAAAAACGGGTGCCAGTTTCCTTTTGAAATTTTTTACTGACATAGTCTGTGTTCATAAACAGATGCTGCTCTGCAATCCGCTTTAGGGTCAGGTTGGGATCAGAGAGGTGTTCGTTTACATAGTCGCAGATCTGCTGGGTCATGGCGCTGATGGAGGAAGTCTGAGGCTTAGCCGATAAAAGCTTTCTCAGCTTTTCTGCAAGGGTAAGCTTAAGCTGCTCTAAATTCCGTTCTCTGTTTACATTTAAAAGCCATTCCGTCAGATCAATGGTGGAAAGACGGTTGTCAGAAGCTGTGATTTTCAGCAACAGGGAATTGGAAAGCTGCTTGAGAAATGACAGATCAGTTACTTCTGAAAGCAAGTTAATCAGACTGTCGGCAGACTCTGTTCGTCCAGTTTGCAAAGCCTCTGACAGCTGTTCTTCCGCTTCTTCCATAATGAAGCTGTAGTTGCAGCTGGATAGGATGCGGAAGTCATTGATATAGTAGATCATACTGAAACGTTTTACTTTATCTAAAACAGTTTCCAGAAGAGTCTGAAGATTTTTAAAGGACAAATCCTCTGTTTCAAGGGAAGGGCTGCGTCCGGGGAATTTTATGCTGGAAAAAAATTGGGACAGATCCTGATAATTTCCTGCAAATTCCTTAAAAAACAGCAGCAGCGTACAGTTGACGTAGATGCCATGTATGGTAACTTCGGGAAAATGGCTGTCAGCATAGGGTTTAAGCTGCTGTAAAAACTCCTCCAGATCCTTCTGTTCCAGAAAATAGATATAGAAAAGATGATAGGATGAAAAATAAAAATCCATATACGGATCATAGGCGCGCATAATTTCATCATAAGGACGGTTTTGGCAGATGGCATTGTTAAGGATTGTAAAAATAACATTGTGCCTTATACTGCTCATAGCGGGATAGGAGCGTTCCAGACTGCTTTTTCGGTAACAGTCCTGAGCAATTTCCTGTATGCTTTCAAGAATCTGCACTTCACTGCAGGGCTTGAGCAGATAATGGCGGACTCCATATTTCATGGCCATTTTCGCATATTCAAATTCTCCGTAACCAGAGAGGATAATGAACTGGGTGTTCAGATCTGTTTCGGAAATCCGACGAATCAGCTCTAGACCGTCCATTCCGGGCATTCTTATATCAGTCAATACAATATCCGGCGTTTCATCCAGGATTGTATCATAGGCTTCCAGACCATTTTTGCAAAGGCCTACCAGTTCAATATCATATTGCTTCCAATTGATAATTGTGGAAATGGTTTCACGTATGATGCGTTCATCATCAGTAATAATAAGTTTTAACATGAGACAGTTTCCTCCGTGCGATATGGAATAGTAATGGATGCTACGGCGCAGTCTTCCTGATTAAACAGGGACAAACCATAGTCTTCACCAAATAACAGTTTAATACGTTTGTCAATATTTAAAAGACCAATTCCGGAACGGCTGGGCTGTTTTTTATGCTGTTTAAGCAGTTCCAGGAGATCTTCATCAAAGCTTGAGCCGCTGTTCGTTACAGAGATGCGGATACAGCGCTCCCCGTTTTTTCCTGTTTTATCTGTTTCTGCAGCTAAAATGGTAATATAGCAGGTTTCAGTCATTTCTTCTAAGGCATAGTGTATGGCGTTTTCTACCAGAGGCTGCAGCGTAAGGGGAGGAATCAAGGCATTTTTCAGTCCATCGGGAACCTGTTCCCGGTAGTCCAGGCGTTCCTCAAAACGGATCTGCTGGATCGTGATATAGGACAGAATCAGATTAAGCTCATAGGACAGTGTAACAAGAGATTTTTTGTTGCTTAAAGTAGCTCTCAGAAGAGAGCCAAGGGATTCTGTCATAAGAGAAATCTCCCGATTGTTGACCGCCTTTGCCCGCCAGTTGATGGATTCCAGCGTATTGTAGAGAAAATGGGGATTGATCTGGGATTCTAAGGCTTTAATCTGTGCCTCTTTTGCAAGGATTTCATTAACATAATTTGTATTTACCAGATTTTGGATTCGTGCGGTCATACGTTCAAAACCCTGATGGAGCCGCCCGATTTCATCCTTGCGGTAGGCATATTCGGAATCGTATTTTGTACTTAAAAGCGCTGCTTCATCCCGGCTGAATTTGTCCATTTTTTTCAGCAGAATTTTAAAATGTTTTAAAATAGAGCGGATCAGGCAATAGGAAATAAAAACAATCAGGACAACGCCTGCAAACAGGATAAAAAGAATAAATGCCGCAGAGGTGTGAAGGGTATGTATGATTTCATCATAGGAAACCAGGCTGTAGTATTCCAGTCCGTAACCGGGAATCGTATTATGCACTGTAAAATAGGTATGAGAATCCAGTTTTAACGTTTGGTATTTTTCTGAAGAGGAAGAAATGATCTTGTCCGCAAGAGAATCAGAAAATTCTTCCGGCACATAGATTTTCTGGTCTTTGCTGCAAAGAATATACTGGCTGTCGGAGTATTGAGTCGCAGCAGCGTTTGCCTTGCGGATAATATTATTTAAATCTACATAAACCACCAGAGTTCCCAGATGCTTCAGAGAAAGATTATCTACCTTCCGGATTTCGCGGCTCATGAGGAGGGCATTGCTTCCGGGATCAGCGGGGATCCATACCACAGCGCCCTTTTTTTGTTCAGCCACCTCGATAGCCTCCTGAAGGCGCTCTTCGGAAAGCTTGCTTTTCCACATGGTATAAGTAGAATTATGGAAATGTTCATTTTGGATCATCAGAAAAGATGCGCCGTTGTCTTTTACAGAGGAATGATAGGTCTGAAGAGAATTGATGATGACCCGGTTGGCGTTTGTCCAGGCGGCCCGGTCATTGAGCTCTGCAATAGCAGAGAGAGAAATTTGGATTTCTGGAGCAGCAAGGATGGTAGAGGATACGTTTTCAATACTTTTCAGGCTGTCAGAAATCGTATAGGCTGAGTGGGTCAGATTGCCGGCTGTGGTCTTATAAAGAAGTTCATTGTAGGCTCCTGTGTATAGGCGTAGACCAAAGAGTGAGAGAACCATAATGAGAAATACATTATTTAACACAATAAAAAGTATCTTCTGAAATAAAGGAAGATTGTTTAATCGATACCGGATTGAACGGGCTGCAAAGGATATAAAACCGTGGGAACCATAGCTCATAAGGGATGCCTTTCCTGTAAAAGATGTGTAATTCTGTAACAGGATTTAGTATACATATAAATCAGAAGTTATGCAATCAATACAGAAAACAGGTCTGTTTTTTGAACACGAATATCGGTTTTACCTATCACGGAATCGGAAAAGGGAGGAGTATAATAAAATCAGCAGTTGAAACGAAGCTTAAAGGTGCAGACAGCGGATGCACAATAAAACAGGAGGGTATGTCTTATGAAAAAACGAAACATTGCACTGGTGATGGCAGGTCTGATGGCCGCAATGAGTCTGACTGGGTGTTCAGGAGGAGCGCAAGAAGAGGCTTCGGCTGATGGAGCAGCCAAGACAGAAGCAGCCGGTTCTGAAGCAGCGGATGGTGGTGAAAAGAGCCTGACTGTTGCATGGTGGGGCAATCAGGTCCGCAATGAAAGAACGCAGGCAGCATTAGATAAATATACAGAGCTGAATCCAGGAGTTACACTGGACGGACAGTTTTCTGAATGGGGTGATTACTGGAATAAACTGGCAACTGCATCTGCAGGAAATTCCCTTCCGGATGTAGTTCAGATGGATTATGCATATCTGGATCAGTATGCAAAGAATAACTTGCTTTTAGACCTGACTCCTTATGTGGAAGATGGTACTCTGAACCTGGATGATGCGAATGCAGATGTTTTAAATTCCGGTAAGGTAGACGGAAAGCTTTATGCCGTACCCATTGGCATTAACGCACCGGCCCTGTTGTACAACAAGGCAGTAACAGATGCAGCAGGTGTTACGATCAAGGATAATATGACTCTGGATGAGTTTATTGAGGTCTGCAAAACTGTTAAGGAAAAAACAGGCTACCGTACCAATATGGCATACGGCGTAACGCAGGAAATCGTCCAGTACATGATTCGTGCAAACGGTCATTCTATGTATGGTGAAGGCAAATTAAATGTGGAAAGCGCAGATGAATTTGTACCCATTTTTAAGGTATTTGAGGATGGCGTAAAGGAAGGCTGGCATGTAGATCCGAGCATCTACGCTGAGATTACCCCAGGCTCTGTAGAACAGGATCCTTTCGTATATGGTGCAAGTGAAGATTCCAGATCCTGGTGTGTATTCTGCTGGTCTAATCAGATTGGGGCATATGAGAACTGCAAGCCGGAGGATATGCCTGAAATCGGCATTACTACCTGGCCTTCTGCTGATCCGGCTAAATCGGATTTCCTGAAGCCTGCTCAGTTTTTCTCTGTATCTGCCAATGCAGCAAATCCGGAGGAAGCAGTAAAGATTATCGACTACTGGATCAACAGTATGGATGCAAACAATATTCTTTTGGCAGAACGCGGAGTGCCGCTGTCTGAGAAGGTAGCTGCCGAACTGTCTCCAAGCCTTGATCCTGCGATTCAGGAAAGTATTAAGTTTATCAATGAGGTTGTATCACCTGCTTCTTCACAGATTGATCCTCCAATGCCAAACGGCTCCAGCGAGGTTACAGAGCTTTTGCTGCAGTTAGAGGAGAAGGTGGCATATGGCCAGATGACATCAGAGGAGGCAGCACAGGAGCTGTTTACTAAAGGAAATGAGATTATGGCTTCCAAATAATAAATTTCATTTTCAGAAATAGAAATAAAACAGGTTTCTTAGGGTTCTGCCTGCTGCGGTTATAAACGTATGCAGGCAGAAGTTTTTAGAGGAGGAAATAGGATGAATCCATTCAAAAAAGCCTTAAGCAAAGAAAGTACGGCAGGTATTATTTTCACCCTTCCATTTACCATTGGATTTTTGCTGTTTATGATCGTACCAATGGGAATATCCCTTTACTACTCATTCTGCAAATATGATATTCTTTCTCCGCCTGTATTTACAGGACTGGATAATTTTGTGAAGATGTTTCAGGATGAGACCTTTTATAAAGCAATCGGCGTTACCTTTTATTTTGCACTGGTATCTGTGCCTTTAAGACTGGTCTTTGCGCTGATCGTAGCAATGCTGCTGTTAAAAAATTCAAAGATGAGCGGCTTTTATCGTGCAGCCTACTACCTTCCATCTATTATCGGAGGTTCCGTAGCTGTGGCGATTCTGTGGAAGAGAATGTTTGCTACGGATGGTGTAGTTAACCGTCTGCTGGGCGCTGTAGGAATTGAAACTACCTTTGCATGGCTGGGAAATACAAAAACTGCCATCTGGGTTTTGATTCTTTTGGCTGTATGGCAGTTTGGATCCTCCATGCTGATTTTTTTATCTGCGTTAAAGCAGATTTCAAAGGAGCTTTATGAGGCGGCAGAGGTAGATGGAGCCAATGGAATCCAGAAGTTTTTCAGGATTACCCTTCCTCTTCTTACTCCTACCATTTTCTTTAATCTGGTGATGCAGATGATCAATGGATTTCTGGCATTTACTCAGAGCTACATTATCACCCAGGGAAAGCCCATGAATTCCACGCTGTTTTACACCGTTTATATGTATCAGCAATCCTTTGAGTTTTACAATACCGGCTACGGTGCTGCTTTAGCCTGGGTAATGCTTGCTATTATCGGAGCTATTACACTGCTGCTGTTTGCAACCAAAAAATTCTGGGTATATGAGGAGGGTTAAGCAATGAAAGAGAAAAGAGCAGTCAAAGCGGTTATCTATCATATACTGGTATTTGCTGTTGGCCTGGTTATGATTTATCCTCTGATCTGGATGGTAATGAGCTCCTTTAAACCAACCAATACCATTTTTCAGACAGCAGGAAGCCTGATTCCGGAAACATTTACCTTTGAAAATTATATAAATGGCTGGAAAGGCTTTGCGAAGGTAACATTCGCCACATTTTTTAAAAATTCCCTGTTTATTTCAGTAGTGGCTACCATTGGAACAGTGATCTCTTCTGCCATCGTTGCTTACGGATTTGCCAGATTTAAGTTTAAGGGGAAAAAGCTTCTGTTTTCCGCCATGCTTTTATCCATGATGCTTCCGGCCCAGGTTCTTATGATCCCTCAGTATCTGTGGTATCAGAAACTTAACTGGGTGGGCAGCTATATGCCGCTGATCGTTCCTTATTTCTTTGCTATCCAGGGCTTTTTCGTATACCTGATTTCTAACTTTATTTCAGGAATCCCAAGAGATCTGGATGAGGCCGCAAAGATTGACGGCTGTTCTTATGTATCTATTTTTACAAAGATCATCCTGCCTCTGATTAAACCGGCTCTTGTTACAGCTGGGATTTTCTCCTTTATGTGGAGATGGGATGATTTCCTTTCCGCACTGCTTTATGTAAATAAGTCAGCCAAGTATCCGGTGAGTTTGGCATTAAAACTGTTCTGCGATCCCGGCTCATCCTCCGACTATGGTGCCATGTTTGCCATGGCCTCTCTTTCTATTCTTCCTTCCGTTCTGATTTTTATTTTCTTCCAGAGATATCTGGTAGAGGGAATCAGCACATCTGGACTAAAGGGATGATAAAAGAGCAATATAGTGATAGAAAAAGAGAAAATACCGTATTGAAATGGACAAAAACCGAGGTATAGACACAAAATTGCCCGGTACAGAAAGGAAAGGAAAATGAAACTGAACTATGATAAAGCTCAGCTTGAGGCGGTTGTAGACAAAGTGGCAGAGCGCACCATGAACATGGATATGACCTGGGACTGGCCCTGCGGTGTAGCTTATTACGGCATAACGGAGGCCTATGAAGCGACAGGAAATAAGAAGTACCTTGATATGGTAAAAGAGAGGGTAGATGAGCTGATCAGCCTAGGGCTTCCGGACTTTACGGTAAATACCTGCGCCATGGGTCATGTGCTTCTGACGCTCTATAAGGAAACGGGTGATGAGACTTATAAAAAGATCATAGACGATAAGCTGGATTACCTCACAAACCATGCTCTGCGCTTTGGGGATCATGTTCTTCAGCACACAGTATCTGCAAATAATGATTTTCCGGAGCAGTGCTGGGCAGATACCCTGTTTATGGCTGCATTTTTCATGCTGCGGGCAGGCGTTATGTTTGAACGTCCAGAACTGGTGGAGGATGCTTTAAACCAGTGGTACTGGCATATCCAGTATCTGCAGAATGAGCGCACCGGCCTCTGGTATCATGGATATGACAATATTGCAAAGGATCACATGAGCGGATTTTACTGGGGAAGAGCCAACTGCTGGGCTGCTTTTACCATGTCTCAGGTGGCTCATATCCTTCCTCAGTGCTATCTCTATCCAAAGTATCTGGAAATAGTAGGAAGTTTAAATGAACAGCTGGCTGTTTTAAAGACGCTGCAGACGGAAAATGGCCTCTGGAGAACCATTCTGGATGATCCGGAGTCCTATGAGGAGGTTTCTGCCTCTGCCGGAATCGCAGCAGCTATGGTGTTAAAGGGAAATTCTCTTCATATTAAATATATTAACAAAGCCATCACAGGAATTTTGGAAAATATTTCTGAGGATGGAAAGGTAATGAATGTATCCGGCGGAACAGCAGTGATGAAGGACAGAGAGGGATACCGGAGCATTTCCAAACGCTGGATCCAGGGATGGGGCCAGGGAATGGCGCTGGCATTCTTCGGTACGGTCCTTAATTATGAAAAATTTACAGGCGACGGAGCGCTGTAGGAGGGAGAGTGCCAAAGGGCAGGCAGAGAAAATGGAACATACAAAATATCCGCATACAAAGGGCAGCTTTACACTTCCGGGAGAGGCAGGCTGCGAGGCTTTGACACTGGAGCTGGCAGATCAATGGGGGGCAGATGTGATCCGTGATTCAGACGGAACCAGGCTTTCAGATGAAATCGTAAATGCAGGCTATGGGATCTATTCCACGATCTGCATCATCCGGGACCACAATGAATGGGCCAGAGCCCATATGGACCGTCTGCAGCAGACATTTCTCATGTCTGCTCCCAAAACTGCAAAAGCAGATACAGTAATAATCGGCCTTCTGGACGGCTATTTTAAGGAGCAGTTTCTTGTAAATGGTTCAGAGGATTCTCTGGAATTCTGGCAGGTGTTTGACCGCACGGACAATGCAGAGGTTCCCAGAGAGCAGTGGACCTTTGATGAGGCGCAGGGCACTGTGACGGTTGCAGGAATCAGGGCATATCACGATTATACGGTGAATTTCCTGGCATATCGGATCTGGGAAGAGATCAATATGTATAATCATGTTACAAATCACTGGGATAAAGAGCATCTGATGCCCGTTGATCCCCGTTACCCGGATACGCAGGAATATCTGCTTTCCTGGCTGAAAAACTGGTGCGGGGAAAATCCGGATACCACGGTGGTACGTTTTACCTCTCTTTTCTACAACTTCGTTTGGATCTGGGGAGAGGATGAACGCCATAGAAACCATTTCACAGACTGGGGCTCCTATGACTTCACCGTAAGCCCCAGGGCTTTGAAGGAGTTTGAGAAGGAATACGGCTATGGCCTGACCTCTGAGGATTTTATCAATCAGGGACGCCTTCACGCGACTCATATGGCTCCCGGCAAAAAGCAGCTGGATTATATGAAATTCACCAACCGTTTTGTGATTTCTTTTGGAAAGCAGCTGGTAGATCTGGTTCATTCCTATGGAAAAAAGGCCTATGTGTTTTATGATGACAGCTGGGTAGGACTGGAGCCTTATTTCCCAACATTTACAGAATTTGGATTTGACGGTATCATCAAATGTATCTTTTCAGGCTATGAGGTCCGCCTGTGTGCAGGTGTGGACGCTCCGGTTCATGAGGTTCGCCTTCATCCCTATCTGTTCCCTGTGGGACTTGGAGGGGCGCCTACCTTTTCCGGAAATGGAGATCCCAAAAGAGATGCTGAAAAATACTGGATTGCGGCAAGAAGAGCCATGCTCCGGGCAAAAATTGACCGGATCGGTTTGGGAGGGTACCTGCATCTGTTAGAGGATTATCCTGATTTTGTGGAATATATCAGCCGGACTGCAGATGAATTCAGAGCCATAAAGGCTCTTCATGAGGAGGGAGAGCCCCAGCTTCTGCGCCTTCATGTGGGAGTGCTGACTGCCTGGGGAAAAACACGCTCCTGGACACTTTCCGGCCATTTCCATGAGACCTGGCAGAATGATCTGATACATATCAATGAGGCATTGTCCGGCTGGCCGGTAAAGGTGGATTACATTGATTTTGAGGATATAAGGGAGCAGGAGCTTTCTGACTATGATGTAATTATCAATGCAGGCTTTGCAGGAAGCGCATGGAGCGGCGGAGAGCAGTGGAACGACAGCCGGGTACTGGAAAAACTCAGAAGCTATGCAGAGGAGGGCGGATGTATCCTGGGAGTATGCCAGCCTTCTATGATAAAAGGATATATGACGAATTTCCGTCTTGCAGATGTGCTGGGCGTAGATCAGGATACGGGCGAACGGTGCTGTCATGGGCGGATTTCTTATAAAAAGGCAGAGAAATTCTTTGGAGATGACAGTGTATTCAGCAAAAAAGAGCTTGATTCGATTGCAGGAAGCCTGAAAGGAACGGAAGGTATTTATCTTACAGATTTTAATGTACAGGTGTTGGCGGAGGATGTGGCCTACAGCCCGATTGGAGAAGAGGTACATAGCCCTAAGCTGACCTATCACCCTTATGGAAAGGGCTGCGGCATTTACCTGTCACATTTTACATACAGCGTTGAAAACAGCCGTTTTCTTCTGGAACTGCTCTTAAAGGCAGCGGGAAAGGAAGAGGCAAAAGCGCAGCTGGGAGATAACATATATTGTGAAGCAGCTTATTTCCCCTGTTCAGGAAAGGCAGTGGCAGTCAATAATTCTGATCGGCCTCAGCACTTGAAGATCACCCTGGGCGGTGCCGTAAAGGAAGTGGATCTGGAGCCCTGCGGCAGCTGCATGATAGAAATATAATCATAAAAAAGCGCAGGTAAAAGAGATGGCAGAGTACAGATTTACAGATCAATGCTTTGAAAATGCTACGGAAAAATGACCAGAAGCGCAGGAATTTAAAGGCCTATGATCAGTTTGCGTCCAATGTTCGCCGCTATGTAATGGAAACCAGGAGGCTGGGCGCTGTACCGGTGCTTGTTACCCCTATGAGCCGGATTCCGGTTCGGGACGAAAAGGGCTGGTATGATCTGCTGGAGGCTCATGCAGACAGTATCCGACGTGTGGGGCAGGAGATGAACGTTCCTGTGATTGACCTTCACAGCCTGACTTTTGAAGCATTCTGTTCCATGGGGCCGGAGACCTGCCAGAATTATTTTAATGATACCACCCATGTAAATGATTACGGCGGAGCTCTTCTGGCCGATATGATAGTAAAAGAAATACGGAGGCTGAGAATTGAGCCGCTGTGCAGTCATATGAACCATACCGTTTCTGGTGGCTGGGAACCGGATCTGTCCCTTCGTCCTCAGGGACAGGCAGAAAGCAGCAAGATCGAGGAGCGGCCTAATCTGAGCATGGATCTGCCGGAGCTTCCCTATGAGGACTGCCGCAGCCTGACCAAAAAGGATGTGGAAATGCTCAAGCAGGCGATGAAATGCGGTCTTTTAGACCCCTGCGTGCGATATCTCCATCCCTTGGAGGAAATGCCACGGGCGCAGTTTGTGTTTCTGTTCCTGAAAGCAGTGAAACCAACGCTCAGACGCCCCTGGCAGGGTGAGTATTGTGACTTAAGCCGTTATGAGTATGATGCGGAGCAGATTCAGGCGGCCTGGGATGAAAACCTTATTGATCCAGAGACTACACCGGATGATCGCTTCCGTCCAGATGATCCGCTGACACTGGGAGAACTCATAAGCTTTACTGTCAGGGCATTCCGCCCCAAACAGCAGAGAAGGATTGGAAGTCTGGAATGCATCCGGGAGGCAGGAAAACTGGGATGGATCAAAGATACCTGCCAGGATATGAACCGAGTTGTAACCAGAGCAGAGGCAATCCAAATGACGGTAAATTTGTACTGTGAAAAATTTACATAATTCTTCCTTAATTGGGCGATTTTTACAGGGGATGGGGAGAATTTTCCATATTGGGAATGCAACCCACTTAACAAGAGATTAAAGTTATGTTAATATTAAGCATATCTGGAAATGATTGTAAACGACATTGAAAATGGATAATCATTCCGGATATGCTTTTATCGTATGGTATGAAAAGCGGTTCGGGCCGCAGGAGGGAGGAATGTCAAAATGACAGACGATAAGTGTATTTTCTGCAAAATTGCAAACGGAGAGATACCGTCCGCAACAGTATATGAAGATGATATGTTTCGGGTTATTCTGGATCTGGGACCGGCGACCAGAGGCCATGCCCTGATTCTGCCCAAGAATCATTTTGCGGATGTATGCGCACTGGATGAGAAAACAGCTGCGAAAGTGCTTACTATAGGAGCAAAGGTCGGCGCAGCGATGAAAGAAGGATTAGGCTGTGCAGGTTTTAACCTGGTTCAGAATAATGGAGAGGCAGCCGGACAGACCGTGATGCATTTTCATATGCATGTGATCCCCCGCTATGAGGGGGGACCCAATATAGTCAGCTGGACACCCGGAGCTGTTTCCGGAGATGATCTTACAGAGCTGGCAGAAAAAATAAAAGGCAGTTTTCGAAAGCAGGAATGATTAAGAAGATGGATGAAAAAGCCAGAAGGCGGTTTGAGCAGATGTACCAGGAGTATGAAGGTACCGTCCGCAGACTTGCCTATGGATATAATATTCCTGTAGATTATATAGACGACATTGTTCAGGATACATTTGTTTCCTATGCCCAGTATGATTATTCTCTGGAGCAGACAGAAACGGGCAAGAGGATACTTCTTGGCCGGATTGTGAAAAGCCGTTGTGTAGATTACCGCAGAAGGCTTGAAAACAGAACCTGTGAGGATGTAGATAATGATGATTTTATAATGGAAGACTTCAGGATACAGAATAGAAAGCAGAGTATTCCGGAGTATGTAGCCAGTAAAGAGCGATGTATCGCCATACTGGATGCAATTGAGAATATGCCTGATAACTGGCAGAAGGTGGCAAATTTAAAACTGATACAGGGAAGGCCCACAGAGGAGGTATGCCAGATCCTGAATATTTCAGAAAAGGCCTGCTACTCCAGAGTGAGCCGTATCAGAAAGTATATGGAAACCCTTCTCGGAAATGAAATGTGGCCGTAGAAGCGATTATTTTCCTTCGGAACATTCATTGATCAGCGTCATGATAGTTTCCACTGCATGGTTTAATTTACTTGTTTCCATGGCGCTGATATAGGAGGAACGATTGGAATAAAGTTCAGTTACTGCTTCACAGAGACTATCATCTGTGATGGCTTCCTCCTCTAAAACCTTGCTGAAGCCCTGCTTTGCAAAGGAATTTGCATTTAAGATCTGATCGCCCCGGCTGGCAGCTGCGGACAGCGGGATCAGCAGATTGGGCTTGCGGAGGGCTAAAAGCTCGCAGATGGAGTTGGCTCCGGCTCTGGAAATAACGATATCTGCCGCTGCAAAGAGGTGTTTTAACGGAGCGTCTACATACTCATACTGCACATATCCCTCGGTGCCGATGAGAGATTCATCCAGATTGCCCTTACCGCAGATATGTATGATCTGGAAAGAGGGCAGAAGACGGGGCAGTATACGGCGCACAGCGGTGTTGACAGCCACAGACCCAAGACTGCCTCCTATGATCAGCAGGACTGGTTTCTCTTCTTTTAAGTGCGCATAAGCCAGTCCGGAAGTCCGTTCTCCCTTTAAAAGCTCTGCGCGGATGGGAGAGCCGGTGAGAACTGCCTTGTCGGCGGGAAGATATTTCATGGTTTCGGGAAAATTGCAGCAAACCCTTGCGGCAGAGGGGATGCAGATTTTATTTGCCAGTCCCGGCGTCATATCAGATTCATGGATAATGGTGGGGATTTTATAGTGTTTCGCGGCCAGTACAACCGGAACGGCTACAAATCCGCCTTTTGAAAATACAACATCCGGCTTATAGCGTTTTAAGAGGCGTTTTGCCTCGGCATAGCCCTTGATCACACGGAAGGGATCTGAAAAATTTTTCAGGTCAAAATACCGGCGCAGCTTACCGGAGGAGATTCCGTCATAAGGAATGCCTGCATTTTCAATAAGTTTTCGCTCTATTCCCTGATAAGAACCGATATAACGGATCTCATACCCGGCTTCCTTAAGAGATGGGAGCAGGGCCAGGTTTGGAGTGACATGGCCGGCAGTGCCACCGCCGGTCAGAATGATTTTTTTCATAATTGACCTCCTGAATGAGTATCTGTAACAGCACGGAAAACAGAGGTGCTATAGTATTATAGTAAGCGTTAACTGCAAAAAGTCAACCCTAAAGCATCAGGGAACTTAAGGAGATTTGGCAAACAGAGGTGACCAGTGGAAAAATTTAACAGCAAAAAACCAGATCAGAATGATAATATGCAGAGAGAGCCGGGAGAAATAAGCGGTTTTTCAGATGAACAGGTTTTAAGGGAGTTTGAGGAGGCTATGAAAAGTACGATCCCACTGCCTCCCCCACCGGAAAATGAATTTGAACAGATCTGCCAGCGGATAGAAAAGGAAAATAGAATGGAACAGATTGACGGATTTTTGTGAAATATCATTTTCAGTGCAAGAAAGGACACACCCCATGCAAAACCTAAAAGAAAAATTTCAGCGTTTTATGATTGGCCGATACGGCGCAGACCAGCTGGGAAGATTTCTGTCGATTGTAATTGTCATATTGGCAGCAGTAAGCTTCTTTATACGTTCCTACTGGTTTGGCTCATTGATCCGCAGTGTGCTGATCATCCTTTTGGCAATTCTTTATTTTCGGATTTTTTCCCGGAACATTACCAGGCGCAGTCAGGAAAATAATGCGTATATCCGCCTGCATTTTCAGGTTTCAGAGCGCTTAAAAGGCTGGCGCTTCCATCTGGAGGAGAGACGCAGATATAAGATTTTCAGCTGTCCAGGCTGTAAACAGAAGATACGTATTCCCAGAAATCATGGGAAGGTCAGCATCCGCTGTCCCAAATGCGGCCATGATTTTATAAAAAACACAGGCGCGAAAAAATAGACTGTAGTACCGGAAAAGCAAAGACTGCTTTTGCCGGTATTTTTTTGTTATTTTTCCATAAAACGCGTTAGTTTACATAGAATTTACAAAACTTATACCTTTCCTTGCTTTCTCTCAATGTAAAACTTTTGTATACTCCTCCATGTAGCGAAGAACACAACACAATGAAAATAAAGCGCAGAGCGCAACGTGGAGGAAAGAATATTATGAAAAAGAACAGCAAAATGATTCTGGCAGCAGTTGGTACAGCAGTGATGGCAGCAGGTATGCTGGCAGGCTGCGGAAGTTCTTCTAAAGAGACAACAGCGGCACAGACAACAACAGCGGCAGACAGCAAGGCTGCTGATACCACGGAAGCAAAGAAAGAGGAGAAAACAGAGGCTGCTGCTGATTTAAGCGGAACCATCAGCATGGTAGGTTCTACTTCTATGGAGAAGTTCGCAAATGCACTCAGTGAAACATTCATGGAAAAATATCCTAAGGTCACTGTGACGGCAGAGTTTGTAGGATCCGGTGCAGGCGTTGAGGCAGCTGCAAATGGAACAGCAGATATCGGAAACGCTTCCAGGAACTTAAAAGACGAGGAAAAAGCAAAGGGAATCGCTGAGAATATAGTAGCAATCGACGGTATTGCAGTGGTTGTTGATCCTTCTAATACGGTAGAAGATCTGACAAAGGATCAGCTGGCCGGCATTTATGACGGAACAGTAACCAACTGGAAGGATGTAGGCGGAAATGACGCTCCGATCGTAGTCGTAGGCCGTGAGTCCGGTTCCGGTACCAGAACCGCTTTTGAAGAACTGTTAGAGCTGGAAGATAAGTGCAAATATGCAAATGAGCTGGACAGCACAGGAGCTGTCATGGCAAAGGTTGCTTCTACTCCCGGAGCCGTAGGCTATGTGTCCTTAGACGTACTGGATGATACGGTAAAAGCAGTAAAGCTGGAGGGCGCAGAGCCTACAGAAGAAAACATTAAGGCTGGAGCCTACTTCTTAAGCCGTCCCTTCGTAATGGCTACCAAGGGTGAGATTTCTGAGCAGAATGATCTGGTAAAGGCTCTGTTTGACTTCATTTATTCTGAGGAAGGCGCTGAACTTGTAAAGTCTGTAGGACTGATTTCTGTAGAGAAATAATCCGGGCTGGAAAGGAGACGATCTGCAATGACAACGGAAACCTGTTCCATACGTTCCCATCATGGCAGCAAGTCCGGCGTAGAAAAAGCTGCACAGGTGATTTTCACCGCCTGCGGCTTTTTCGCTGTTCTGGCTGTTGCATCCATTACACTGTATATGATTATCAGCGGCACTCCCGCCCTGTTTCAGGTGGGTCTTACAGATATCCTGTTCGGTTCTGTGTGGAAGCCGGATGCCGCAGATCCCAGCTTTGGTATCTTATATGTTATCCTGACTTCTATTGTGGGAACCTTCCTTGCGATCCTCATCGGAGTTCCTATTGGAGTGATGACCGCTGTGTTTCTGGCGGAAATCGCACCGAAAAAGATTGTATCCGTAGTGCGCCCGGCAGTAGAACTTCTGGCTGGAATTCCGTCTGTTATTTATGGACTTCTTGGTATTCTGATTTTAAATCCGCTGATGTATAAGCTGGAGCTGATCATTTTTAAGGGAACAGATCACCAGTTTACCGGAGGAGCAAACCTGATTTCAGCAGTGCTGGTGCTGGCTCTGATGATTCTTCCTACAGTGATCAACATCAGCGAGTCTGCTCTGAGAGCTGTGCCTCTGCACTTCAGAAGCGCTTCTCTGGCAATGGGCGCTACCAGGATCCAGACAATTTTCCATGTGGTGCTTCCGGCGGCCAAGTCAGGTATTATCACAGCTATTGTACTGGGAACGGGCCGCGCCATTGGAGAAGCTATGGCCATCAGTCTGGTATCCGGAAGCTCGGTGAACCTTCCGCTGCCCTTTAATTCTGTCCGTTTCCTGACAACCGCTATTGTGGCTGAAATGGGATACGCTTCCGGTCTCCACAGGCAGGTGCTTTTTACTATTGGACTTGTACTTTTTGTATTTATTATGCTGATCAATATCAGCCTTACAGGAATTCTTAAGAAGGGAGATAAGAAGAATGACAGGTGAAGTAGCCGTCAGGCTTAATAAATATTCTGAAGTCAGAGAAAGCATTTACGGAAAGCATGTCCGTTCGTCAGATATGCTGCTCACAGGTCTTATTTATGGCTGTACCGCTGTTTCTCTGCTTATTCTTGTGGGCATTCTGGGATATACATTTGTAAGAGGGATTCCTCATGTGACCTGGTCTTTCTTAAGCACTGCTTCCAGTGCGGTCAAGGGAACCTTTGGTATTCTGGGAAATATTATTAATACGATCTACATAGTGGTAATTACACTGTTGATCGCTACTCCCATCGGCGTAGGTTCTGCCGTTTATTTGAATGAATATGCAAAGCCGGGGAAGATTGTCCGGATGATCGAATTTACGACAGAAACCCTTTCGGGTATTCCCTCCATTATCTTTGGACTTTTTGGAATGGTATTTTTTGGAAATACCATTGGTCTGGGTTATTCCATTCTTACCGGTTCCCTGACGCTGACATTGATGATCCTTCCCCTGATCACGAGAACGACACAGGAGGCTTTAAAGACGGTGCCGGACAGTTACCGTCATGGCGCTCTTGGGATCGGAGCTACCAAATGGTACATGATCCGTACGATTCTTCTTCCCAGTGCTATGCCGGGTATTGTTACGGGCGTGATCCTGGCTATCGGACGTATTGTAGGAGAATCTGCGGCTCTTTTATTCACTGCAGGAAGCGGTTACTATCTGCCCAAAAATATTCTTGGCAAGATTTTTGAGTCCGGAGGAACGCTGACGATTCAGCTGTATCTGTTTATGCAGAAGGCAAAATATAATGAGGCATTTGGAGTAGCTGTGGTACTTCTGGTAATCGTTCTGGGTATTAACGGTCTTGCAAAATATTTGTCCCATCGCTTTAATGTGGAAACCCGATAAGCGCCGGAGGCAGTCAAAAGGAGAAAAACTGTGGAAAACAAAGTAAAAATCTCCGCACAGAATCTAAATCTGTACTATGGAGAAAATCATGCTTTAAAAAATATTAATCTGGATTTATATGAAAATAAGATTACAGCCTTTATCGGGCCTTCCGGCTGCGGAAAATCGACCTTTTTAAAAACATTAAACAGAATGAACGATCTGGTTCCCAATGTAAAAATCGAGGGAACGGTTCTTCTGGATGATGAAAATATTTATGATCCCCAGGTAGATACGACTCTTTTGCGCAAAAAGGTGGGAATGGTTTTTCAGCAGCCCAATCCATTTCCAATGAGTATCTATGACAATATTGCTTATGGCCCCAGGATCCACGGGATTAAAAATAAGGCCCAACTGGACGAGATAGTGGAGAGAAGTCTGCGTGGGGCGGCTCTCTGGGATGAGGTTTCAGACCGTTTAAAGAAATCTGCTCTGGGACTGTCCGGCGGCCAGCAGCAGCGTCTGTGCATTGCAAGGGCATTGGCGGTAGAGCCGGAGGTTCTTCTTATGGATGAGCCTACATCTGCCCTGGATCCCATTTCCACGTTGAAGATCGAGGATCTGATGGATGATTTAAAGAGCAGATATACAGTGGCTATTGTAACTCATAATATGCAGCAGGCGGCCCGTATTGCAGATTATACAGCCTTTTTTCTTGTAGGAGAGGTGGTAGAATATGCTTCTACAAACGAATTGTTTACCATGCCAAAGGATAAGCGTACAGAGGACTATATTACAGGACGTTTCGGCTGATAGACAGTAAAACCGCGGCGGAAAGGAAAAGATATGACAGTTCGCATAACTTATGAACATGAGTTGGAAGAGTTGAATAAGGATTTAAGAGAAATGGCGTTCATGGTGGAAAAGGCCATTGAGCAGACCTTTGTAGCTTTTGAGGATCAGAATTATACACTTGCAGAAGATGTCATCAAGGGGGACCGGACGGTTAATGATATGGAGCGGGCTATAGAATCCCGCTGCCTGTCTCTGATCCTGCGCCAACAGCCCGTAGCCTGCGACCTGCGCCAGATTTCCACCGCTTTAAAGGTGGTTACGGATCTGGAGCGTATCGGAGATCATGCGTCCGATATAGCAGAGCTGATCTTGAGGATTAAAAGCGAACACGCTTATCACATTGTAAAGCATCTTCCTCTTATGGCGGAAGAAGCCAGGAAAATGGTTCACGATGCGGTAGAGGCCTTTATTTCCCAGGATCTGGAAGAAACTGAAAAAATCATCCGTATGGATGATCGAGTAGACAGCCTGTTTAATCAGGTAAAGACAGATGTGATCAGCCTGCTGAAAACATCGCCGGATCAGGCAGATCAGGGAATCGATCTTTTGATGGTCGCCAAATATCTGGAGCGCATCGGAGACCATGCCGTAAATGTGTGCGAATGGACCGAGTTTTCAAAGACAGGCGCTTTGAAGCATGTGCGGATCATGTAACAGAAACTGTTTTAATATGAAAAATGCCAGCCCCGCAAGCGAAAACGGAGCTGGCATTTTTCATATCATTATTCGCCAAACACAGCCTTATAATCTGCCTGGAATTTTGCAATTCCCTGATCGGTAAGGGGATGCTTTGTCATCTGCTCCAGCACCTTGTAGGGAACGGTAGCGATATCTGCTCCGGCTTTGGCGCAGTCGATCACATGGATCGGATTGCGCACGCTGGCTGCAATGATCTCTGTTTCGATATTGTGCATCTGGAAAATCTCCGTGATATCGTAGATCAGGTCAATGCCCGGCATGGAGATATCATCCAGACGGCCTAAGAAAGGAGATACATAAGTCGCTCCTGCTCTGGCGGCCAGCAGTGCCTGTGCAGCAGAAAATACCAGAGTAACATTTGTTTTAACGCCTTCTGCGGAAAGCACCTTTACAGCCTTTAAGCCTTCTACGGTCATGGGGATTTTTACAACCATGTTTGGATGGATGGCAGCGATCTCGCGGCCTTCTGCGATCATGCCTTCTGCGTCTGTGGTTGTAGCTTTTACCTCGCCGCTGATAGGGCCGTCTACGATGGATGTGATCTCAGAGATTACTTCCTTAAAGTCGCGGCCTTCTTTGGCGATCAGAGACGGATTGGTTGTAACTCCGCAGATGATCCCCATATCGTTTGCCTTGCGGATGTCTTCTACATTAGCAGTATCAACGAAAAATCTCATAAACAAAATCCTCCTCAAATTGCTGTATTTCATACTGGTTTATACATTTATTATAGCGCCATACAGCACAATGTCAAGCATAATATCGCAAAAAAATGCGTTAATTTGCGCAAAAATAAAATCATGTGAATACATAAATTATTAAAAACGCAAACTAACGCACGAATTAAAGAAAAACTAACGCAAACAAACGCAAAAAGAGGCTTTGCAGGCCGTTTTTATATAAAATCCAGTCCCCGGTTCCGGTATCCCAAAGCCATCTCGCCTTCCACAGATCCGTCTGTAATAAGGGCTGTAAAGGCTTCAATCCCGCACACATGATATCGTGATACGGTATTCAGCTTCACGGGATCCACCAGAGCGATGACCCGTCTGGAGGATCGGATCAGCTGGCTCTTGATACTTACCTCTTCAGGATAGGGAATCGTCATGCCGTATTCGGGGTGTACGGCATAAACGCCCATAAAACACAGATCCGGATGGTAGGCGGCTGCCTGAGCAGCTGCCGTTTCACCTACGGTTGTCATGGAATCCTTTAACAGATCCCCGCCCAGAACGATCACCTTTACCTGCTCCTTCATGGAACACACATGGGCGATGCTGTAGCTGTTTGTTAAAATCGTAAGTTTCATATCGGAAGGGATATTCTTAGCAAACTGCAGATTGGTGCTGCTGCCGTCAATGGCTACCAGCTGGTCGGGCTTCAGAAAGCCCAGGGCTCTTTCGGCGAGCTTCTGCTTCAGCTCTACGTCTGCCTCTTCCCGGTCGAAAAAACCGATGACCGGACGTTCCAGAGGGATTGCCCCTCCAAACACCCGTTTTAGCAGTCCTTTTTGATCTAGATCCAGCAGATCTCTGCGGACTGTATCCTCGGAAACCTTAAGGTCGGCTGCCAGCTGGCTTACCACAACCTTTCCTGATGTATGAAGCTTGTTTAAGATCAGTGCCTGTCGTTCTTCTTTCAGCATAAAATCTACTCCTGTGTGCCTGCCTTTTCGCGGAGCAGGATTTCAATGTAAGCAAGGATCAGAGGGGCTACGCCTTTTGCCTCATTTTTTACAATGGGTTCTCTCATATAGTAGTCAAAGGTGCCTTCACGCATTTCTTTATTTCCAAGTCCTGCAACCAGGCAGATGCCGCCTAACTGAAGTTCTCCGTTTTCTTCAGAGAGATATGTTTCACAGATGCCGGTAAATGCTCTTTCTCCAAAGGTAAAATAGCTTTCATCCAGATAGCCCAGACGCACGCTCTTCATGATCGCATAGGCGAAGATGGCGGAGCCGGAGGTTTCCAGATAGTTTGGCTTAATGCGGCCTCTGTTTACAACCTGATACCACATACCGGTTTCCTTGTCCTGATAGGGCAGCATGGCGTCAATCAGTTCCTTATAAATAGCGCCCAGCTTTTCCTTCTCCTGGGCCATGGATCCCGGCATTACCTCCATGGTATCGATCAGGGCCATGGCATACCAGCCCAGTGCGCGCAGCCAGAAATTGTCTGACAGGCCTGTGACGGGGTCGCACCAGAAGGATTCTCTGGAATCATCATATGCGTGGTAGTACAGGCCGTTGCGTGTGTCCTTCATGAGGTCATATACATGAAGGAACTGCTCAAAGGAGTCCCGGCAGTTGGCACCATTATTATAGGTTACTTCGTACTGCATATAGAAGGGCTGGGCCATATACAGGCCATCCAGCCAGATCTGGTTTGGATAGATCATCTTGTGCCAGAAGTTGCCTGTTGTGGTTCTTGGCTGCCCTTTCAGCTGGCTGTATACCGTGTCGATGGCTTTGCGGTACTTCTCCCGTCCGGTAAGCTCATAGAGATCGAAAAGGGTTTTGCCGGCATTTACATTGTCCAGATTATATTCCTTTGGATCATAGGAAGTGATGGAGCCGTCCTCCTGTACAAAGTAGTCGATAAAGGCATCGGCAAACTCCAGGTATTTTTCATTTTTGGTAATATGGTACAGTTCAAGAATGGCCTTGATCATACAGCCGTCAATGTAGTTCCAGGTAGAAGCTCCGCCGTTTTTGATCTTTTCGATGTTCCAGACCGGAGCCTGAGGCGTACTCTTGTCTAACAGCTGGTCAATGTAATGGTCCAAAATCTTCATCATGATATAATTCTCCTTTATCCTTTAAAAATAGTAACACATATATAAGGGTTTTTAAAGACAGTATGAAAGAAAATGATATGTAAACGTTTGCAGACCAAAAACGGGTAATAAATGCCATGACTGTCTGGATCTAATTTCCCTTAATTTGGTAAAAAATACTTGCATTACCACCAAAAATATCATTTTCTGTCTTGAAACCATCTTATCACAAAAAAACAGAGAAGAAAACTAGACATATTGCATAAAAAGAAAGTGTAAAAATATACACAATACATAATTGACAACTGATAGGGTTAATGATATTATGAAATTACCATGAGAAATAAGCACGTTTGCTTAAAAGCATACAAATTTGTAAACGCTTACCTAGCGGATGTGCACAATTTTCAGAACAATGTTGCAAACCTTTGCAAAATGTGTATGCGAAGGGGAAAAGAAAGGGAGAGAGTAAAATGAAGAGAAATTTCAAAAAAGCAGTATCTCTGGCTCTGGCATCTACCATGGCATTATCTCTGGCAGCCTGCGGCGGTACGTCCGCATCTACAGATACAACTGCAGCAGGTAAGGCTGAGGGCGGCGACAGCGCAGCGAGCAATGAGGAAGTTACCTTAAAGTTTTCATGGTGGGGCGGTGATGCCCGTCATGAGGCAACAGAAAAGGCAATCGCCGCTTTCATGGAAAAGTATCCAAACATCAAGGTTGAGGCTGAGTATGGCGCATGGACCGGCTGGGAAGAGAAGCAGGCTCTGGCAATCCAGGGCGGCAATGCAGCTGACGTAATGCAGATCAACTGGAACTGGATCACATCCTATAGCGGAAACGGTAAGAATTTCGTAAATCTGGACGAGTACAGCGATGTGATCGACCTGACACAGTTTGACCAGGAGGTTCTGGATCAGTGTAAGGCAGACGGAAAGCTGATGGCAGTTCCGATTTCTCTGACAGGCCGTCTGTTCTACTGGAATAAGACCACATTTGATGAGATCGGATGCGAGCTTCCTACAGACGAGGCATCCTTACTGGCAGCCGGAGAGGCATTTAAGGCATACGGCGACGATTATTATCCTCTGGCACTGGGCGAGTACGACCGTGCGATCTTCCTGGTATACTACTTAGAGAGCAAGTACGGCAAGGCCTGGGTAGAGGACGGAGCTGTTCAGTATACAAAGGAAGAGATCCAGGAAGGTATGGATTTCATCACAAAGCTGGAAGAGAATCATGTAATTCCTACTCTGGCTACACTTCAGGGCGATATGGCAGACTCTCTTGACAAGAACGCTAAGTGGATCAACGGTAAGTATGCAGGTATCCTTGAGTGGGATTCTTCTGTAAGCAAGTTCCAGCAGGCGATCGCAGAGAGTACAGATAAGCCTGGACAGGAGCTGGTAATCGGCGACTTCATCAAGTTCGGCGATCACAACGGCGGATTTACCAAGGTATCCATGGCATTTGCAGTTGCAGCAAATTCTGAGCATCCGAAGGAAGCAGCCATGCTGATCAACTTCCTGTTAAATGAGGATGAAGGCATCGAAATCTCCGGTACTGAGAGAGGTATCCCCTGCTCCAAGAAGGCAATTGAGATTCTCAATGAGAAGGGAATCGGCGATGAGATGGTTAAGGAAGCAAACTCCAAGGTGACTGCATACAGCAAGTTCCCTCTGGATCCCTACTTCGAGCATAATGACTTAAAGGCTAACCCTGACGGCGTATACTACAAGGTATTCGGTAAGCTGTCCGCAGGCAACACGACATCTGCCGAGGCTGCCGAGGAACTGCTTAAGGGCATTGATGAGTGCTACAGCAACTACTAATCCGCAAGAAATAAACGGCAGCGTCCCTTTCAGACGCTGCCTCCCTTTGAGGGGAACAGTGAATATGACAGAAAAAGAAATCAGAGAAGCAGTTAAAAACAAAGAAAATTACAGCAGTATTGTTACTTATTTTAAAACACAGAAAACTCTCAGCGAGGCAGATCTGGCCTTGCTGATCGACATGATAGAGGAGATGTCTCCGGAGATCTATGAGCATTACAGAGCGCTCCAGGACATGTTCCGTGAAGGCATAAGAAAACATCTGGAGGCTTCCAAAGAGGCTTCCGGCGAGCAGCTCGCATACGCCATAAAAAAGGGCTGCGCCCTGGGCACTCTCCTGGCAGAAAAGTATGCGGACCGCGTATAAAAGTACGAAATATTATGGAGGTAACCGTATGAAAAACAAGAAAGGATTCTGGGCGCTGAATATCGGCCTTCTGTACATCCTGCCCTGGCTGGTTGGTTTTATCCTGTTTAAGGTATATCCCTTCCTCTCATCCCTTTTTTACAGCTTCACCAACTACGACCTTTTCAATGGCATTACCAAGTACGGCATGATGAATTACGAGAAGATCTTTACGGATCCCGATATCATCCGCGCCTTTGTGGTAACGTTTAAATACGCCATTTTTGACGTGCCCTTAAAGCTGATGTTCGCTCTGTTTATTGCCTACATCTTAAACTTTAAGTTAAAGGGCGTAAACTTCTTCAGAACCGCTTACTACATCCCTTCCATTCTGGGCGGCTCCATCGCGATCGCTATCCTGTGGAGAGCTGTATTTAACACAGACGGTCTGATCAACACCGTTTTAGGCGCGTTCGGTATCCCGGAGATCAACTGGATGGCCGGCGACATGAGCGCCCTGATGGTAATCGTACTTCTCCGTGTATGGCAGTTCGGTTCCGCCATGGTTATCTTCCTGGCAGCCTTAAAGGGTGTGTCTGAGGATCTTTATGAGGCGGCTTCTATCGACGGCGCCGGCAAGTGGACACAGTTCTTTAAGATTACCGTACCCCTGATCACACCGGTTATTTTCTACAACCTGGTTACCCAGTTATGCCAGGCATTCCAGGAGTTCAACGGACCGTTCCTTGTAACCAAGGGCGGACCAAACGGAGCAACCACACTGATCTCCATGCTGATCTACAACAACGCATTCCTCCGCCACAAGATGGGTATGGCAAGCGCCCAGGCGTGGATCCTGTTCTTGATTACTATGACTATGACCGTTGTTGCATTTGTCAGCCAGAAGAAGTGGGTTTACTATTCAGATGAGGATGGGAGGTAGAATCAGATGACAAGAGAGACAAGAAGAAAAATCAGTACTGTGATCCGCTACACCCTTCTGATCCTGGTAGGGATTATCATGGTGTATCCTCTGATCTGGATGGTGGGAGCAACCTTTAAGACCAACTCCGAGATCTTCACCAGCGCATGGTTTATCCCGAAGAATCCTGTATTCGACGGCTATGACAATGCATTCAAGAGCTACGGAGGAAAGATCGATCTGGTTAAATCTCTGATCAATACCTACAAGATCGTTATTCCGAAGGTTATCTTTACCGTTGTATCCGCAACGATCACAGCATATGGCTTTGGACGTTTCAACTTTAAAGGAAAGAACATCTTTTTTGCACTGCTGATGTCTACCCTGTTCCTTCCTCAGGTTGTATTAAACGCACCTCAGTACATCATGTTCAACAACTGGAAGTGGGTAAATACCTACCTGCCTCTGGTTATCCCGTCCTTATTTGCAGCTGATACCTACTTTGTATTCATGCTGATCCAGTTCTTACGAGGCGTACCAAAAGAGCTGGAGGAGGCGGCTAAGATTGACGGCTGCAACACCTTAAAAACACTGTGGTATGTAATCGTGCCTATGTTAAAGCCATCACTGGTATCCTGTGCGCTGTTCCAGTTCATGTGGACCAACAATGACTTCCAGGGCCCGTTGATCTATATCGCTGATATGGATAAATATACCAACTCCGTATATCTGCGTATGTCTATGGACGGCGACGTAGGCTTCCAGTGGAACCGGATTCTGGCAATGTCCCTGATTTCCATTATTCCTTCCCTGGTGGTATTTTTCTGCGCCCAGGATTCCTTTATTGACGGTATCGCAGCCGGCGGTGTAAAGGGTTAAATGTTACATGGTACATTAAAAAACGGAGGATTCTCTTTCGGGGGATTCCTCTATTTTTGTTAAAGGAGACAAAAGCTATGGAATTAAAAGTAATCTACAAGAACGCTAGATGTGCGGTAATTGAAATTGAAGACGGAGGACGCTACCATACAGCCTCTTCCTGGACTATCTACTTAAATCACAAAGAGGCGGCAAAAACAGACAAGGCGGTCACCAGCCTGTATCATCTGACTCCCGATACCCAGTACGAAGTAGAGGCGGTCAATGAGGCCGGAGAGAGGATTATGTCCTACTTTGCTACAGACTATGAGTTTGTTACCTTAAATGTCCGCGACTTTGGCGCAAAGGGAGATGGGGAGAGCGATGACACGATTTTTATCCAGGCAGCGATCATGGCCTGCCCGAAAGAGAGTCGTGTGCTGATCCCGGCAGGAACCTACCGGATCTCCTCTCTGTTCCTTAAGGATGATGTTTCCATTGAGCTGGATGAGGGAGCCGTATTGTCTGCTTTTACAGACCGCAGCCGTTTTCCTGTGTTCAAAGGGATGATCCAGAGTTATAATGAAAAGGATGAGTACAATCTGGGTACCTGGGAGGGAAATCCTCTTCCTATGTTTACAGCTATTATTACAGGTGTGAACGTAAAAAATGTAACGATTTACGGACAGGGAACGATAGATGGAAATGCAAACAGAGAGAACTGGTGGAAGGATCCCAAGATCATGAACGGCGCATTCCGCCCCAGAATGGTATTTTTAGAGCGGTGTGAACATGTAGTTCTCCAGGGTATCACGGTACAGAACAGCCCAAGCTGGAATCTCCATCCTTATTTTTCCGACAACCTTCGTTTCCTGGACATGAAGGTATTAAATCCAAAGGATTCTCCCAACACTGATGGCCTGGATCCGGAGTCCTGTAAAAATGTGGAAATTACAGGTGTGTATTTCTCTCTGGGCGATGACTGTATTGCTTTAAAATCAGGAAAAATCTATATGGGATCTACCTATAAGCGTCCCTGTGAAAATGTAACCATCCGCCAGTGCTGTATGCGCGACGGCCACGGCTCCATTACCATCGGAAGCGAGATGGCCGGAGGCGTGAAGAATCTGACCGTAAGAGACTGTATGTTCCTTCATACGGACCGGGGACTGCGGATCAAGACCAGAAGAGGACGTGGAAAGGATGCGGTAGTTCAGGGTATTTTATTTGAAAATATCACAATGGATCATGTAATGACTCCCTTTGTGATCAATTGTTTCTATTTCTGCGATCCGGATGGCCATTCTGAGTATGTCCGCAGCAAGGAAGCCGGACCGGTGGATGACCGCCTGCCGGAGATCGCTACCCTTACCTTTAGAAATATTGAGGCCAGAAATTGCCATGTGGCTGCTGCCTATATGTATGGCCTGCCGGAAAAGAAGATCGGACGGGTAGAGATGGAGCATGTGCGGGTAACTTATGCAGATGAACCTATGTGCGGCCAGCCGGCCATGATGGAGGGCTGCAGTAAGACCACCTGCCGCCAGGGAATCTATGCAAATAATATCGAAGAGCTTATATTAAAGGATGTGGAGATAAGCGGCCAGGAAGGGCCTGCAGTTGTCACAGAAAATATCGGGAATATGTAAAACGGAGGGGATAAAGTGGCAGTAACGATCAAGGATATCGCTAAAAAGGCGGGTGTTTCCTATTCAACGGTTTCCAGGGCCTTAAACGGAGTGGGGGGATATTCCGAGACAAGAGACAGGATCCGCCGTCTGGCGTCTGAAATGGGATATGTACCCAATCAGGCAGCGATCCACTTGAAAAAATCACGTTCCTATGTCATCGGACTGTATTTTTCCACGATCAGCAAAATGACTTCTCCCTATGTGCTTCACGATGTACTTACAGGGGTTTACAGTATTACGGGAAGCAAGTATAATGTAGTGGTAAAGGGTATTGATATGCATGAACCGGGTACCTTAAATCCCAGCTATTTTGACGGGATCATTGTTCTGTCTCAGAAAAATGAGGATATGGAATTTATGGATGAGGTTCTGTCAAAGAAGATTCCCATGACGGTTATCTGCCGTTCCGTGGATATCGATGCGCCCAATGTGACAACAGACGAGGCCAGGGCCATGGAACGGGCCATGGATTACCTTTTGGATAATGGCCATCGGAAGCTGGCAGTCATCGAGGGAAGGCCAGAGCTGGATTCTACCCGCCTGCGCCACAGAGGCTGGCGGATCTCCATGCGAAAGCACGGGCTGGATCCCGATCAGGTGCCTATGATTAATGGAAACTATCGTTACGGAAGCGGCTACAGCGCAGCAAAACAGCTCCTTTCCTATGAGCCTACGGCAATTCTCTGTTTTAATGATGAGATGGCCTTTGGAGCGAGGACAGCGATCGATGAGGCGGGGTTGTCTGTGCCGGGAGACGTTTCTCTGATCGGCTTTGATAACTGGGATTTGTCCGGTTATTCCGATATGCATCTGACTACGGTGGAGAGAAACATGGGAGATATCGCCAGAGAGGGCGCCAGAGTGCTTCTGCGCCGTCTGGACGATGGAATTGTGGATAACAGGAGAATTTATCTGGATAATAAGCTTATCATACGGGATACGGTACGGAACCTGAAGGAAGAATAGTCCGTGAACCGATTGCAGATCAAACAAAAGGAGAAGGCAGACATGAAAAAACTGGAAGAATATGTAAGAAGCATTCCTGATTTCCCGGAGCCGGGAATCATTTTCAGGGATGTAACCTCTATTTTACAGGATGCAGACGGACTGCAGCTGGCAGTAGACAGCCTGCGCGCCATGGTGAAGGATCTGGATTATGACGTAGTCGTTGGGCCGGAGTCCAGAGGCTTTATTTTCGGCGTACCGGTGGCCTATGCAGAGCATAAGAGCTTTGTGCCTGTGCGCAAAAAGGGAAAGCTTCCCTGCGAGACCATTTCTGCAGAGTATGAACTAGAATACGGAACTGCAGAGATCGAGATCCATAAGGACGCCATCCGTCCGGGCCAGAAGGTTGTGATCGTAGACGATCTGATCGCCACCGGAGGCACTACAGAGGCGATTATAAAGCTGATCGAACAGCTGGGAGGCCAGGTGATAAAAATCTGTTTTGTAATGGAACTGGCCGGATTAAAGGGCAGAGAGAAGTTAAAGGATTATGCAGTGGACTCTGCAATCGTTTATGAGGGAAAGTAATTTTCCGTCCAGAAGCGTTCATTCTGTTGAAAAATGGGATGGACGCTTTTTTGAACACATATTTTTCACATTTTCCCCTGTGAAACTATCTTGACATTAAATTTTTAAGTCTGTATAATACCAAAAGTTAGGACGCTAACTATCTGAAAGCAGTGCATACGAAGAGGTGAAATGATGCAGGATATGGAATGCAGAATGGAAACAATGCATATGGGAAGGATGATCCATATGCTCTCTCATCAGTTAAAGCGCAGGAACATCCAGGAGGAGCTGATGGATGAGGGATTGACCGGGTCTCAGCGGCATATTATGAAGTTTATCCTTCTGCGGACCCTTCATACGGATGTGTATCAGAAGGATATCGAGGAAGAGTTCCGTATCCGCAAATCAACGGTAACAGGAATCCTGAAACTTTTGGAAAAAAATGGATTCATCAGGAGAGAAAGCGTTCCTCAGGATGCAAGGCTCAAGCGCATTGTGCCGACAGCCAGGGCAGAGGCACTGCGTCCCCAGATTTTAGAGCAGCTGGGGAGAACGGAAGCCCTTCTTATGGAGGGAATCCCGGAAGAAGAGCTTCATATCTGGCGCAGTGTGATGTGCCGGATGTTCGGCAATCTTGTAAAAGCGGAGGAGGAAGCGTCTAAAACAAATAAAAACATAAAGGAGGAAGAGGAAAAGGATGAATAAATTACTTTTAAAGTCGGTCCGGGAATACAAAAAGCAGTCTATACTGACTCCCATATTTGTATTGCTGGAGGTGCTGTTAGAAGTTATGATCCCCATGGAAATGGCAAAGATCATTGACATTGGAATCGCAGGAGGCAATCTGCCTTACATCATCCAGAGGGGCTTCATACTGGTTGTGATGGCAATGCTTGCCCTGTATTTCGGCGTAACAGCCGGAAAGACGGCGGCAATCGCGGCGGCGGGATATGCAAAAAATCTGCGCCATGATATATTTTACAGGGTTCAGGAGTTTTCGTTTAAGAATATCGACCATTTCTCTACCTCAGGTCTTGTAACCCGTATGACTACGGATATTACCAATGTTCAGATGGCTTATATGATGAGCCTGCGCCTGTTAGCCAGAGCGCCCATCATGGTAGCTTTATCATGGGTTATGACTCTGACCATCAATCCAAAGATTGCGCTTTTATTTTTAGTTGTGATCCCCGTTCTGGGCGGCGCCCTGATTTTTATTGCGAAGAAGGCCCATCCCCATTTTGTAAAGGTTTTTGACGAGTACGATATTTTAAATAATTCTGTACAGGAAAATGTAAACGCTTCCAGAGTGGTAAAATCTTTTGTACGGGAAGATTATGAAATCGGTAAGTTCCATGATATATCCAAGTACGTTTACAAGCTTTTTACAAAGGCTGAAGGGATTGTGGCATGGAATTCTCCTGTAATGCAGACGGTAATTTATATAGTGATCATCCTTCTGGTAGCAATCAGCGGCAGGAGCATTGTCTTTGGAACCATGGAGACAGGAGAGATGACAAGCGTGATCGTCTATGCTATGCAGATCATGATGTCCCTGATGATGGTTACCTTCGTCTTTGTTATGATCATGATTGCTGAGGCATCCACAGACCGTATTACCAGTGTCCTTACGGAAGTGCCTGAAATGCAGGCAAAGGAGCAGGCGGTGAAGGAGGTTGCGGACGGAAGCATCACCTTTGAGCATGTAGATTTCAGCTATGCAGGTGAAGGCGGCCCTCTTTCCTTAAAGGATGTAAATCTTTCCATCAAGCCGGGACAGACCGTAGGCATTATCGGAGGGACCGGAAGCTCCAAATCCACGCTGGTACAGCTGATTCCCAGATTATATGATGTGACAAAGGGAAGCGTAAAGGTAGGCGGAATTGATGTAAGAGAGTACGACCTGGAGGTTCTGAGAGACCAGGTTTCCATGGTGCTCCAGAAAAATGTGCTTTTCACAGGAAGCATTTATGAGAATATCCGCTGGGGCAATGAAAGGGCCTCCAATGAGGAAGTGGAGCGGGTATGCCGTCTGGCTCAGGCGGACGGGTTTGTAAAGGAGTTTCCTCACGGTTATGATACTATGATCGTTCAGGGCGGAAACAACGTATCCGGCGGCCAGAAGCAGCGCCTGTGTATTGCGAGAGCGCTGTTAAAGCGGCCTAAGATCCTGATCCTGGATGATTCTACCAGTGCGGTAGACACAAAGACGGATGCTCTCATTCGCAGGGCCTTCAGAGAGGAGATTCCCGATACTACAAAGATCATTATTGCCCAGCGGGTTTCCTCCATTGAGGACGCAGATCAGATCATTGTTCTGGAGGAAGGACAGATTGTGGGCGTGGGTACTTCCAGTGAGCTTCTGCGCACCAATGAGATCTACCGTGAAGTATATGAGTCTCAGATGAAGGGAGGCGAAGAGAATGAGCAGTAAGAAACTACAGATTTCCAAAAACACGGCTCAGACCGCAAAGCGTCTTTTAAAATATGTGACAGAAACGTATAAGCTGCGCTTTTTTCTGGTATTTGTCTGTATCTTTATCAGTTCAGGAGCAAGCATTTCCGTATCTCTGTCGCTGAAATTTCTGCTGGACGACTTTATTATCCCGCTGATCGGACAGCAGACGCCGGATTTTGCCGGGCTGTACCGGGCGCTGGGAACGCTGGCCTGTATTTTCGTTGCGGGTGTACTTGCCGCCTTTACCTATACAAGACTGATGGTCTATATCGGACAGGGTGTGTTAAAACGGATCCGTGACGATATGTTTGAGCACATGCAGACCCTTCCGATCCGGTATTTTGATCAGAATACAACCGGCTCTATCATGAGTCTTTACACCAACGATACAGACACGCTGCGCCAGATGATCAGCCAGTCCATCCCCCAGGCGCTGTCTTCCTTTTTTACGATCGTAGTAACTTTTATCTCCATGCTGGTGTTAAGCCCTGCTCTTACGGTGCTGGCTGTACTGGTTATTGTTGTCATGCTTTTCGTATCCAGAAAGATCGGAGGAAACAGCGGAAAATATTTTGTGCGCCAGCAGGTGGCTGTAGCGGACATAACAGGCTTTGTGGAAGAGCGGATGAACGGCCAGAGAGTGGTTAAGGTATTTAACCATGAGCGCAAATCCGAGGAGGAGTTTGACAAATTAAATGAAGCGCTTTTTGAATGTGCTTCTCAGGCCAATACCTTTGCCAACATTATGGGGCCTGTGATCGGAAACATTGGAAATATGCAGTTTGTGCTTACGGCAGTGCTGGGAGGTTTCCTGTCTGTGCTGGGAGTCGGCGGCATTACCCTGGGTGTGATGGCTTCCTACCTGCAGTTTACAAAGAGCTTTACCCAGCCCTTTATGCAGGTGGCCCAGCAGTTTAACGCCATTATCATGGCTCTGGCAGGCGCGGAACGTATTTTTGCCCTGATTGATGAGAAGCCGGAAAAGGATGAAGGCTATGTAACTCTGGTCAATGCCAGAAAGGATGCGGACGGGGTGATTTCTGAATGTAAGGAGCGTACCGGCATGTGGGCCTGGAAGCATCCCCACGGCGACGGCAGTGTGACCTATACAGAGCTTACAGGCGACGTTCGGTTTGAGAATGTGACCTTTGGTTATGATGATGAAAAGGTGATCCTCCATGATATCAGCCTGTTTGCAAAGCCCGGTCAAAAGCTGGCATTTGTAGGCTCTACAGGAGCCGGAAAGACCACCATTACCAACCTGATCAACCGTTTTTACGATATTCAGGATGGAAAGATCCGTTATGACGGCATCAATATTACGAAGATCAGGAAGGACGATTTAAGGCGTTCTCTGGGAATCGTGCTTCAGGATACCCATTTATTTACAGGGACAATCCGGGAAAATATCCGCTACGGAAAGCTGGACGCTACAGATGAAGAGGTATATGCGGCTGCAAAGCTGGCCCATGCGGATCAGTTTATCCGTATGCTGCCTCAGGGCTATGATACCATGTTAAGCGGAGACGGCGAGGAGCTGTCCCAGGGCCAGAGACAGCTCTTATCTATCGCCAGGGCTGCGGTGGCAGATCCGCCAGTATTGATCTTAGACGAGGCAACCTCCAGTATTGATACCAGAACCGAGAGTATTGTGCAGAAAGGTATGGACAATCTGATGAAGGAGCGCACCGTATTTGTGATCGCCCACCGTCTGTCCACCATCCGCAACAGCAACGCGATCATTGTGCTGGATCATGGACGGATCATCGAGCGGGGAGACCATGAGGATCTGATCCGCTTAAAGGGAACGTATTATCAGCTCTATACGGGAAAGCTGGAATTGTCATAAAGGCCCGTTTGGCGCTGACAGCATGAAATAAACATATGGATTCAGGGATAACTGTACATGAAAAAGATGTATGGATATCCCTGAATTTTTATTTGTTTCGGTCATGGACGCCATATTTTCAAGGACGGCCTTGCTTTTTCACAGAAATAAAATTATAATGATAACTAATTATTTCTAAGAAAAAGGTGACCACACATATGGGAAAAGAGGGAACAAAAGAAAAACTGGATATTGAACTGGAAGCGCCGGCTGATTTTACCAGTCCGGAGGTACTGTATCAGGATCTGATCCGCGCCATCCAAAAGTACCATCCGTCGGATGATCTTACCATGATCGAAAAGGCATATAAAATCGCTGATGAGGCTCACAAGGAGCAGAAGCGCAAATCAGGAGAGCCCTATATTATCCATCCGCTCTGCGTGGCGATCATTCTGGCTGATCTGGAAATGGATAAGGAGACCATTGCAGCGGGCCTTCTCCATGATGTGGTTGAAGACACCATTATGACCCTTGAGCAGCTGACAAAGGAGTTTGGCTCTGAGGTAGCCTTTCTGGTAGACGGCGTTACCAAGCTGACCCAGTTAAACTGGGACAAGGATAAGGTGGAGATCCAGGCGGAGAACCTGCGGAAGATGTTTCTTGCCATGGCAAAGGATATCCGCGTCATCATTATCAAGCTGGCAGACCGTCTCCACAATATGCGGACTGGAAAATACTGGAAGCCGGAGAAGCAGAAGGAAAAGGCCAGAGAGACACTGGAGATCTATGCTCCCATTGCAGACCGTCTGGGTATTTCCAAGATTAAGATCGAGCTGGATGACCTGTCCTTAAAATTCCTCCATCCGGATGTGTATTACGATCTGGTAGAAAAGGTGGATCTGCGAAAGGACGCCAGAGAGGCCTTTGTCCAGTCCATTGTATCTGAGGTAAAAGAGCATATGGACGAGGCGGGCATCGAGGCTTCCGTAGGCGGCAGGGTGAAGCATTTCTTCAGCATATATAAAAAGATGGTCAAGCAGAACAAGACCCTGGATCAGATTTACGATCTTTTTGCCGTGCGCATCATGGTAGAAACGGTGAAGGACTGCTATGCGGCTCTTGGCGTCATCCACGAGATGTATAAGCCGATACCTGGTCGTTTTAAAGACTATATCGCTATGCCGAAGCCAAATATGTACCAGTCTCTCCATACTACGCTCATTGGCAGCACAGGACAGCCCTTTGAGATCCAGATCCGTACCTACGAAATGCACCGCACGGCGGAGTACGGTATTGCGGCTCACTGGAAATATAAGGAAAGCGGCAGCGGACAGGTAGCAGCAGGCAAGGAAGAAGAAAAGATGAGCTGGCTGCGCCAGATCCTGGAGTGGCAGAAGGATACGGATGATTCCAAAGAATTCTTAAATATGGTAAAGGGCGATCTGGATCTGTTTTCCGACAGTGTATACTGCTTTACGCCCTCGGGTGATGTAAAGACCCTTCCAAGCGGCTCTACGCCTATTGACTTTGCCTACTGCATCCACAGTGCGGTTGGCAACAAGATGGTAGGAGCAAGGGTAAACGGAAAGCTGGTTCCCATTGAGTATGTGATCCAGAACGGCGACCAGATCGAGATTGTCACCTCCCAGAACTGCAAGGGTCCCAGCCGCGACTGGCTGAAGGTGGTAAAGAGCACCCAGGCCAAAAACAAGATTAACCAGTGGTTTAAGACCCAGATGAAGGAGGACAATATCATCCGGGGCCGTGAGGCGGTAGAGCGCTACTGCAAGGCCAAGGGCATCAACTGGGCGGAGCTTGGAAAACCGGAGTTTATGGAAAAGGTTATGCACCGGTATGCCTTTAAGGACTGGGATTCCGTGCTGGCATCCATCGGCCACGGCGGCCTGAAGGAAGGCCAGGTCATCAATAAGATGATGGAGGAGCGGGAGAAGAAGCGCAAGCGTGAGATCACAGATGCAGACGTATTGGGCGGCATTGCCGATACAGACGGCCGCTCCGGAGAAGCGACGGTGCGCAAAAATAAGAGCGGCATTGTGGTGAAGGGACTTCATGACCTGGCAGTGCGTTTTTCACGCTGCTGCAATCCGGTTCCCGGCGATGAGATCGTAGGCTTTGTCACCAGAGGCCGCGGTGTGTCGATCCACCGTACAGATTGTATTAATGTGATCAATCTTCCTCAGGAAGAGAGAGTTCGTCTGATCGATGCAGAATGGCAGGTGGCGGAAACAGCGGGAAGTACGGAGCAGTACTCTACGGAAATTCAGATTTTCGCCAATAACCGCATTGGCATGTTTGCGGATATTTCCAAGGTATTTACAGAGAAGCAGATTGATATTACTTCTATGAATGTGAGAACCAGCAAGCAGGGCAAGGCAACCATTATCATGACCTTTGACATTCACGGCACGGAAGAACTGAACCGGATCACAGATAAGATCCGCCAGATTGAAGGCGTGCTGGATATCCAGAGAACCACGGGCTAAAGGAGGATGCGTATGAGCGATTTCAGAATCAAAACCTGCGTATTGGGGCCGGTAAGCACGAACTGTTACCTGGTTTACAACGACACAACCAAAGAGGCTGTGGCAGTAGACCCCGGAGACAACGGAGATTATATTTTAAATAAATGCAGTGAGCTTGGGATAAAGCTTCAGGCTGTGCTTCTGACCCATGGGCATTTTGACCATATCGGAGCGGCTCTTCAGATAGCAAGGGCCTTTACCATTCCCATCTATGCATCGGAAACCGAGGATGGTATGCTGGCGGATACGTCTTTGAATCTGACCGCTCATTTTACAGGCCATTCTCTGAGTTTTCATGCAGACAGGCTGGTACATGACGGGGATGAGCTGGAGCTTTTGGGATATAAGTGGAAAGTCATTGCAACTCCCGGCCATACCGCAGGCTCTGTGTGCTATTATCTGCCGGAAGAAGAGGTGCTTCTGTCTGGAGATACTCTGTTCCAGGATTCCTATGGACGGACAGATCTGCCGACAGGAAGCAGCAGAGCGCTGGTGGATTCTGTACTTAGGAAGCTGTTTATACTGCCGGGAGATACTATGGTCTATCCGGGCCATGGAGAGCCCACTACCATTGGTTATGAGGCGCAGAACAATCCTATTGCATGCTATAGATAGAAAATAGAAAGCAGGAACAAAATGATCGGTTTACTGATACAGGATAATGCATACGAACAGGACATCAGAGAACTTCTGATGTCTTTTTATCCGGGCGAAACATATGCCCATGAAATAAAAGACGGAGTGGATTTTTATGTGCAGACCCGTCTCATACAGAAGGAAGAGGACGGCTGCGCTGCCTCGGAGGAGGATGCGGCCGGACAGGAATGGAATGTAGGGATTGCCCTCTGGGAACAGATAAAAGAGGGAGAGGCCGCAGGCTGCAGTCCTTATTTTCCAGTGCCGGAAGGACTGGAGGACTTTCACCTTGCGTCATCCTCCAGAGGATATTCGGATCTTTCCGACCACAGCGAGACGAAAAATGTGGTAAAGCAGCTATTTTACCGTATGCTCACAGAACGCACCGGCCATGAGCTGCCCTGGGGGTCCCTCACGGGAATCCGGCCCACCAAGATTGCTTTAAGCCGTCTGGAGGAGGGCTGGAAGGAGGAAGAGATCCGCTCCTTTATGAAAAAAAACTATCTGGCGAGCGATGAAAAGATTGATTTGAGCATTGAAATTGCCGCAAGGGAGAAAATGCTTTTAGAGCCGTTGGATTATGACAGGGGATACAGCCTGTATGTGGGAATCCCATTCTGTCCCACCACCTGCCTTTATTGTTCCTTTACCTCCTATCCCATCAGCAAATGGAAGGGGCGCACCGGCCTTTATCTGGAAGCATTATTTAAGGAAATGGAATATGTGGCAGACAAGATGAAGGGACGCCCTCTGGATACCATCTACTTTGGAGGCGGAACCCCAACTGCTCTGCCGGCAGAGGACATTGACGCGATCCTGACAAAGCTGGATCAGTTGTTTGATACGGAGAATGCTTTGGAATTTACGGTGGAGGCAGGGCGGCCTGACAGTATCACAGAGGAAAAACTTCGGGTGCTGAGAGACCATGGCATCACCAGGATTTCCATAAATCCCCAGACTATGAACCAGAAGACTCTGGATCTGATCGGCCGCCGCCATACGGTGGAGATGGTAAAGGAAAAGTTCCTCATGGCAAGAGAGCTGGGCTTTGACAATATCAATATGGATCTGATCATGGGGCTTCCGGAGGAGGATTTAGACGATGTACGCCACACACTGGAAGAGATCGAGGCTCTCAGGCCCGATTCTCTTACGGTTCATTCCCTAGCCATCAAGCGGGCTGCCCGTTTAAATATGTTTAAGGAAGAGTACGGCGGCTTAAAGATAAACAATACACCTGAGATGATCGCCATGAGCGAGGCCTGCGCCCGTCGCCTTGGCATGGAACCCTATTATCTTTACCGCCAGAAAAACATGGCCGGAAATTTTGAAAACGTAGGCTATTCCCTTCCCGGCAAAGCCTGCATTTACAATATCCTCATCATGGAGGAGCTTCAGACCATCGCCGCCTGCGGCGCAGGCACCACCACAAAGGTTGTATTCCCTGCAGAAAACCGCAGGGAACGGTGCGAGAATGTGAAGGAAGTAGAGCAGTATATCAGCAGGATTGATGAGATGATCGGGCGGAAGGAGAGGATATTGGGGTAAACGGTATATTCCAGCCCTGATTTCCCGCGAATTTCCTCAAAACACTTGCAAAATAGAAAAAGTACACTACAATAGTAATCACGAAACAAAACGCAAATTATGGAGAAAATACTATGCCGTTAACGAAAAAACCAGTAACCGGAATGAAAGATATCACGCCTGCCGAGATGCAGATCCGTGAGTATGTTATGAACCAGATCCGTGAAACCTATAAGAGCTTTGGCTTTTCCCAGATCGAAACTCCCTGTGTAGAGCACATTGAGAACCTGACCAGCAAGCAGGGCGGAGACAATGAAAAACTGATTTTCAAGGTATTAAAAAGAGGCGACAAGTTAAATCTGGAAACCGCACAGGATGAAAATGATTTAACCGACAGCGGTCTGCGCTACGACCTGACACTGCCGCTGTCCCGCTATTATGCAAACAATGCATCCAGCCTTCCAAGCCCCTTTAAGGCGCTGCAGATGGGAAGCGTATGGAGGGCAGACCGTCCCCAGAAGGGCCGTTTCCGTCAGTTTACCCAGTGTGATATTGACATTCTGGGTGATGCTACCAATCTGGCAGAGATTGAGCTGATTTTAGCCACTACAACCGCTCTTGGAAAAATCTGCCCTGACAATGGTTTTACCGTCCGTATCAACGACCGTGGTATCCTTTTTGGCATGGCCCGCTACTGCGGCTTCTCTGAGGAGGCTATGGACAGTGTTCTGATTACCCTTGACAAGATGGACAAGATCGGTTTTGAGGGTGTGGAGAAGGAGCTTCTTGAAAATGGAAATGCAAAGGAAAGCGTAGACCGTTATCTGGAGCTTCTCCGTACCGTTACAAGAGATGCAGAGGGTGTAAAGGCTCTGGGCGAGACCTTAAAGGATGTGATGGACCCGGCTGTATGTCAGGGACTGGTACACATTATGGAGACCGTTAAGGATGTGGCTGAAACTGAGTTTGGACTTGTATTTGATCCCACTCTGGTTCGTGGTATGTCCTACTACACAGGCACTATTTTCGAGGTATCCATGGAGGGCTTCGGCGGTTCTGTTGCCGGCGGCGGACGCTACGATAAGATGATCGGAAAGTTCACTGGCATGGAAACGCCGGCCTGCGGCTTTTCCATCGGTTTTGAGCGCATTGTCACCATCCTCTTAGATAACGGCTTTACCGTTCCGGGAGCCGGAGAAAAGAAGGCATATCTCTTTGAAAAGGGCATCGATTCCGCAGCTCTGGCAGCAGTGATCCGTGAGGCCATGGAGGAGAGAAAGAACGGCGTTCAGGTGCTGGTAGCCCAGATGAATAAAAACAAGAAGTTCCAGAAGGAGCAGCTTGGCAAAGAGGGCTATGGAGAGTTTAAGGAGTTTTACAGAGAGAGCCTGAAGCATTAAGGGCGAAAATGCATTTGCGCATTTTGCAGCCATCTTCTGAACAGAACATTCAGGTTCCGGTTTACGACTGTAAGAAAGGCTAAGAGGCTGAAACATTTCTAAATACAAGAGCCATATCAAAAACTCGCTGCGCTCAAACAGGTTTGATATGGCTCTTAACGAAACGTTTAACCCTCTAAGGCTTTCTAACAGCCTCCAAAGTCACCTGAATGTTCATAGTTCAGGAGCTTACTGCAAAATGCGCGAATGCGATAAATCTTTACGATGATAAAGGAGAATAATCATGGCAGAATCAATGGCTGGGTTGAAGCGTACCCACAGATGTACAGAGGTAACTGCAGCGCAGATCGGTGAAAATGTCACCGTTATGGGCTGGGTTCAGAAGAGCAGAAATAAAGGCGGCATTATTTTCGTAGACTTAAGAGACCGTTCCGGTATTTTACAGCTGATTTTCGAGGAAAATGACTGCGGCGCTGAAAATTTTGCAAAGGCAGAGAAATTAAGAAGCGAGTTTGTAGTGGCAGTGGAAGGCCGCGTAGAGGCCCGTTCCGGCGCTGTAAATGAAAATCTGGCTACAGGAGCCATCGAGATCCGTGCCAATTCCCTGCGGATTCTGGCTGAGTCTGAGACACCGCCATTCCCTATTGAGGAGAAGAGCAAGACAAAGGAAGAGCTGCGTCTGGAGTACCGTTTCCTTGATTTGAGACGGCCTGATATCCAGCACAATCTGATTACCCGCAGCCGCGTGGCAACTCTCACAAGAGCATTTCTGGCAGAAGAGGGCTTCCTTGAGATTGAGACTCCTACTCTGATTAAGAGCACCCCTGAAGGCGCAAGAGATTACCTGGTTCCCAGCCGTGTGCATCCCGGTTCTTTCTATGCTCTGCCCCAGTCTCCCCAGCTGTTTAAGCAGCTGTTAATGGTATCCGGCTATGACCGCTATTTCCAGCTGGCCCGCTGCTACCGCGACGAGGATCTGCGTGCAGACCGCCAGCCGGAATTTACACAGATCGATATGGAGCTGTCCTTTGTGGATGTAGATGATGTTCTGGATGTAAATGAGCGTCTCTTACAGAAGCTCTTTAAGGAAATCTGCGGTTATGAGCTGCAGCTTCCCATCCAGCGCATGACATGGAGAGAGGCGATGGACCGCTTCGGTTCCGACAAGCCGGATCTGCGCTTTGGAATGGAATTAAAGAATGTTTCCGAGGTTGTGAAGGACTGCGAATTTGTGGTATTTAAGGGCGCTCTGGAAAATGGCGGTTCTGTCCGCGGTATCAATGCTGAGGGCCAGGGCCATATGCCTAGAAAGAAAATCGACGCTCTGGTAGAGTATGCAAAGGGCTTTGGGGCAAAGGGTCTTGCATACATTGCCATCAATGAGGACGGCACCTTTAAGTCTTCCTTTGCAAAGTTTATGAAGGAAGAGGAAATGGTTGCCCTGATCGCTGCCATGGACGGAAAAGCGGGCGATCTCCTTCTCTTTGCAGCAGATAAGGACAAGGTTGTATTCGACGTGTTGGGCAACCTGCGTCTGGAGCTGGCAAGACAGCTGGATCTGCTGAAAAAAGATGACTTTAAGTTCCTGTGGGTAACTGAGTTCCCGCTTCTTGAGTATTCTGAGGAAGAGGACCGCTATGTGGCAATGCATCATCCATTTACCATGCCGATGGAGGAGGATCTGCAGTACCTTGACTCTGATCCAGGCCGTGTCCGTGCAAAGGCATACGATATCGTATTAAACGGCGTGGAAATGGGCGGCGGTTCTGTCCGTATCCATCAGGCCGATATCCAGTCAAAGATGTTTGAGGTTCTGGGCTTTACTCCTGAGCGTGCACAGGAACAGTTCGGCTTCCTGTTAAAGGCATTCAAGTACGGTGTTCCGCCTCATGCAGGTCTGGCATACGGCCTTGACCGTATGGTTATGCTGATGGTAGGCGCAGACAGCATCCGTGATGTGATTGCCTTCCCTAAGGTGAAGGACGCATCCTGTCTGATGACGGAAGCTCCTGCTCCTGTAGATGGAAAACAGCTGGAAGAGCTGGGAATCCAGGTTGCGGAAGAAGAAAAACAGTAATATTTTAAAATTTGAGGCAGTGCCTTTTGAGAAATGAGATCTCAGGGCACTGCTTTTTTATTTTTTAAATTTAACTATTGACATTCAGAAAAAAAGAACTATACTGTTTATATAAACATATGAACATTTATTCATATATTAAGCGGCCGAAGGAGAGGAGGAAAAAAATGGCATTAAATGATGTAGAGTGCTGTGATTTTTATCAGGTTCATGAGGATGTGGTAAAGTCCGTGACTGATAAGATGCCGGATGAGGATCAGCTGTACGATCTGGCGGAGATTTTTAAGGTGTTTGGCGATTCCACACGGATTAAGATTTTGTATGTATTGTTTGAATCAGAGATGTGCGTGTGCGATATTGCCCAGCTTTTAAACATGAATCAGTCCGCTATTTCCCATCAGCTTAGGATTTTAAAGCAGAACCGTCTGGTGAAGAACCGGCGGGAAGGAAAGGCCGTATTTTATTCTCTGGCAGACAGCCATGTAAAGACCATACTCAGTCAGGGTATGGATCATATATCAGAGTAAGAATATAAAAATGGAGGAAAATAAGAACATGAAAAAGAAATTCAAATTAACTAATTTAGACTGTGCGAACTGTGCTGCAAAGATGGAAAACGCCATTAAAAAGATTGACGGGGTAAGGGATGCCAATGTGAGCTTTATGACTCAGAAGATGACGATTGAAGCGGATGACAGCCGTTTTGATGAGATTATGGAGGAAGTGCAGTCTGTATGCAGAAAAGTAGAGCCAGACTGTACAATTCAGATGTAGAGCCGTTGAGAATGATGCATCAGGAGGAATAACGTAACATGACAGTAAAGCAGAAGCGTATGCTTATACGTATCCTTGGAACCTTTGGAATCTATATTGCCCTGACAGTAACAGAGCATTTGGGACTTCTGCCGTTTGGGGAGAAAAGCCCGATATGGCCGGCGCTGTATCTGATCCCCTATTTTCTCATTGGATGGGATATTATTTACCGGGCTCTGCGCAATATCAGAAACGGACAGGTGTTTGATGAAAACTTTCTGATGGCTCTGGCTACAGTAGGAGCATTTGCGGTACAACAGTACTCAGAAGCAGTTGCGGTGATGCTGTTTTATCAGGTAGGGGAGCTGTTTCAGAATTATGCCGTAAACCGTTCCCGCCAGTCAATCTCAGACCTGATGGATATTTGCCCGGAGTATGCCAATATTGAAGAAGACGGACAGCTAAAGCAGGTGGATCCGGATGATGTATCAGTGGGGGATATAATTGTCATAAAGGCCGGAGAGAGGATCCCTCTGGACGGAAGGGTTATTTCCGGAGACTCCATGATCGATACATCTGCTCTTACAGGAGAGTCCGTCCCGAGAAGAGTCAGAGCAGGAGATGAGATGATCAGTGGATGCGTCAATGGAAGCGGACTGCTGCGGGTAGAGGTTACGAAAGAATTTGACGATTCCACAGTAGCACGTATTCTGGAACTGGTAGAGAATGCCAGCAGCAAAAAGGCGCCGGTGGAGAACTTTATTACCCGGTTTGCAAGGTATTATACTCCGGTTGTGGTGATTGCGGCAGTAGTTCTTGCTATTCTTCCTCCGCTGTTTTTTGGACAGACATGGAGCGAAGGGATACGCAGAGCCTGTACTTTCCTGGTGATTTCCTGTCCCTGTGCACTGGTCATTTCCGTTCCCATGAGCTTCTTTTCCGGAATCGGAGCGGCTTCTAAAAAAGGTGTATTGGTAAAGGGAAGTAATTATCTGGAGGCTCTTGCAAATGTCCATACAGTGGTATTTGACAAGACGGGAACCCTTACTAAGGGAGAATTTAAGGTGACAGGCATTTATCCGTCCGGAGATGCGGCTCAGGAAACAATAGAGAAAAGGCAGGATACAGATAAAGCTGACGGCTGGTCGGCTTCCCAGTTGGCTCTGTTAGAACTGGCAGCCTTGGCAGAAAGCTCCTCTGACCATCCTGTTTCCAGGTCTATCCGTGAAGCTTGGGGGCATTCTTTTGAGCATACGCGGATCGCAGATGCGGAGGAGATTCCCGGTCATGGAATCCGTGTGAAGGCAGATGGACGCACTGTGCTGGCAGGAAATGACCGTCTGATGAAGAAGGAAAATATTGCCTATAAGCCATGTCCGGGCGTGGGAACGGTGGTTTATCTAGCAGAGGAAGGAAATTTTCTGGGTTCCATTCTTATTTCCGATGTAATAAAAGAAGGCATTCCAGAAGCAATACGCGATCTTAAAAAGGCCGGTGCTGCAAAGACAGTGATGCTTACAGGCGACCGGAGTAAAACCGGGGAAGCGGTAGCAAAGGAAATCGGCCTGGATGAGGTTCATGCAGAGCTCCTCCCCGGCGACAAGGTAGATATGGTAGAAAAATTGCTGGCAGAATGCAAGGGAAAGGAAAAGCTGGTCTTTGTAGGCGACGGCATCAATGACGCCCCGGTGCTCTCTCGTGCAGATGTGGGAATCGCTATGGGAAGCATGGGATCGGACGCAGCTATCGAGGCGGCTGATATTGTCCTTATGGATGATGATCCCAGAAAGATTGCAGCCGTTGTCCGTATTTCTCGTAAAACACTCCGAATTGTGATGCAGAATATCGTCTTTGCCCTGGGCGTGAAATTGATCGTTCTGGCGATGGGAGCCTTTGGCGCGGCTAATATGTGGGAAGCTGTGTTTGCGGATGTGGGAGTGTCCGTGATCGCGATTTTGAATGCCATGAGGGCTCTGAAGGGATAATTATATAGACAGATTCCTTTGTTTATGAAGCTGATTGGTAGATAAAAACGATATAATGGAATGAAAAAAGGACGCATCTGCTCAGGCAGAACGGCGTCCTTTTTAGGTGTCATATGAAAATGTCAAAAGCAGAATTTATCTCTGTAAAACGGAAGAAATCAAACCAGCACATCCTCCAGACTTCTCTTGGGAACATAATGCACCTGATTTTCATCCCTGTAGTACGTTGTGCTTCCATCATCCCCTACAGGTACAAGCCGGACTTCCTCTTTGGGTTTTCCAAGGGCCAGAACCAGGCCCACAGAATAGTTTTCCGGATTAAGCTTTAAAATGGACAGAATCTTACTGCGCCTGCAGCTTCCGATCATGCAGCCGCCATAGCCCTTTTCTGCAGCTGACAGCATGAGCGTCTGGGCGGCGATTCCCTCATCCCACTGTTTATTTTTGGCCACAGTCAGATCACAGAGAATGACGATATAGGCAGAGGGACGTTCTCCCTTTTCCGGTCCGTCCCAGTCCTTCAGGGCGCCTGCCCACAAAAGGCAGGGGAAAATTGCCGCGCATTCCTCCGGAGTACGGATGATGCGGTATTTTAGGGGCTGACAGTTGGCTGTGCAGCCTGTAAGGCGCACCGTATCGATCATATCTGTCAGCTCTTCCTGCGGAATGGATATATCTTCATAGAACCGCCGATAGGAGCGGCAGCTTTTTACAAGGTCTTTAAGCATGAATAGATTCCTCCTTAAGCTCCTTTGGAAGCTCATTTCCCTGGGTAATATGTTTCTTAATTGCTTCAAAGCTTTCCGGACTGATTACATGCTCCATACGGCAGGCATCCTCTGCAGCTGTCTGAGGATCCACACCCAGATAGATCAGCCAGTTGGACAAAAGAATATGGCGTTCGTACATAACGTCAGCAATGGACTGTCCAGTCTCAGTAAGTGTGATGTGACCCTGTTCATCCATGCGGATATAGCCGTTTTCCCTCAGGTTTTTCATAGCTACGCTGACACTGGGCTTTGAAAAACTCAGTTCATTTGCAATATCAATGGAGCGGACATAGGGTTTATGGCGGCTCAGCATATAGATCGTTTCCAGGTAGTTTTCAGCGGATTCCTGTATTTTCAAAACAAACATTCCCCCTTACGGTTTTCTTTCCCGTCTGCCTGAAAAACGGGAACTGCTACCTCTTCAGTGTATCATAGAAGAAAAGGATTGACAAGCAAACCATGATTCATTTTGTCCACTGATGATATGCCCGGCTCTTTCACAGACAGCTGTTTAGTTTGCCTTTACCTGCTTCCACATTTCATTGTACATATCATTTACTTCCTCGCCCAGATACTGAACGCTCTCGCTGTTTTTCAGCTGGGAAAGATCCGGGAACACAGCCTTGTTATTCTGCAGCTCCTCGTCCAGTAGCTCAAAGGCGCCCTTGTTAGGGGTAGCGTAGGTAATGTATTCAAAGTTCTTTTTTGCAATGTCAGGGCGGCACAGGAAGTTAATCCATTTCTCGGCATTTTCCTTGTGCTCTGCATTGGCAGGGATGACCCAGCAGTCGATCCAGTAGGAGGTTCCCTCTTCGGGAAGCACATACTCCAGATCAAATTCAGAACCCTGTTCCTTTGCGGTATCCTGAATATAAAGGAGATCACCGGAGTAGAGCATGGCAGCAGCAGCCTCGCCGTTAATCATCTTGTCCCTTACCTGGTCGATTACATAGGCCTGAACCAGGGGCTTCTGCTCAATGAGCATATCTCTGGCCTCAGCTAGCTGATCCGGGTCTGTGGTATTCAAAGAGTGGCCCTTGATCTTTAATGCGGCCATAAATGCATAGCGCAGGGTATTGTGCATCAGGATCTCGCCCTCTAACTCAGGATTCCACAGATCTGCCCATTTGGTGGGATATGGGATGCCAAGCTCATCAAAGCGCTGCTTATTGTAGAGGATTCCTTCTGTGCCCCAGCAGTAGGGAACGGCATATTTGTTTTCCGGATCAAAATCCTTTGCCATATCCATATATTCCGGGCCGATTTCTTTGATATTGGGTACATTGTCAAAATTGATTTCAGCCAGCAGGTTATTCTGGATCATACGCTGGATGGTATAGTCGGAAGGACAGATCACATCGTACTTTACCGCTCCCGCTTCTATGATGGGATACATTTCTTCATTTGTTTCAAAAAGGTCGTATACGACTTCGATTCCTGTTTCTTCCTCAAATTCGTCAATTACGCTTTCGTCAATGTATTCGCCCCAGTTGTATACATATAATTTGTTGTCTTCGCCGGAGCCTTCCTCAGCCCCGGTTTTTTGGTCGGAACCGCAGGCAGTGAGAAGACCGGCGGCAAGGGCCAGAGAGAGCATGCCCAGTGAAACAGCTGTTTTCTTTTTCATTCTTATCCTCCATTAGTAAATGCGTAGATGGGACAGCCGCAGCAGTCCGTCAGTTTGCCTTGACCTCTTTCCAGAGCTCGTTATAAAGGGCGTCGGCTTCTTCGCCGGGGTACTGTATGATTTCACAGTTGGTGAGAGCGGAGAGATCCGGGAACAGAGCTTTATTCTGTTTCAGCTCCTCATCCAGCAGCTCATAGGCACCTTTGTTGGGAGTGGCATAGGTAATGTACTCAAAATTTTTCTTTGCGATATCGGGGCGGCACAGAAAGTCAATCCATTTTTCTGCATTTTCTTTGTGCTCTGCATTGGCGGGAATGACCCAGGAGTCAACCCAGTAGTTGGTTCCGTCCTCCGGAATTACATACTCCAGAGTAAAATCAGCTTCCTGCTCCTTAACTGCATTCTGGATATAGAGCATTTCTCCGGAGTAGATGGCTCCCACGGCTGCTTCTCCGCCGATCATCTTATCTCTTACCTGATCAATTACATAAGCCTGAACCAGAGGCTTCTGGCGGATCAGCTCATCCTTTGCCTGCTGCAGTTCATCAGGATTTTGGGTATTTAAGGAATATCCAAGGCTCTTTAAAGCTACGGTAAAGGCGTCGCGGACGCTGTTCTGCATGAGAATTTCTCCCTCCAGACGTTCATCCCACAGATCGGCCCATTTGGTGGGAGCAGGAACGCCCAGCTCCTCGATCATCTGCGTATTGTAGAGGATTCCCATGGTACCCCAGCAGTAGGGAACGGAATATTTGTTTTCCGGGTCAAAACCTTTGGATATATCCAGATATTCCTGTCCGATTTCTTTGTAATTGGGGATATTGTCAAAGTTGATTTCAGCCAGAAGGTTGTTTTCGATCATCTTCTGGATCATATAGTCGGAGGGACATACCACATCGTAGCTTACGCCTCCGGCTTCAATTACAGGATACATTTCTTCGTTGGTTTCAAATACGTCGTAGACCACCTGAATACCGGTTTCCTTTTCAAAGTCGTCGATGACGCTTTCATCAATATATTCGCCCCAGTTGTATACATAAAGCTTGTTGTCATCTCCCGAAGAACCATTTTTGCCGGAACCGCCGCAGCTGGTCAGAAGACCTGCGGTCATCAGGGCAGCCAGTGCTCCTGCTGTGAGGAGGATGGGTGTTCGTTTCATGGGTCGCTCTCCTTTTTAATAGTAATGAATTATTTCAGTCCTTTTTCTTAAAGGAACGGAAATTTACGATCAGCAGAAGGATCAGTACAGTCAGGAAAATGACTGTGGAAAGGGCATACATGGATGGCTTAATGCCCCTGCGTACCTCGCTGTAAATCAGTGTAGACAAAGTATTGATGCCTGCGCCCTTTGTAAAATGGGTGATAATAAAATCATCCAGAGACATGGTAAAGGATAAAAGGAAGCCGGACAGCACTCCGGGCAGAATATCCGGGAAGACCACTTTAAAAAATGCCTGAAGGGGGGTGGCTCCCAGATCCAGAGCTGCCTCATAGGTACTCTTGTCCGTCTGCTTCAGCTTGGGCATGACGCTTAAAATCACATAAGGTATATTAAAGGTGATATGAGCGATCAGCACGGTTTTAAAGCCTAATGATACGCCAAAGGCAATAAAGGACAGCATCAGTGAAATGCCTGTAACGATATCTGCATTCAGCATGGGAATGTTTGTGATCCCCATAATAATTGTCCTGGGAACCAGCCTCATGGACTGAATGGCAATAGCTGCCGCTGTTCCGATAACAGCTGCCGCAAGGGCTGAAACAAAGGCAATAATCAGGGTGGTTGACAGGGCGCTCATAATGGAGCGGCTGTCAAACATCTGCAGATACCAGTCAAGAGTAAAACCGCCCCACCGTGCTCTGGATTTGGACTGGTTAAAGGACAATACCATCATAGTGAGGATGGGTGCGTACAAAAAGATCAGGATAAGCACCATATAGAAATCGGAAATGATCTTCCGTATCATTTTTCTGCTTTTTACCATCAGAATGCGCTCCCTTCTCCATTTTTGTCATATTTGGCAATCATAGCCATGCTGATCAGAATAAAGATCATCAGCACCAGGGAAAGACCGCTTCCCTGGTTCCAGTTGCTTCCGCGTGTGAACTCCTGCTCGATTACATTTCCGATGAGAAGGATCTTGCTGCCGCCTAAGAGGTCTGAGATAACGAATGTGGTCAGAGAAGGCACAAATACCATGGTGATTCCGCTGATGACTCCCGGAAGGCTTAAAGGAAGCCAGATCTTTATAAAGGTCTGGAAGGTATTGGCTCCCAGATCCTGAGCCGCATTGATAACGCTGTCGTCAATCTTGGCAAGTACATTATAAATCGGAAGAACCATAAAGGGCAGGAAGTTGTATACCATACCCAGTACAATAGCTGCCGGAGTATTGATAATGGAGATACCGGGCAGATGGAAAAAGGAAAGGATTCCGTTGATTACGCCGTTTTTCTCCAGAAGCGTCTGCCATGCAAGGGTTCTCAGCAGAAAATTCATCCACATGGGGAGGATAAAAATAAATACGATAAAGCTGCCGGCCTTATTTCCCCGTCCTCTTAAAATCATAGCCAGAGGATATGCAAGAAAAAGGCACAGCAGAGTGCTGATCAGGGATAAACCCAGAGACAGCACCAGAGCCTTCATATGATCCGGTTCTGCGATTGACAGGATATTTTCCAATGTAAAAGCTCCGTCACGTCCCGTCAGTCCATACCAGAGAATCATGAGCAGAGGAATAATAGTAAAACCGGTCATCCAGACCAGATAGGGGCCGGAGAGAAGGGATTTCCCCAGATCGAGATATTTCTTTTCCTTATTCATCGACTCCCAGCGCCTCCTCATCCTCAGACGCAGGCTTGTTCATGATCTGGATATCAAAGGGATCTACATGGATTCCCACCTGCTTTCCAACGGGGAACATATCAGTGGAGTGAACCAGCCACTCAAAGCCGTCCGGGGTAGTAACTTCCATCTCATAGTGAACACCCTTGAAGATCAGATGGGTCACTGTGCCGACAAGCGTGCCCTTTTCCGGTTCTACAAGGTCGATATCTTCAGGACGGATCACGACATCCACTGGCTTATTTGTGCCAAAGCCCTTATCCACACAGGCAAATTTTGCTCCGAAGATCTCAACCAGCTCGTCCTGAAGCATGATGCCGTGAACGATGTTGCTTTCGCCGATAAAGTCGGCTACAAAGGCATTTTCCGGCTCATTGTAGATCTGCTCCGGAGATCCCATCTGCTGGATATAGCCCTGGTTCATAACAACAATGGTGTCTGACATGGTAAGAGCCTCTTCCTGATCGTGGGTTACATAGATAAAAGTGATGCCAAGCTCATTTTTCAGGCGGATCAGTTCATACTGCATATCTTGGCGCAGCTTTAAATCCAGAGCGCCCAGAGGCTCGTCAAGGAGCAGCACTCTCGGTTCGTTTACAATGGCTCTTGCAATGGCAATACGCTGCTGCTGACCGCCGGAGAGAGAGGTTACATCGCGCTTTTCGTAGCCGGAGAGATTGACCAGCTTTAATGCGTAGCGGATTTTGTCATCAATATAGCTTTTGGGCTTGTTTTTTATTTTCAGGCCAAAGGCAATATTGTCTGCAATGCTCATATGAGGAAACAGGGCATATTTCTGAAAAACCGTATTTAACTGCCGCTTGTTGGGCGGAAGCTTTGTGATATCCTGACCATCAAAGAGAACCCTTCCGGTATCGGGACTGGTAAAGCCTCCCAGGATACGCAGAGTAGTGGTCTTTCCGCAGCCGCTGGGACCAAGTAAGGTGACGAAGCTGTTTTCCCTGATGGAGAGATTCAGATCATCCAGGATCAGCTCGCCGTCAAAGCTTTTTGAGATGTGCTGTAAATCAATCAATGGCTGGCTCATTTGTCTTTTCTCCTTTATAAAGTGAAGTGGGTCATAACATTGTCTTTTTTACAACGGAGGCCGTATTAAAAACTGGGAGGTGAACTTACCCAGATGAGCATGGCGCCGTTTTTGCTTGAAAGATAGTGTTTTTTATCTGCTGTGTAATAGAAGGATTCTCCCTTTTTGGCATGGTATGTCTTTTTTCCCAGATGGATGGAAACAGAACCCTTCAGAATATAGCCAAATTCTTCTCCCTCATGAGGTGTATCCGGGTAGGTAGAACCGCCGGCTTTGAGCGTTAAGAGAATGGGTTCCATGGTGTTTTTCTGAGCATTGGGAATGATCCATTTGATTTCATTGTTGTATTCAGGATCTACTTTTTCAAAGTAGTCCTGAGTGCCGAATACGATCTGTTCCTCAGGCTCTTCCGTAAAAAACTCCCCGATGGTAGTTCCCAGACACTGGAGAATATCCATCAGAGTAGCGATAGAGGGGGAGGTCAGATTGCGTTCCAGCTGAGAGATAAACCCCTTGGAAAGCTCCGAGCGGTCGGCCAGCTCCTCCTGAGTCAGTCCCTTTAAGACACGAAGCTCCTTCAGTCTGTTTCCGATATCCATACAATTCCTCCCTGCACGGCTGCAAAATATACAAAAAGTTTAGCAATACTAACCCAATATATAAATAATCAAAAAGTTTAGTAATAATAAACAAGGCGAATTTCATTATACATGAAATAAATCAGGTGTCAATACCTTTTCTGAAAGTTAGCGGTTAACAAATAATAAAAATTATGATATGATAGGTTTTAACAAAATCGGACTTATTTTCAGGAGGTAAATACAGGTATGAGCGGCAGATATATGGCATATGTGGGATCCTACTCATATACCGGGAAAGCAAAGGGAATCACAGTATTTGACGTAGATGTGGAGAAGGGAACGTTTAAGGAGCGATGCGAGATGGAGGTAAATAATTCTTCCTATGTAATTGCCTCCAGCGATGGAAAGACATTGTATTCCATTGCCGATGAAGGAGTGGTGTCTTTCCGGATCCTGCAGAACGGCGCCCTGGCGCGTTTAAACAGCGCGCCCATCCGCGGAATGAGGGGCTGTCATCTGTGCAGCGATCTGGAGGACAAGTTTATCTTCGTATCCGGTTATCATGACGGAAAGACCACGATCCTGAGCTTGAACAAAGACGGCTCTGTAGGGGGGATCGTGGACGGTGTATATGATAAAGGATACGGAAGCGTGGCAGAGCGTAATTTCCGCCCTCACGTGACATGCACCCGCCGGATGCCGGACAATAAATACGTCCTCAGTGTGGATAACGGAGTGGATCAGGTAAAGATTTACCGCTTTAATGATAAGGAACAGAAGATGGTTCAGGTAGACGCCATCCGCTGCGACCTGGAATCTGCGCCCAGACATTTCCGGTTCAGCAGGGACGGACGCTTCCTTTATCTGATGTACGAGCTTAAAAATGTAATTGATGTATTTACTTATGAGACAGGGGACAGAGCTCCCGTAATCGAGAAGATCCAGACGATTTCTACTACCTCGACGAAAAATCCGGGCAATCTTACGGCAGCCTGCGCGATGCGTATGTCCTGGGATGAGAAGTATGTTTACTGCACCAATGCGGGAGAGAATACGGTAAGTATCTACAGCAGGGATGAGGAAACAGGACTTCTTTCCATGATCTGCTGCCTGCCGATCAGCGGCGAATATCCTAAGGACGTGGCTGTTTTCCCGGATGGGAAGCATATTGCGTCCATTAACCATGACAGCGGCAGCATTTCCTTCTTTAAGGTAGACTATGAGAAGGGACTTCTGGTCATGAGCGGAAGAAGCATTCCGGTTAATGAACCAAACTGCTGTGCGATTGTAAAGATTGGAGATTAGTCATGGCGGGTTCAATTTACGGGACGCTTTTTCGCGTCAGCACCTGGGGAGAGTCCCATGGAAAGGGCATTGGCGTGGTCATAGACGGCTGTCCGGCAGGTCTGCCCTTAGATGAAGAAGATATTCAGAGATATTTAGACCGGAGAAAGCCGGGTCAGAGCCGCTTTACCACAGCCAGACAGGAGGGCGATCAGGTGGAAATCCTTTCTGGCGTCTTTGAAGGAAAGACAACCGGAACGCCGATTGCCCTGGAGGTGCGGAATACAGACCAGAGATCCCACGATTACAGCAATATCATGGATGTATACCGCCCCGGTCATGCAGATTTCACCTTTGATCAAAAGTATGGCTTCAGGGATTACAGAGGAGGCGGCCGTTCCTCCGGACGGGAGACCATTGGCCGGGTAGCAGCCGGAGCAGTGGCCGCAAAGCTTCTGGAGCGCCTTGGGGTAAGGGTTTTTGCTTATACCAGCGCAATCGGCCCTGTAAGCATCGACCGGTCCCGGATGGAGATTTCCAAAATGTGGGAAAACCGTCTTTATATGCCTGATGACATTGCGGCAAAGGAAGCAGAGAGTTATTTAGAGGATATGATGGCTCGAAGGGATTCCTGCGGCGGTGTGGTAGAGTGTGTGATCGAGGGGCTTCCCGCAGGCGTGGGAGAGCCGGTGTTTGACAAGCTGGATGCGGCTCTGGCAAAAGCCATGATGTCCATTGGAGCAGTGAAAGGCGTTGAGATCGGAGACGGATTTGAGGCGGCAGTATCCACCGGTTCACAGAATAACGACAGCTTCTGCATTGACAGTGCGGGCCACCCGGCCAAGCGAACCAATCACTCCGGTGGCGTCCTGGGAGGGATGAGCGATTCCAGCCCGGTTGTAATACGGGCGGCCTTTAAGCCTACTCCGTCCATTGCCCAGCCTCAGTCCACGGTGGACCGGAGCGGGAAAGAACGGGAGATCGAGATCCATGGACGTCACGATCCCATTATCGTTCCAAGGGCAGTTGTGGTGGCAGAAGCCATGGCAGCGCTTACTGCGGCAGATCTGCTGCTTATGTCCATGACCTCCCGGCTTGACCGGATGGAGGAATTTTTTGAGAGAATGAGGAGAAAATGAAAATGAAAATTGCAATGGGAAACGACCATACAGCCATTGAGCTTAAAAATATTATTAAGGAGTTTGTAGAGGGAAAAGGCTACGAGGTTATTGATTTGGGTACCAATTCTACAGAAAGCTGCGATTACCCTGTATATGGTGAAAAGGTAGGACGGGCTGTGGCTTCCAAAGAAGCAGATCTGGGTATCGTGATCTGCGGCACCGGCGTAGGCATTTCACTGGCAGCTAATAAGGTAAAGGGCGTGCGCGCCTGTGTATGCAGCGAACCCTACAGCGCAAAGCTGTCCCGTATGCACAATAACAGCAACGTCCTTGCCTTTGGCGCCAGAGTAGTGGGAAGCGAGATGGCAAAGATGATCACCGAAGCATGGCTGGACGCTGAGTTTGAAGGCGGCAGACATGAGAGAAGAGTGAATATGCTGATGGAGATTGAGAATCGGTAAGGGAGGCGCACCATCCATGACAAATGAAAGAGAATTAAAGATAATCGAGGATTCTGTCCGCATCATCCGCGAAAAGACGGATTTTGAGCCCGAAATCGGCATGATTCTGGGAAGCGGACTGGGGGATTATGCGGATAAGATTGAAAATCCGGTAAAGATTTCCTACCATGATATCCCGGATTTTCCGGTATCCACAGTGGCAGGCCATGCAGGACAGTTCGTGCTGGGAACGTGCATGGGAAAGAGAGTCATTGCCATGCAGGGCAGAGTTCATTATTATGAGGGATACAGTCAGAGACTGATCACTCTTCCAATTCGGATTATGAAGCGTCTGGGCGTTAAAAAGGTTCTTCTTACCAATGCAGCCGGAGGCGTAAACCGGTCCTATGAGCCGGGAACACTGATGGTTATCAAAGACCATATCAATTATTCCGGTTCTAATCCTCTGATTGGCTCTAATTTTGAGGAGGATGGCCCCCGTTTTCCGGATATGAGCTGCGTATATGATGCAGGATTCAGAACACGTCTGAAGGAAAAAGCACAGGAAAATGGAATTCATCTGGAGGAGGGCGTATATATGATGTTCTCTGGCCCTAATTATGAGACACCGGCAGAGGTCCGCATGGCAGGGCTTCTGGGGGCGGATGCTGTAGGAATGTCTACCGTACCGGAGGCAATCGTATGCGGCCATTGCGGTATCCCGGTACTGGGGATTTCCTGCGTTACCAATCCGGGAGCAGGCATTCTGGATCAGCCACTGAATCATGCAGAGGTAGTGGAAACTGCCGCAAGGGTAAAGCAGACCTTTGAGAAGGTAGTGGATCTGGTGCTTAAAGAAGTATTCTAACGAAGCGACAGGGAGAGAAAGATGCCGGATTCGAGCGTGTTGATGAAGCCTTCATCGGGAATGTGCAATATGCATTGTGATTACTGCTTTTACTGTGATGAAATGCAGAAAAGAGAGCAGGAATCCTATGGTTTTATGTCTGAGGAAACATTAAAAAATGTGATTCGCAGGACAATGGTCCATGCCCGGAGACAGGTTAATTATGCCTATCAGGGGGGAGAGCCTGCGCTGCGGGGGCTGGACTTTTTCCGAAAAGCGGTAGAATTTCAGAACAAGTATAACCGCAGAGGAATACAGGTACATAATGCCTTCCAGACCAACGGGTATCTTCTGGATGAAGAATGGTGCCGTTTTCTGGCGGAGAATCATTTTCTGGTAGGACTTTCGGTTGACGGAACGAAGGAAACCCATGATGCCTGCCGCCATGATAAAAAGGGCAGCGGAACTTATGATGTGGTGACAAAAGCTGCAGCGCTTATGGATGCTTATGGCGTGGAGTATAATATTCTTACGGTTGTGACAGAAAAAACAGCTGCAGGGATAGATGAGATCTATAAGGCGTACAGCCGCAGAGGCTGGAACTATCAGCAGTATATTGCCTGTCTGGATCCTCTGGGCGAAGGCCATCAGAAGACAGAATATGCTATTTCGCCGGAGACCTATGGCAGATTCCTCACCCGGCTCTTTGATCTCTGGTATAAGGATTGGCAGAAAAACCGTCAGCCCTATATCCGCCAGTTTGAAAATTACATTGCCCTTTTGATGGGGTATTACCCTGAGGCCTGCGACCAGAGAGGCGAGTGCGGGATCCAGTATGTGGTAGAAGCGGACGGAAGTGTCTATCCCTGTGATTTTTATATGCTGGATGAATACCGTCTGGGGAATTTCAATGAGAATACGATGGAAGAGATGGATAAACGTCGTCAGGAGACTGGCTTTATAAAGCGCTCCCACCAGCTGGATCCCCAGTGCCGGGAATGTCCCTATTTCTTCCTCTGCCGGGGCGGATGCCAGCGCTACAGGGATCCTGTGGAGGGAAGCAATTATTATAAGAACTATTTTTGTCAGGCGTATAAGAGTTTTTTTGAGCACTGTATGGACAGGATGAAAAACGTGGCAAAGACAGGGATGAGAAGATAATAGGAAATACAGAACTGGACTGGTTTAAAATAACTAAAATGGTTATTTTAACCAGTCCATAATTCTGCTATAATACGGGAAATGATGAAAAAGCAAGGAGGAACGTATGATGCGGAATAATTCTGTAAAAAATCTGGCAGCAGCTGCCCTGTTTGCAGCGCTGAGCTGTGTTTTTACCATGGCAATCCGAATTCCTACACCAGGTACCGGAGGATATATTCATCCGGGCGATGCCGCGGTAATCCTGTCGGGGATTTTTCTGGATCCGGTGGCTGCATTTCTGGCCGCGGGAATTGGCTCCTGTATGGCTGATTTCCTGGGCGGATATTTTATTTATGTACCCATTACATTCGTGGTCAAAGGCCTTGTGGCTGTAGTCACATCTGTGGTATACTGTCATGGAGTGAGCAAAGGAAAAAGCGGGAAGCTGGCAGTGCTGTATGGTGGCATAACAGATATTTTGCTGGTGACAGGCGGATACTTTCTCTGTGAAAGCCTTCTCTATGGTCCGGCAGCCGCTTTTTTGAGTCTCCCTGCCAATGGGATCCAGGGGATCAGCGGACTGGTGATTGCGGGAGTGCTGTATCCGGGGCTGGAGAGGACGCTGGAAATCAGAGAGAAGGTACGATAGGGGACAGACAAATCAAAAGAATGATATTGGGGATTGGAGGAAAGAATATGAGTAAGGCAGCGGTTTTTGGAAGTTTTGTAGTAGATCTGATGGCAAGAAGCCCTCGTCTTCCTGTACCGGGAGAGACGGTAAAGGGTTCCGTTTTTAAAATGGGACCGGGAGGAAAGGGATTTAACCAGGGAGTTGCCGCCCATAAAGCAGGCGCCGATGTAACTATGATATCGAAAGTCGGACGGGACAGTTTTGGAGAGGTTGCTTTCAATACGATGAGAGAGCTTCAGATGGATACGTCTCATATGTTTGTAACGGATGATACAGAAACAGGATGTGCTTTGATTTTAGTAGATGAAAAGACCAGCCAGAATGAGATTATCATTGTTCCCGGAGCGTGCAGTACTATAACAGAAGAGGAAGTAAAGAACATTGAAGCGGTGCTGAAGGAAGCAGAATATGTACTGCTGCAGCTGGAGGTAAATCAAGAGGCCAATGAGCTTGTAGCTGAATTGGCATGTAAACATGGCTGTAAGGTGATTGTAAATACAGCTCCTTATGCGCCGGTTACAGATGAGTTTTTATCAAAAGCGTATATGGTAACGCCTAATGAAGTAGAGGCAGAAGAGATTACGGGAGTCCCTGTAAAAGATTTGGAGTCTGCGAAAAAGGCAGCAGCCTATTTTTATGACAGAGGTGTTAAAGAGGTTCTGATTACTCTTGGCTCAAGAGGTGTGTTTGTTTCATCCGGAGGAAGAGAGGAAATTATTCCGTGCTTTAAGGTGGAAGCAGTAGATACCACAGGAGCAGGTGACGCCTTTAACGGAGGCCTTCTGGCTGCACTTTCAGAAGGCAGGGATATATGGGAGGCAGTCCGTTTTGCAAGTGGTCTTGCTGCATTATCCGTACAGAAGATGGGGACAACACTTTCTATGCCTGTACGGGAAGAAATTGACCGCTTTTTAGAGGAACATAAAAACTCCTGAAAATAGAATCTTGACAGTTTCCCATGTCCGTGATAGCATTATTGGCAGTAAGGGAGTAGTCAGCGCAGTTGACCGGCAGTTTTCAGGCCGGGAACCGTGTAGCGAAGTCAACAGCATCGGAGCGTGTCCGTGGCTTGGTTTTAAATGGCGAGACTTATCGGGAGTCTTCTCAGCAGAGGGGAGGACTTCTGGTAAGTCTCGTTTTGTTTGCACCAATGAAATGGAAATGCACAGATGCGCCTGTGAGACAGATGTATAGTGCACCTGCAGTACGGGAATGATGAGAGAGACACTTCCATATGATAATAAGGAGGAAAAAGCAATGAAAGAGTACCTGTCCAGTATTCAGGATGTGCTGAAGGAGCAGAATACTTCAGAAGAGGGACTTTCTTCTCAGGAAGCTGCCAGCCGTCTGGAAAAATTCGGGCACAATAAGCTGAAGGAAGGAAAGAAAGATTCCCTTCTTAAGAAATTTCTTGATGAACTGGCAGATCCCATGATCATTATTCTGATCGTGGCAGCTGTTATTTCAGGTATTACCGCTTACTACGAGGGTGAGTCCTTTGCAGATGTGATCATCATTATGGCGGTAGTTATTATCAATGCAGTTCTGGGCGTTGTTCAGGAAAGCAAGGCAGAGGCGGCGATTGCAGCCCTGCAGGAGATTGCTGCAGCTACTAGTAAGGTGCTGCGCGACGGAAAGCTTGTTACATTAAAGAGTGAAGAGCTGGTACCGGGTGACGTAGTGATTCTGGAAGCAGGCGATTCCGTTCCTGCGGACGGCCGTATTATTGAATGCGCCAGCATGAAGATCGAGGAGGCGGCCCTTACCGGAGAATCCGTTCCTGTAGACAAGATTATCCAGGTGTTAAATCTGGGCGGTGAAAAGGACGTACCTTTAGGCGACCGCAAAAATATGGTATACATGGGCTCCACCGTTGTATACGGCCGTGGAAAAGCTGTTATCACAGCGACCGGTATGGATACGGAAATGGGTAAGATTGCAGATGCCCTGGCTCAGGCTAAGGATGAGGAAACACCTCTCCAGATCAAGCTGAATCAGCTGAGCAAGTTCCTGACCATGCTGGTTGTGGGAATCTGTGTGGTTATCTTTGCAGTAGGCCTGTTCCGTGCACAGGGAAGCGCAGAAGGCATTACCGGCGATACGATCTTAAGTACATTTATGGTAGCTGTTTCTCTGGCAGTAGCGGCAATTCCTGAGGGTCTGGCTGCAGTTGTTACCATCGTGCTTTCCATCGGCGTTACAAATATGTCCCGCAGAAATGCCATTATCCGTAAGCTGACTGCAGTAGAGACTCTGGGATGTACACAGATTATCTGTTCGGATAAGACGGGTACGTTGACACAGAATAAGATGACTGTTGTGGAGCATGTGGCAGATGATGAGAAGCTTTTGGAAACTGCTATGGCGCTCTGTTCCGATGCTTCCTTAAGCCCTGACAGCGGCGAGGCAGTGGGAGAACCTACCGAGTGTGCTCTTGTAAATGATGCTGCAAAGAATGGACTTCCAAAGGATCAGCTGGAAAAGGAATATGTCCGTGTGGCTGAGGCTCCCTTTGATTCCATGCGTAAGATGATGACAACCATTCATCAGACTGCGGACGGACGTTTCATCCAGTTTACAAAGGGCGCTCCGGATGAAGTATTAAAACGCTGTACAAAGGCCTATGTGGGCGGACAGATCGTGGAAATGACCGACGAAATCCGCAGCAGCATTTTAAAGAATAATAAGTCCATGGCAGATAAGGCGCTCCGCGTACTCTGCGGTTCCATGAGAGAATGGAAGGCACTGCCTGAGAATACAGACGCCTCCAATCTGGAGCAGGATCTGGTATATGTAGGACTTTCCGGCATGATCGACCCGGTACGTCCTGAGGTAAAGGCGGCAATCGTTGAGTGCCGTGAGGCAGGAATCCGCCCTATTATGATTACCGGTGATCACAAAGATACAGCGGTAGCCATTGCAAAGGAGCTGGGAATCATCGAGGATGCCAGCCAGGCGATTACAGGCGCTCAGTTAAATGAGATCAGTGACGAGCAGTTTAAGACAGATATTGAAAAATACTCCGTTTATGCCCGCGTACAGCCTGAGCATAAGGTACGCATTGTAAATGCATGGAAGGCAAAGGGCCGTATTACAGCTATGACCGGTGACGGCGTAAACGATGCTCCTTCTATCAAGAGTGCGGATATCGGTGTGGGAATGGGTATTACGGGTACAGACGTAACCAAAAATGTAGCAGACATGGTTCTTGCAGATGACAACTTTGCAACAATCGTATCCGCAGTAGAAGAGGGACGCCGCATTTACGCAAATATCCGTAAGGCGATCCAGTTCCTGTTAGCCTCCAATCTGGCAGAGGTGCTGGCAATCTTCTTCGCAACGCTGATCGGCTTTACGATTCTGGAGCCGGTACATCTTTTGTGGATCAACCTGATCACAGACTGTTTCCCTGCTCTGGCTCTGGGTATGGAAAAGAGCGAGGCTGACATTATGAAGCAGTCTCCAAGAGACCCGAGAGAAGGCATTTTTGCCGGCGGTATGGGATTTGACGTATTCTTCCAGGGTTTTGTTGTAACGATCCTTGTAATGGTTTCCTATATCATAGGCCATTATATTGAAAGCGGCGTCTGGGAATTTGTAAACAGCCCTGACGGAACAACAATGGCGTTCCTGACCCTGTCCATGGTTGAGATCTGCCACTCTCTGAATATGAGAAGCCGCAGAGGTTCTATCTTCACCATGAAGACCGGAAATACCTTCCTTTACGGTGCAATGATCGTATCCCTGATTCTGACAACCGCAGTAATCGAGGTTCCGTTCCTTGCAAAGGCATTTGAGTTTACTCCTATTGATTTCCATGAGTATATTATTGCTCTGGGACTGGCAGTATTGATCATTCCGATTATGGAAGTTGTAAAGTTTGTTCAGAGGAAGATGGGAGTGTAAAGACTTACAATCCCGATTATAAATATGTTTTGAAAACAGCGCTCCGGCAGAGGAAATTCTGTTGCGGGCGCTGTTTTAATTTAATGAAAAACAGCTCCGGCAGTGCATGTGCCGGAGCTGTAATAATCTCTGTTATAATGAATGGAGAGTGTGTAATGATTATGGAAGTATTAGCCAAAGTATCTCTTTAACAGACCTTCAAATGCCTTTCCGTGACGAGCCTCATCCTTAGCCATCTCATGAACAGTGTCATGGATTGCATCCAGGTTAGCAGCCTTAGCTCTCTTAGCCAGGTCGAACTTGCCGGCAGTAGCGCCGTTCTCAGCAGCAACTCTCATCTCCAGGTTCTTCTTAGTGGAGCTTGTAACAACCTCGCCTAAGAGTTCAGCAAACTTAGCAGCATGCTCAGCCTCTTCCAGAGCAGCCTTCTCCCAGTACA
>OGXP01000034.1_pt1 | contig 155159 bp, 121 predicted proteins | sample 1576351 | NCBI WGS metagenome assembly OGXP01 (sample SAMEA3541517, study PRJEB24748) | human gut metagenome | biome: human gut; feature: human-associated habitat; material: faeces | place: China | collected 2012
CATAAAAAGGTTTTAAAAATCCCGGCAGTAATGGAAGTTCTTCTTCTTTCATCAGAGTATTGACTGTAAGAAATAATTTTTTACCATACAAATGTACGTAATCGATTGCTTCTAATAGTTCTTCCTTATTAAAATTCCCGGCATAAGCTCTGGCTCCAAACATCTCTCCACCTAAATAGACGGCATCCGCTCCATTTAGAATTGCTGCTTTTAGGCATTCCATGGAACCAGCTGGAGCTAATACTTCAATTGGTCTGTTCTTTGTTCTCATCTGTTATCTATCCTCTGGTATTGGTAAATGAAAATGCTCATATGCACTTCTTGTTACAACTCTTCCTCTTGGTGTTCTCTGAATCAATCCGTTCTGGATCAGATATGGCTCATACACATCTTCGATCGTTCCTGAATCTTCTCCGATCGCTGCTGCTAATGTATCAAGTCCGACTGGTCTTCCTTCAAATGTCTCCATCATCGTCTTTAATAAATTTCTATCTGTCTGATCCAGCCCGATCGTATCAACTTCTAAATGATTCAGTGCATCTCTTGCAATCTCTAATGTGATCTGTCCATCGTATTTTACCTGTGCAAAATCTCGCACACGTTTCAATAAACGATTGGCAAGTCTTGGTGTCCCTCTGGATCTTCTTGCAATCTCTAATGCACCCTCTGGATCGATCCCAATCTCTAAGACTTCTGCAGACCGTTCAATGATCGTCTGTAGCTCTTCACTGTTATAGAAATTCAAGCGGTTTACAACTCCAAATCGATCTCTTAACGGTGCTGTTAACATTCCAGCTCTTGTCGTTGCCCCGACTAATGTAAATCTTGGCAGTTCCAGCCGGATCGATCTCGCAGCCTGTCCTTTTCCTACTAATATATCAATGGCATAGTCTTCCATTGCTGGATACAGAACTTCTTCTACCTGTCGATTTAAACGGTGAATCTCATCAATAAATAAGACATCTCCTTCCTGCAGATTATTAAGAATTGCCGCGATTTCTCCTGGTTTCTCGATCGCTGGTCCACTTGTTACTTTCAAATGTACACCCATTTCATTTGCTACGATCCCTGCAAGTGTTGTCTTTCCTAATCCCGGGGGGCCGTAAAACAGTACATGATCTAAAGATTCTCCTCGACTTTTGGCTGCCTCAATAAAAATCTTTAAATTCTCTTTGACTTTTTCCTGTCCAATGTAATCACTTAACATTTGTGGGCGCAGATGATTTTCAATTTTGATATCTTCTTCCACAAGTTCTGTGGAAATCATTCTGTTTTGCATAATTACCCTCTATCTATATCATAATATTCTTCAATGCTTTTTTAAGAAGTTCTTCTGGGGTGAGATCTTTCGCATCTTCTACCTTGTTAACTGCGATCGCTGCTTCACTTTTTGAATATCCAAGACTTACTAATCCTTCGATCGTGATCATCACAGAATCACTGCTGTCTACAGATGTATCAAAGATCTCTGCTCCCACACCATCTTCTTCTAATTCTTCAAATCTTAACTTATCTTTTAATTCTAAGATCAATTTCTTCGCTCCCTTAGGTCCAAGTCCCGGGGTCTTAGAAATTGTCTTGACGTCTTCACTGATCACTGCCATCTTAAGTTCATAAACGGACAGCGTTGATAATACAGACAATCCTACCTTCGGTCCGATCCCATTGACTCCGATCAGAAGTTCAAATGCTTCTTTTTCTTCTTTTGATAAAAAGCCAAATAAACTGACATCATCTTCTCTTACATGCATATGGGTATAGATCTTGATTTCTTGTCCGATCTTAGGAAAAGATTCTCCTCTCATCGGAACCATCATCTGGTACCCAATCCCATGATTGTCCACAACCACCATCCCTGGTGACATATCTTCTAGTATTCCTTTTATATATGAAATCAATTTGGTTTCTCCTTATTCTGTCTTTTTCCATTCGTTTCGTATTATACCTTATCATGTCTTAACAGTCCAGTCTATTGGATCAGAATTCACAAATAATCCGTACGTATGTTCTTATCTTAAATGATCATATGATGGAGTGTCATACTCTGGTTTTCCATTCATTGCAAATCCGATCAAAAGCCGATATAATAAATCTGTGGATATGATTCTTGTTCACAGAAAGGATTTTTATGGAACATAACATACAACAATCTTTATTTTTTGATATAGAAACAACTGGATTGAGTGCTGATATCTCAGCGATTACTGTGATCGGATGCTGTGATATGGATGGAAATGTAACACAATGGTTTAATGAAGACGGATTATCTCAGAAACAGATCTTAACTGATTTTCTTGCATTTATCCAACCTTATAATACACTGATTACATTTAATGGCAAAACCTTTGATCTTCCTTTTTTGACATCGAAGATCAAGGAGTTTAAGATCAATGCATCATTTGATCAGTATGAACATCTTGATCTTTATCAAATTTTAAAACCTTATAAAAATCTGTGGGGATTAAAGAATTTCCGGCAGAAGAATCTGGAAGAATATTTAGGAATTCAACGAATCGACAAACTTTCTGGAAAAAAACTCATCAAAACTTATCAAGATTATCTTGAGAATGGAGAGATCAAGAATAAAGAATCGCTACTTTTACATAACCACAAAGATCTTATCGGTCTACATAAAATTTATTCATTGATGTCTTATCCCGCATTGCTTGATAAAGAATTTACTTTATCATCCTATTTTATTGAAAATGATCATTTTGTTGCTCATCTGAATCTTGATATACAGATTCCTGTCAGCTGCAATTACGAAAAGTCTGGCATATCTCTGACTCTTGATCATTCAAATGCTATACTTACATGTCCTTTGGAAAATGGTCATCTAAAACATTACCTCAAAGATTATAAAAATTATTATTACCTCCCTATGGAAGATCTTGTGATCCATAAAAGTATGAAGTCATTTGTGGATACTACGAGTATCATTCGTGCCGATAAAAACAATTGTTATTCAAAATTTACTCCAGGAGATAGCTTCTTATCTGCAAAAACTGATGTTACCAATTATTGTGCTGACATTATTTATTACATTTTATCTGAAAAATAAAGTAAAAAAACATCCATCTGAACTTTAATTCTCGATGGATGTTTCTATTTTTAATCTCTTCCGATCTTTCGGATTTCACGATGTTGTAAAATTTCTTGTTTTAACACATCTACAGAGCGATTCACTACTAGTTCTTCTGGGAAATTCATCTCTTGTAATAAGACTTCCACATGATCAAACACGCCAACCGCGCTTGAAAAATGCGCATCTGTCCCTGCGACTACCGGCACTTTCTTCTCTTCACACATCTGAAGCATGATCTGCAGATTCTGCCATGCTCCAACTCTTGATGACAAAGAATCCAAGGAACTGTTATTTATCTCTAGCAGTGTATGATTTTCTTTTGCCGCATCTACAATCATTTCATAATCAATCGGTATTCTGCTGTCATCTGGATGACTGATAATATCGATCATTGGATTCTCGATCGCTTTTACATAGGCATTCGTATTTTGCGTGACGGTTCCAACTTCATAACATGGAAGATGGATTCCCGCAATTCGGATATCCAATGTCTTCTCAATAATTTTCTCTTCCATACTTAAAGTTCCATCATGATCGATAATGTTGATCTCAGAGCCAAACATCAGATCGATCCCATACATCTTTCTTGGAATAATACGCATATTATGGAAATAAATCTCATCGCATGTTCCAGGAATTCCTTGTGCATGTTCTGTGATGCCTAGAAGTTTCAATCCTTTATCTGCCGCTGCTTTTGCCATCTCCTGTACTGTTGAATACGCATGTCCACTGGCTACTGTATGTGTGTGTAAATCTAATGTAAATTCCATTTTTCAAAACCTCGTTTTATCATCCACTTCTGATCTTTATGAAATTCTTGCGATCTGTTCTTTGACCTGTTCTAACATCTGCTGATATTTGGCAAGTTTGTCTTTTTCTTCCTGAACTTTCGCTTCAGGCGCTTTGCTTACGAATCTTTCATTTCCAAGCATTCCTTCGCAACGTTTGATCTCGCCATTTAAACGTTTTTCTTCTTTTGCAAGACGTTCTTTCTCTTTTGCAATGTCAACTAATTCTGCAAATGGCATGTAGATCACAGCTCCTGCGATCACACTTGATACTGCATCGTCTCCGATTCCGTCTTTGTTATCCTGAATGATAACTTCACTTGCATATCCAAGTGTAGCAAAGAAAACTTTCCCTTGTTCAAAAATATCTCTGATCTCCGCATCTTCAGATACCACGTAAACCTGTGCTTTCTTCTTTGGTGATACGTTCATCTCTGCACGAACATTACGGATTCCTCTGACTGCTTCTTTAATCGTCTCTACAGCCTTCTCATCAGCCTTGAAGTTCCATTCTTCTTTGAACTCTGGCCATTTTGCTAACATGATAGATTCTTCATCTGTTAAATTACAATAAATCTCTTCTGTGATAAATGGCATATATGGATGTAACAGTTTTAATGCTTCTGTTAAAACTGTATTTAATGTCCAAAGTGCTGCTGCCTTTGTCTGGTCTTCATCATTGTACAGACGAGGTTTTACCATCTCAATATACCAGTCACAGAATTCTTCCCATAAGAAGTCGTTTAGTTTCTGAACTGCGATACCAAGTTCGTATTTCTCCATGTTGTCTGTAACATCTTTGGCAAGTGTATTTAACTTAGATAAGATCCATTTGTCTGCACTTGTAAGATCTTCTAATGTAACATCAGAGAAATCAGCCTGCTCTAAGTTCATCATAATGAAACGAGATGCATTCCAGATCTTGTTTGCAAAGTTACGGCTTGCAATAACACGTTTTTCTGTGTAACGCATATCATTTCCAGGGGCATTTCCTGTGATCAGTGTAAATCTTAAGGCATCTGCACCATACTGTGCAATGACATCCAATGGATTGATACCATTTCCAAGGGATTTACTCATTTTACGTCCCTGTTCATCACGAACTAATCCATGGATCAGTACTGTGTCAAATGGACTCTTTCCTGTCTGTTCGTATCCTGAGAATACCATTCTGACTACCCAGAAGAAAATGATATCATATCCTGTTACCAGTGTATTTGTAGGATAGAAGTAATCTAATTCTTTTGTCTTCTCTGGCCATCCGAGTGTTGAGAAAGGCCACAATGCAGAACTGAACCATGTATCCAATGTATCTTCATCCTGTGTGAAATGCTTGCATCCACACTTAGGACATACTTCTGGTGTTTCTCTTGCTACGACAACTTCTCCACATTCATCACAGTAATATGCTGGAATTCTGTGTCCCCACCATAACTGTCTGGAAATACACCAGTCACGGATGTTCTCTAACCAATGAAGATATGTCTTTGTATAACGTTCTGGTACGAATTTCAGATCTCCGTTCTTCACAGCTTCGATCGCTGGTTTTGCAAGTTCTTCCATCTTCACAAACCACTGTGGCTTGATCATAGGCTCAACCGTTGTTCCGCAGCGGTCATGTGTTCCTACGTTATGTTCATGTTCTTTGATCTTAACTAAATATCCCTGTTCTTCCAAGTCAGCAACAATGGCCTTCCTTGCTTCATAGCGATCCATACCTTCGTATTTACCACCATTCTTGTTGATCGTTGCATCGTCATTTAAGATATTGATCTCTGGCAGATCGTGGCGTTTCCCAACTTCAAAGTCATTTGGATCATGTGCTGGTGTGATCTTAACGGCACCTGTTCCAAACTCACGGTCTACATATTCATCTGCTACAACTGGAATCTGACGATTGCATAATGGCAATTCTAACATCTTACCAACTAAATGTGTATATCTTTCATCATCTGGATGAACTGCAACTGCAGAGTCTCCTAATAATGTCTCTGGACGTGTAGTTGCGATTTCTACATATTCACCTTCGCTTCCAACAACTGGGTATTTAATATGCCAGAAATGCCCTGCCTGATCTTCGTATTCTACTTCCGCATCAGAGATAGATGTCTGGCAGACCGGACACCAGTTGATGATTCTTGATCCACGGTAAATATAACCTTTTTCATATAATTTAATGAAAACTTCTTTGACTGCTTCAGAACATCCTTCATCCATCGTGAATCTCTCACGATCCCAGTCACAGGAGGATCCAAGTTTCTTCATCTGTTCGATGATCGTTCCACCATATTCTTCTTTCCAATCCCAGGCACGTTCTAAGAACTTCTCTCTTCCAAGATCTTCCTTCTCGATTCCTTCTTCTTTCAGTGCATTGATGATCTTTACTTCTGTCGCAATACTTGCATGGTCTGTTCCTGGTATCCATAATGCATTATATCCCTGCATCTTCTTAAAACGGATCAGAATGTCCTGAAGTGTCTCATCTAACGCATGTCCCATATGAAGCTTTCCTGTGATATTTGGAGGTGGGATCACGATCGTATATGGTTGTTTTGTCTCATCTACTTCTGCATGGAAATACTTGTTATCCAGCCATTTCTGATACAGGCGTTCTTCAATCGCACCTGGATCATACGTTGTTTCTAATTCTTTCTTCATCTCTAAACTCCTTACTCTATAGTTTCAGAATCTGCTTGTTCACCGATTCCTTCTAAAATCTGCTCATGCCGGATCAATTCCTGATTGCATATATCTTTTCTATCATTCAATGTATTCAGGTAATCCTTTCGTTTGATCAGATCATATAAAACCTTTGGATGATACATCCAGATTCCTGGATTATCCCACTGGTTCTTTTCTAATAATCGTTCCAGATCATTGGATGCCTCAAGGATCGCATCGCTAAATCTTAATCTGGCTGACACTTTACCACAAAAATCAAATAATTTCCACTGTTCCGGTGAAATATATGAAAATACTTTTTCAAATTTCTCATAATAAAACTTAAGATCATTGCCAATCTCTCTTTTATCATCTTCTAACCGCTTTCCAGTATAACTCTTGTGTGTGACCATCATCTCTAATAATTTCAGCTGATCACCAGCTTTCCTCTGTGACTGAAATAAAATCACAAGAAGCAATAATATGATCACTGCTCCTGCACTCAACTGCCACAGATAATCTTTGGCATTCATCTCAAAATGATATAAATATCCAGCACTCACTCCGCATACCGCTGCTGCCATGCAAAGAAATGAAATAAACAGTGCCTTTTTATTTCTTCTCTTCTCCTGTACTGCCTTGATCTTCCCATTCATCATGGTCTCATCTTCATTCGCATGCACAAGTTCCTTCTCTAACTGTTTTTGTTCTCCTTCCAGAGAATTGATCGAATTGAGTCCTGCCTTTAATTCTTCTTCGCGTTCCCAAAGATCAAAAAACTCTTCATCACTGACTCTTCCTTCACAAACATCATAAAATTCTCTTGCAAATGTCCGATAATAAAGTCTTGCTTTGTCCTCTACCTCTGGTTTTACATCAAAATCTTTCTGATCAAGTTTCTTAAGATCATGGATCTGTTTCTCAATGCTTTCTAACTCTTCTTTATAAAGTTTTACAAATCGTTTTTCACTTAAGATCTCACTATCATTCGACAGGTCATCAGATAGTCTGCGCTTTGTATTCATCTTTCCACTTCCCTAAAGTTGTCTTAATCAGGCGGCGGGTTATATTTTCGTCTGCCTTCTTTCTATGATAATCTATTTTACCAAGTTTATCAAACTCTTCTTTTTGAAAAACTTCTTTTTCTCTTTCTTTTATGTTCTGATAGATCATCTTACATTGATCTTCATCAAAAGAAATCTTTCTTCCTGCTTCCAAAAATGCTTCCTCATCTCCTGCCAGATATGCTGCTGTAAAATACGCTTCCTGTATCTGTTTATCTTCTTTGATCCTTAATGCCATTGCAAAAGATTCTTTTGCCTCTTCAAAACAAAACATCCGGCTTTGGCATAATCCCATATGATATAGTACCTGAATCTGTTCCGCAGCATTTAATTTCCCTGAAACTGTTTCAAGTTTCTGGTAAGCGATCAATGCTCTTACATACAATTGATGCTTTAAATACATATCTGCCAGAAGTTTTTGCTTCTTTGCAGCAGAATAAAGATAAGTTGTGCGTAATTTTTGCTGAAACTGGATTTTCTCATCTGAAGTAAAGTAATTATAGTAATTTATCACTTCCTTGACTTGCTGTACCGCATCATCACTCTTGATCACAATATCCAGCTTCTCTTTTAAATAATTTTTTAATGGATATTCAAAACCTTCTGTCAAGAAAAATATCAAGTAATGTTCTAACAGCCAGCAAAATTCCTCATAACTTTGAAAGCTTCTCCCAATCTTTGCGATCTTATATGGAACTTTCGCTGGTTTTGTCTCACACAAAACGATCTTACTCATGATAATCACCTCTTTCCAGCTGTATGACCTGCTGCCACGTCTGATAGCTTGCCTGGCGAATCTGTCCAAACCCAAGATCTGTGATCTTGATCTTACACTGATCTGCTTTGATGTATTCTCCCTGAATTCTTAATTTATATACAAGATTTGGATCTTTCTTCATTCCGTCTAATGACATACAGATCGAAGCTTTCTTGATTCCAGAACGATTTCTGACTTCAAAGATCAATCCATTCACTCCTGATACAAAAATTTCAATCTCTCCACGGCTTTCTTTCCATGGCTTTCCATCCATGATCAAAGGACAGAACATATCTCTTCCATGGTGATGCACGACCAGCCCGATCTGACTGATCGTAACATTTTGTGCAAACACAACCTCATCTCTGGAAACATGTTTATCATTTTCACATAAATACACTGCTCCACATGCAAACAAATGTTTGCTCATAAATACTCTTCTTCCAAGGCACAATGCTTTCGTAGACTGTTTAAACCAGCTTCCTTCAAAGCCCTCTCCACAAAGATAAACTGTAGCCGTCACACCTCTTACCAGTGCCTGTTTGATGATCTGTAAGAATGCGATATCTTTCTCTTCATTCGCCACCGCATCCTTGATCTGTTCCGTATAATCCCTGCTGTCAACTAAAACACGATCTTTTGTCTTGCGGATCTCATAGCAGATAAATCGTTTCTTGGTATAATCAAAAATCACTGAATTTCCACGCAACAGATTGTCTCCACGGAATCCCACAACTCCCAACGCTGCTTCTTCTTTGGTAAAAAATCTTACCCTTTCTTTTGTGATTCCTGCACGGATACACTGTTCTTCTGCTTGTTGTACGATCTGCGGCGCTGCTTCATCAAGAACAACTCCGATCGTTCCTTCCTTTTGTGCCTGTGCTGTCGAAATGACAAATTCCACTCTGGATCTGCCATAAGTGACAGGTTCTTCTTCCTTAATCTCTCCTTGATCTGACACACAAATATATGCCAGATCTCCTTCAAAATGTATTGCCGTCTGCATATCTTATTCCTCTGTCATTGGTTTTATAAATTGCACCATCATTGTCTTTGCTGCATATTCCTCCATCATCATCTGGAGTTTTCCATCCTGCTGATGCCGGATCAGTTCATTTAGTTCATAAAAGCGGCTTCCCTTGCAGTACTTCAAATGATCTGTCACGACCACCTGGTCACGATATCTTCTTTCTTCTCCTTCTATGGTTACATAATGGTCATTTAATTCATGATCAAATATAGAAGCTGAGAATACATAATATCCAGGAAGCAGCTCTTTCATCACTTCCTCTTTCCATGCTGCACTTGTCCCATCCATAAAATGGAATATCACTGTCTGTCCACTCTTTGCACGAAATTCTATAAATGTTCTGGCACAAAGATACTTTGGAAGTTTTATCACATCCAGATATTGGAACAACACTGGAAGAACATGATCCGTCTGAACCACCTGATGATCTTTGATCTTCTCGATGCGTCCTTTACATCTGTCACTTAAATTCTCTTTTTTATCTTTATAATAATCAAGATAGAGCTGCTGATACATCCAGTCCATCTTTCCGATATCGATCTTCTTTCCGATCAGTTCATAAAATTCCTCTGGAAGTATCTGATCTTGTTCATATGCAAAATTCACATATTCTACTAACATCGCATCAATCAATGCCGTATCTGTCTGTACCTGCTGAATATAAGTAGAAAATACCTTAAATTCTGTTCCATCCACACCATCTGCGATACAGGCTTTTAACACACTTTCCACAAAAATGCGGTCATACATACCACCTTTGTTTCCTGCTTCAAATATTGCCAGCATCTCTTCCTTGGTTCCGTGGAAATATCTTTGCAGATATGCAACGATCTCACTGTTTTCCTCTCCCCTTGAGAATGCATATTCACACATCTCAACCAACAGTTCTGAGCGTCTGGTACTTAATGTTGTCAGTGCATATAAGCAGATCGTACACAATTGCTGCTTATCCAAAAACTGATATCCGTATTGTTCGATTCCTTTCAAAGCCTCATTATACAATTCCCCTGCTATGAAATAGCGGATCATATGAATTCTGTTTTCGTCTTTTAAGTTCTTCCATTCCACATAAGAAAGTGCACGTTTCAATTCTTCAGACATCTCATGTTCCCAGTAATAATCCAACACTTTTTCAAATAACTGCTGTTCATAGTCTTCATCCAGTGCTCTACTCTTTAATGCAGATAACACAACTGGGAAGTCTTCGTCTTCTAATTGTTGTTTTCTTTCAAAAGCTGCACCTTTATATAGGACAAAATGCTCATTCGTTCCGTCTGCTGCCTCACAATATGCCTGGATCTGCTCCTTCGTCCAGATTGGTTTTAACTGATAAGCCACTGATCCAATGTATCTGTTTTCCTCACTGTCAAAAAACACAAATGATGCATGTTCGTCAAAAATCTCTACATAGATCTTTTCTTCTCTTAAGTAACAAACATCCAGATTCTTCTTCCATCTCTGACTAATCTCCGCTTTCTGGATAAATTCATTGTCACAGATCAACTGTCTGACAAAAATAATATTACCTAAATCCTGCCTTGATCTCTCATCTTCCAGCAATTCTTCAAAATAATACCGGTATAATAAGATCAGATCTTCATTGATCTGACCTCTTCTCAATTCTTCTCTTAAAAAAGCTCTGATCAATTCTTCATAATTTGCAAACACCTTATGGTATTTTCTTCTGTTCTGTACAACATTTGCAAACAGACGGCTTTGATCTTCTTTTCCAAGACTCTTACTATACGTAAAATATCTTAAGATCTCTTCTGGGAGCAATGGATATTGTCCCTTCGGGATCGTTCTTAAAAAAGCTTCCTGCAAGCCAATGAGCTGTACTCCTCTTTGAAGTGCTTCCTCATAATAAGGATGACAGTCCTCGTCCATACAATTGCCCTGGATCATCAGTGCACAGATTCCCTGCAGCACATCACTCTGACGGTATTCTTTATAAATACAAAGGAACAACCAAAGAACTTCTTCGGAAAACACCTTGTTTCTTGAAATCAAAAAACAAATCCTTCCAATGAGTTTGGAATTCAGGATCTTCTCCTCTGCACCAAATTCAAGCACCCATAATTCATAAGAATCTATCTCATCCAACAGCTGCTCATCTTCGCCTAAAATACAGCATCCTTCAAATTGCAAAAGCGGATTTTGACATCCTTCCTGATATAATTCTTTGATCAGTTCCATTCGAAGTTTAGCATCCTTCATCAATTCTTCGCTTAGATTCATATAAAGCCAGAACAGATATCCTTTGATTTTTCCATCTTCGCATTGATCATAGAGTTCTTTAATCTCATCTCTTGATCTTATGATCGTTTCTTCTTCCTTATCATAAAATGCCTGAAGATACCAAACATAGCCCTGCGCGATCAAAAGCGGCTCTTTCGATGCATCTTCTGGAATCTTTTCTTCTAAGTCTCCTTTTCCTTCAAGAATAGAAAGATGCAGTTTCATCAGATCATAAATACGATTCTTAACTGGATCATCCGGCATCTTATCAAGAACCATATTTCCTCTCTCATAAAGCTGACTTGTTGTAATCCTTCCTGTACAGAAATCCACATATAATTCGATCAATTTCTTTTGACGGAATTCTTCTTCTTTTTTTCTTTCACTTTTCTGTTCTTTATAGACAACCTCGATCTGCAGAGTCTGATAAACAGTCTGAATGATCAGATGGTCGATATCTCCATCCTTCGGAATTGTTTTCATATCTGCATATATCGTCAGAGTGCCATCTTCAAAATCCTCTGCCTGAAATGTATTCTTGTGAAGAGACAGGAAAGTTCCGTCACTTTTTATTCTCCCTACCAGATACCCCCATCCTTCTCTCTTGACTTTTATCTCCAATGGTTCATCAAGATTCATGATCGTTGCCTGATAGATCGTCTTTGCTGCACTCAAGAGAACCGGCTTTTTCTGTCCTGAACTCAACAAAAATTCCTCCAAGATCTGATTCCTGTTTCTCCCCAGCAAAAGCTGATGATAAAGCTCTTTTTCTTCTCTTCGATCTTTTAGATATTCTTCTTTAAACGCTTCAGAAAAAAAGAGTGTTTTTGCCTCTTTTATATCTTCTTTCACGATATTTGTAAAATTTTCCAATGATTCTGACATAATCTTATTCTGCTCCTTGCCAACCAAAAGATTTTGTGGGTATAATTATGATGTAAATATCAAAAATACAAATTCAAGTACACCCATGCGTACTTATCGCATAATATGTATTATACCAAATTTCGACACAATAGAAAAGGAAAAGAGGAATTACCATGTCAGAAAAAAAACAAGAATTTCACGGAAGTGATCTTGAGAAAGTAGAAGCTTATTATGGAATCAAAAAAGAAGATATCATTCCCTTTGCCGGGAATGTCAATCCGCTCGGAATTTCTCCTTTGTTAAAGAAAAGTATGGCTTCTCATATTGAATCGATCAGCGAATATCCTGACCGTGATTATAAAGAGCTTCGTTCCACCCTTGCACTTTACTGCAATGTCCCAATGGAACATATCATTGTTGGAAATGGTGCAACTGAGATGATCAGTCTGACCATGCAGCTGTTACGTCCAAAACATGCCTTGCTGCTTTCTCCAACTTATTCTGAGTATACAAGAGAGATCGATCTGGTTGGCGGACATGTAGAAGAATATTTTTTAAGAGAAGATCTTGATTTTAAACTAGATCTTAATGACCTGATTTCAAAACTTACCGATGATATTGATCTTCTTGCGATCTGTAACCCAAACAACCCGACGTCCAGCGCTTTGAATACCGAAGAGATCACAAAGATCCTAACTCATTGTAAATTACATGATATCTTCGTTATGATCGATGAAACTTATGTAGAATTTGCACCTGATATTGATACAATCTCTGCAGTATCCCTAACAACAAAATTCGATAATTTCATGATACTTCGTGGAACTTCCAAATTCTTCTGCGCTCCAGGACTGCGACTTGGATATGGAATCTGTGGAAATCTTGCTTTCCTTGAACGTATGAACAGTATCAAAAATCCTTGGACGATCAATACACTTGCTGCTCTTGCAGGAGAAGCTATGTTTATGGATACAGATTATATTCAAACAACAAAGGATTATATACAATCTGAACGTACACGCTGCATTGATATTTTATCCAAACGCGATAACCTAAAGATTTATCCAGCTTATGCAAACTTTATCCTTGTAAAATTATTAGATGGCACAACTTCTTTTGAAATGTTTGAACGTTGCATTAAGTCTGGCCTGATGATCCGTGACTGTGCAAGTTTCCATGGACTAGACGGTGAATTTATCCGATTCTGTATTCAGAAGAAAGAAGATAACGATCGTTTGCTGAATTTATTGACACTCTGATCATAAATATTTTTATAAAAACAAGAAATCCCTGAGAATGAATCTTTTACAACTCATTCTCAGGGATTTCTATAACTCATCTATTTATTTTACTGCGATAACTTCAATCTCGATCAGTGCTCCTTTTGGTAGAGCTCCTGCCTGTACACAAGATCTTGCTGGTTTGTTATCTCCAAATGCTTCTTCGTAGATTTCATTGATTTCTGCAAAATCGTTGATATCTGCTAAGAACACTGTTGTTTTGATAACATTATCTAATGTAAGATCTGATGCTTTTAATACAGCACCTAAGTTCGCTAATACCTGTTTGGTCTGTGCTGCGACACCTTCTTTTAATTCCTGTGTCTGTGGATCTAATCCGATCTGTCCGGATGTAAATACGAAATCTCCTGCTTCTACTGCATGACAATATGGTCCTACTGCTGCTGGAGCATTCTCTGCATTGATGATCTTTGTATCCATCTTATCTTCCTGCCTTTCTCTTTGGTCATTTACTTGATCACTTTAATCGATGGGTAATACCTAAACCATGCTTTTCCTAAGACTTCATCTCTGGAAACATAATGGGTCTCCCATTCTCTGGCATCATTTGAATTATTTCTGTTATCTCCCATCACAAAATACCCGTTCTTTGGTACTTTATATGGTCCAAAATCTTCTACTGGTTCTTCTTTGATATATGGCTCACTGAGTGCTTTCTTACTTCCATTAATATATACTTTACCGTCTTTTACCAACACAGTCTCTCTTGGAAGTGCTATCACACGCTTAATAAACCATTCTGTCTCATCATCCGGATATTTGAAGATAATGATATCTCCACGTTTCGGATCGTTAAACCAATAGGATGTTCGAAGAGCGATCAGTTTATCATTCGTCATGATCGTATTCTCCATCGAACCACTTGGAATATTCGCATTGATAATTACAAAATTCAAGATAAATTCTGTCAGAAGAATCGTTACAACAATACATGCGATCCAGCTAAATACCTCACGCTTGAAACTTCTCTTCTGTTCTTTATCTGCATTTTCTTTGCTCATATTGATCTGTCCTTAATAATTAATCCTCAAAACCACGTCTGATGATATCATGTCTTTCTGGTCCGTTAGATATCAAAGTGATCGGATATCCAATCTTCTCTTCTACGAACTCGATGTACTTACGGCAGTTTTCTGGAAGATCTTCGTAGTTTTTGATTCCACGGATATCAGATTTCCATCCTGGAAGTACTTCTAATACTGGTTTCGCTTTCTCAAGTTTTCCTGTTGTTGGGAAATCTGTTGTTACTTCTCCATCAATTTCGTATCCAACACATACAGGAATCTCATCTAAGTATCCAAGTACGTCTAATACTGTAAATGCAACATCTGTTGTTCCCTGCATACGGCATCCGTATTTGGTTGCTACAACGTCAAACCATCCCATTCTTCTTGGACGTCCTGTAGTTGCTCCAAATTCTCCTCCATCTCCACCGCGGCGACGAAGTTCATCTGCTTCATCTCCAAAGATCTCACTTACGAAAGCTCCAGCTCCTACAGCACTTGAATATGCCTTTACAACTGTAACGACTTTCTTGATCTCATATGGAGGGATTCCGGCTCCGATCGCACCATATCCTGCTAATGTAGAAGATGATGTAACCATTGGATAGATTCCGTGATCAGGGTCTTTTAATGATCCTAACTGTCCTTCTAATAAGATATTCTTTCCTTCTTTGATCGCTTCATGTAAGAACAGAGATGTATCACATACATATGGTGCTACCATCTCTTTGTATTCCATTAATGTATTGTATAATTCATCTGGATCAAGAAGTGGTTTATGGTATAAATGCTCTAATAAAACATTCTTCTTTTCACATACTGCTTTGATCTTTTCTTTTAAAGAATCATCATCAAATAATTCGCTTACCTGAAAACCGATCTTTGCATATTTGTCTGAATAAAATGGTGCGATACCAGATTTTGTTGATCCAAAAGAATTCTTTCCTAAACGTTCTTCTTCATACTGGTCAAATAAAATATGATATGGCATGACCATCTGTGCACGATCTGATACTAAGATCTTTGGCTGTGGAACACCCTGACTTACGATTCCTTCGATCTCTTTGAATAATACAGGGATATTTAATGCCACACCATTACCGATCACACTAGTTGTATGGTTGTAGAATACCCCAGATGGTAATGTATGCAATGCAAACTTACCATAGTCATTAATGATCGTATGACCTGCATTTGCTCCTCCCTGAAAACGAACGATAATATCGGATGTTTCACCCAACATGTCTGTAATCTTACCTTTTCCTTCGTCTCCCCAATTGGCTCCAACGACTGCTTTTACCATATGTGTATCCTCCTAATAAAATCAATTACTTTGACTTTTTCTTATATTATTTATAATGCTGTTATATTTAACAACATGACAACACGTTTCATTCTATATCGTTTTGGGCACTCTGTCAAGGCAGAGTGTCCAAAGCTTTGATTTATTTTCCATCTTTTACACTAAACAGGTCTGTACTTACATGTTTCTTATCCATCAGACTGTTATACTGTAGATACTGATACTGTGTGATCAGTTTTGTATATTCATTATTCTCAGACAACTCATGGTTCTTTCCATCTTTATCAACATATCCATTGGCATTTAATGCTGGGACTTCATTTCTCATATTTAATAAGAACTCATTGTATCTTGACATCTTTAAGTTTGTCTGCTGTAACATCAGGCTTGATAAATAGTTTGCACTGACATTTTCCACATCGCTCTTTGCATCAATATCATAATTTGCCCAGATGATAAATGGAACTGTATATTTCTTCTGCAGTTCTTTTAAACTTAAGCTGTTTAAAGATTTTCCATATAACAGCTCATAGAAAGAATCCTCAAGTTTTGGCTGATGATCTCCAAACATTACAACGATCGTTGGCTCTTTCTGATTCTTAAAGTAGTTGATGATCTTCTCGAATGCTCGATCTGATTCATGGATCAGTGATAAATAACGGTTTGCTGTATCTGTTGCCTTCTCATCTTTGATCTTGATCTCTTCCTTAAAGTTCTTGTCTGCGATCAGATATCCACCATGGTTCTGGATCGTTACATTGAATAAGAATAATGGCTGTCCCGCTTTTTTCTTATTAAAGATATCTATGATCTTATTGTAATCTTCTGCATCACTATACCATCCTCTGAATTTCTCTCCATTTGGATTCATAGATGTCTCATCTAAGAAATTATCAAATCCAATTAGCGGATATACCGTATCTCGGTTCCATCCGTGTGCTTTGTATGGATGGAATGCCAGTGTATCATATCCCTGCTGTTTTAACTGAGATGCCAGACTTGGCACCTTATGTTTTACAAACTGTGTATATGCATTTCCGTTTAATGGAAGAGATGATACAGAGTTTCCTGTTAAGAACTCATACTCTGAATTACTTGTTCCTCCACCAAAAACAGATACCAGCATATGTCCTTTGATCGTATTTTCACTTAAACTATTGATAAATGGCATAACCTCTTTGTTTGTCTTGATCTTATTTACTACATTCAGATCTGAGAATGTTTCATTCATGATCACGACAACATTTGGTTTCTGTTTTAATTTCTTATTGGTTCCCTGTGTTACCTGATACTTATCTGCGATCTTATCTACCGCTTCTGGACTATATCCATCTGGCTGGGAAACGATCGTATACTGAATATTCATTAAAAAGCTTAAAATATATCCATTTTTTAAGTATCCTTTCTTCTGTTGCCAGAAGTTTACAGCAACACCTTTCTTTGACAAAAAGTCTACTCTTGTCAAGAAGAAAGAACTTCCTACTGTTACGATTGCTGTGATCAGTAATGCAACTAGACGTTTCTTCCAATGGAAGATCTTATATGTATCGAGTTTACATGCAAACACACATAATCCCAATAATACAACCGTCGCAACGATTGCTGGTTTATCATAACTTAATACATAATGATCTGCAACGTCCATTGCTGTTCCAAGTGCATAAATATCTGCCGGCGTGATCGGTGTTCCACGGAATGCTAATACAAAATAGTTTCCGATCGCAGCTGCATATAAAAATACATCTCCAACGAGCAACGCCCATTTCACACGGTTAAAGATCAGTAATAAAATGAAGAACAATATATAGTACCATAGGATGTTCATTCCAAATGCCAATTTATTCATCACACTGATCGGATTATAGAATACTTTTTCTACCATATAAAATGCGACCCATGGATTGACGATAAATAATGCCCATGTGAATCTCTTATTCCATTTTTCTGGAATCTTTAATGGTATAAGAATTAAAATGATCAAAGCAAGTGTGATCGCTACTGTTAAAACAACTGCTGATACATCAAGCTGTGTCGTCCACACTCTGGTTCTAACATGAAAATTCTTCTGTGTTACACCATTTAATTTAGCTGACTGATAGATTTTCCCCATATTGCTTGATGTATACAGATATAATGGGCGTTCGGCCTTAATACCCTTTCCTGTTATCTCGATCGTATAAGTTTCCCCTTTATTCAACTTCTGATTCACGACTACTTTGTACCATTTATTTTCATTACGCAAAGTACGACGCATCGTTGCTTTCATATCTGTCAGTCCGTCAACCTCTAACAGTGTTGGAGTAATGTGGAAAATAGATTTTCCTTTACTGTCTTTTACATTCAGATCAATACTTCCAGCTCTTCCTGTCTGTTCGTTTCGGTCGATCATGATATCCAACCGTTCCATCGTATGTGAAACTGCTTTAAATTTCTGAACAACCTTATCACCATCTGTCACTTCAATCTTCGTCAGCTTATGTTCTGGTGTTCCTTTTGCAACTTTTTCGGAAAACTGGTCTTTGTTCATCAAAACCAATACGATAAATGCGATCAATGCTAAAACAATTCCATATTTCAGAACTTTTTGCATGACGCTGTGAAATTTTTGTAATTTCGTTTCACCATTTGTCTGTGTCATTTTACCTTACCTTCCATTCGTTTGTATTTCCCCAGTTATTTTTCCTTTTTCTCTCTTTTTCATTCTCTCTTAAAAATTCCCTAAGATTTTGAAATCTTTGGTTTCTTCTTTAATTCCTGCAAGGGAATTACGGATCGCAGGATCATCCAGATTCCCGATCACATCCACATAAAATCCGTATTCCCACTTTCTTCCTGGAAGTGGTCTGGATTCAATGTTACTCATACTGACATTGTTAAACATGAAATGCGTCAGAATATTGTATAAAGATCCTGATTCATGTGGCACGCTAAAACTGATGCTGACTTTGCCCGCATCTTTTCTGTACTGCTTCTTCTTTGACATGATCACAAATCTTGTTGTATTATTTCCTTCATCATTCACCTCACGTTTCAAAATCTCAAGTCCATACATCTTTGCAGCACGTTCACTGCAGATTGCAGCTTTCACAGGCTTATTATCATCTGCTACTTTCTTTGCGCTGATCGCTGTATTTGCAACTTTTACCTGATCCCAGTCTGGATGTTCATCCAAGAATCCTTTACACTGCATCAATCCTTGTGGATGAGAATATACTTTTTCAATCTTATCTAAGCTCGTTCCAGGAATTGCAGCCAATACATGCCTTACATCTACAGATTCTTCTCCCACGACGCAAATGTCATAGTCAAGGATCATATCATAAATTCCACTGACTGTTCCTGCTGAAGTATTCTCTATTGGCAATACTCCATAATCAGCTTCTCCTCGATCTAGAGTCTTTACAACATCTTTAAATTCTGGTACAGAAAAATTCTTGACATCCTCTCCAAAATACTGTACCATTGCCTGTTCCTGATATGCCCCTGGAATTCCCTGATATACAACTTTGGTATCTTCATTGATATCCAGTGCTTCCACTTCTTCAAATGTCTGATCAATATAAGCATCTTCTTGTGATAACAGACTATACTGATATCTTCGGCTGATACTCATCATCTGAAGAAACATCTCTTCGACAGACTTTTTAATGATAAGTTCATCTTCGTCTTTTGTCAAGGCATCAATTTTCTGTCTTTCACGAACAGGATCATAAATTGCCTTCCCTGTTCCTCTTTTATACTCTGCAACTTCTGCAGAACATCCCATTCTTTCTTTAAATAATGCAAGCATTTTCTGATCGATCTGATCGATCTGCTGCCTTATCTCCGTCAAATCTCTCATAAGTTACTGTTCCTCTTTTATCTTTTCTTTTAATTGCGTGATCGTCTGTCCAAGAAGCGGATGCATCAGATATGGGGCGATTTCTTCTAATGGTTCTAATACAAATAATCTCTTGTGCATCTCTTTATGTGGAATCGTCAGTCTTCTCTCATTCATCACCAGATCATCATACATCAGGATATCAAGATCTAATGTTCTTGGTCCCCAATGAATTGTTCTGACTCTTCCCGCCTGTGCTTCAACATCCATCAGAAAGTCCAACAGTTCTTCTGGCTCTTTTAATGTGTCAATAGCAATACATCCATTCAAAAAATCATCCTGTACCACACCGCCATATGGCTTGGTCTCGATCAGACTGGAAACATGAACAACTCTTGTATCATCCTGTACCTCGATCGCATTGATTGCCTGATTAATGTATTCCATACGATCTCCCATATTTGATCCTACTCCAAGATACGCTCTGTGCCATCCTCTTTTAATCTTCACTGAAACATAGTCGAGTGGCAATCCGATCGGCGCCCATGGTTTTTTTACTTCAATCTCTAGTTTTCTGATCAATGAAAACTCAAGTAATAATTTCTTCGCCACTGTTTCAGCCACACATTCGATCAGGTTAAAGTCATTTTCTGTAAGGATCTCTTTGATCCTATGACATACTTTACCATAATCAACGGAATAATCCATCTGATCACTGACACCTGCAAGTTTCGTATCAAGCGATAAAATTGCAGATACCAGAAATTTTTGCCCAAGTGCTTTCTCTTCTTTATACAAACCATGATTTGCATAAACTTCCAAATCTTTGATTGTAATCTGATCCATCCTCTGTTCTCCCTATTTTGCACAAATTGCTTCTATCATCTTCATCGCACGCATATTTTCTTTAACATCGTGAACCCTGAAAAATCTGCATCCTTTCATATATCCACTGACCGTTGTTGCCACAGTTCCTTCTACTCTCTGATCTGATGGAAGATCCAGCGTTAAACCGATCATGGATTTTCTAGATGTTCCAAGAAGAACTGGTACATCCCACTGATTTAATAACTCCAGATGGTTCATAAGCTCTAAATTCTGATCAAGATCCTTGGCAAATCCAATTCCTGGATCCAGCATGATCGTTTCTTTCTTGATTCCAGCTTCCTTTGCCATCTTCATCGTCTCATCTAAATCTGCTACCACATCATTTAAATAATCCTTATAATCTGTATCCTTACGGTTATGCATCAAGCAAGAAGCAACTCCTGTTTCTGCTAAAACTGCAGCCATAGTTCCATCCCACTTAAGCCCCCAGATGTCATTGATCAGATCTGCTCCAGCCTCGATTCCTGCTTTTGCAACTCCTGATTTATAAGTATCTAGGGATACTGGCACATCAAATTCCTTTTTTAATGCTTCGATCACAGGTGTGACTCTTGCGATCTCTTCTTCATCAGAGATCAACGTGTATCCTCCAGGTCTTGTAGATTCTCCTCCAACATCAATGATCGCTGCTCCATCTCTGATCATCTCATCAGCATGCTTTAGTGCCGCATCTAAATGATCATATTTTCCTCCATCTGAAAATGAATCTGGTGTCACATTCAAAATTCCCATGATGTATCCATGATGTTTCGTATCAAATGTCTTATTTCCAATAATCATAGCATCTCTCCTAGTATATATACTTGTTGTTTTTCTTTTCTTCCGGCCAATAACATTCCTGTCTTGCTTTGCAGTGGATGCAATCTCTTGAAAGTTTATCTGCACGATAAAAGATTGATGCAAAACTTTCGCTTTCTTCTTTCATATCTCTATGCCTTAAGATCGTATCTGTCATAAACTTTCTCTCTTCTCTGGTATATCCACAGTCCGTTAAGATCTCCTCGGCAAGAATCGCTCCCGCTTCCTCGTGAGAAATTCCCTTTTCATACTGATCAGCTCTCCCAAGATCATGAAGCAATGCAGTCGCATAAATGATATCTTTGGACACAGGAAGTCTTTTTTCAAGGATCATCAGATAACTGATTCTTGCCACCGACAAAAAATGTTCTATATCATGACCGCAAAACTTTCGATCTATTTCTAATTGTTGTAGTCTCTCGTATGTCTCCTTGTATTTCTCATGCCATACGATCTTTTGGAATCTTTCCACTGTTTCTATCCTCCATTTTAATTCATTCTGAAATGATAATGTACCACAGATTATGATCACGTCTTCTTTATCTGCTTGTTGTTTTACCTCTTCAAGACACTCTTTCAGTCTCTGTCTTTCTTCTACATCATGATGATATTTTCTTACACATTCTGCAAGATCCTTGCTTGATAAGGCCCTCGCATTATCTGGTGCTACTGTATAAACTTTTGCTGCCATCGGCGTAAGGATCTGTATCATCTGTTCATAGTCTTTGTCTGATAACACTCCCATTATATAGATTAATCGTCTATTTGTAAAATTATTTTGTAAAAAATTTAACAGACTTTTCGCTCCATCCGGATTATGTGCTCCGTCACAAATGACCAGTGGGTCCTTTTCTAAGATCTCGATCCTGCCTCTCCAGATTGTTTTGCGTAATCCATCTTCTGTCTGAAATTCACTGATACAATAATAATTTCTTATCGTATTCAATGCTTCTAATGCCAAGGCAGCATTATTGATCTGATGTCTTCCAAGAAGCGGGATTTCTATCTTTTCATACCATCTTCCATCAGATGAGCGATAAGAAAAGCTCTCCCCATTTAAAGATTCACTTAACACACGAATCCCTTCCGAATTTACAAAAGTAACCTTGCAGTGCATCTCTTTTGCTTTTTCCTTGATCACTTCGTTTACGGATTCTTGATTGTTATATGAAATAACTGGACATCCTTCTTTTATGATCCCTGCTTTTTCTGCTGCGATCTTTTCTATCGTGTCTCCAAGAAACTGCATATGGTCCATTCCGATCGATGCAATGATCACCGCGATCGGTTTCTTAACTACGTTCGTTGCATCAAGTCTGCCACCCATTCCTGTTTCCAATAACACAACATCCACTTTTTTATCGAGAAAATAAAGAAAACTGAGTGCCGTTTCAATCTCAAACATTGTCGGATGTGACATCCCGTCTCTCACCATCTCATCTGAAATTTTCTTTATTTTTTCCATATAAAAGCACAGATCTTCTTTCGAAATGTTCTCTTCATTGATGCGAAATCTCTCTTCGTAGCAAAAAGATGCCGGGGAGACATACCTCCCCGCACGATATCCACTTTCTCTGAAGATTCCTGCAAGAAATGCAAGTGTTGATCCTTTTCCATTGGTTCCGGCAATATGAACCACTTTAAGCTGATCCTGTGGATTTCCAAGTCTTTCTAATAATTCTTTGATATTATCAAGTCCTAAAACACTTCCAAATTTACTCGTATTTTGTATAAAATTCATTGCTTCTTCGTAATTCATCACTGCCTCCAGTTTCTATTTCCTTCGATCTAATGTACAAATGCTTCTTTGATCACCTGTGTCATAGTTTTTACATAGACGATCTCAAGTCCTTCGACAACTTCCTCTTCAAACTCTTTGACATCTTTTTCATTCGATTTTGGAACAAGTACTTTTGTAATTCCAAGCCGTTTTGCTGCGAGAAGCTTTTCTTTTAATCCACCGATCATAAGAACATCTCCGCGGATCGTAACTTCCCCTGTCATTGCCAGATTTCCACAGACTTTATTACCTGTGATCGCTGACAAAACGGCTGTTGTCATCGTAATTCCAGCAGATGGTCCGTCTTTTGGCACGGCTCCTTCTGGAATATGAATATGTATATCATGTTTTTCAAAGAAATCCTGTTTGATCTTATATTTTCTACTCTGGCTTCTGATATAACTGATCGCCGCCTGTGCAGACTCTTTCATGACATTTCCAAGGGATCCTGTCACCTGAACCGCTCCTTTTCCCGGCATAACATTTACTTCAATCTTTAATGTCACCCCACCAACAGCTGTCCAAGCCAGTCCATGAACAATTCCGACATGATCTCTTAGAGTGTCTTTTTCCCATTCATAAACAGGTCTTCCAAGATAATCTTTGATCACTTTCTTTGTGATCGTTACTTTTCTGTGTTTCTTCTGGTAGATGTCTCTTGTCACCTTTCTCGAAACTTGTCCAATTCTTCTCTCTAAATTTCTGACCCCTGCTTCTCTTGTGTAATCTGTGATCAGAAATCTCAGGGCATCTTCCTTCCAGTGAATCTGTGTATCATTTAATCCATTTGCTTCCATCTGTTTCTTTACCAGATAGTCATTCGCAATGTGATACTTCTCATTCTCTGTATAACTTGATACCTCGATGATCTCCATACGGTCAAGCAGTGGTCTTGGAATCGTAGAAAGGTCATTGGCCGTTGCAACAAATAAGATATCACTTAAATTCAATGCAACTTCCAGATAATGATCTGTAAAATGTTCATTCTGTTCCGGGTCTAATACTTCAAGCAGTGCAGACGCGGTATCTCCTCTCTGGTCTTTCCCTGTCTTATCGATCTCATCCAATAACATTAACGGATTTCTAACTTTTACCTTCTTTAATGCTTCAACAATACGTCCTGGCATCGCTCCAACATAAGTTTTCCTATGTCCACGAATCTCTGATTCATCCCTGACACCGCCAAGAGATAAACGAATATATTTTTTGTTCGTTGCTTTCGCAATTGATTTTGCAATGGATGTCTTTCCTGTTCCTGGAGGTCCTACAAGACAAAGGATGGCTGCATCTTTCTTTCCACTCATAGCACGTGCTGCTAAATATTCCAAAACACGTTCCTTGACTTTTTCCATTCCATAATGATCCTGATCAAGCACCTGTTGTGCATGATCTAAGTCTGTGGAGTCTTCACTCATCTCTTCCCACGGAACTTCAAACATAGTCTCGATATAAGTTCTTAATACAGAACTTTCTGGTGTCTGATTTCCCATTGTTTGAAAACGCGAGATCTCTTTTTTGAGCTTTTCTTTGACTTCATCGGATGCTTTTAGATTCTTAAGTTTCTCCATGAATTCATCCGCTTCATCTTCTACATTCGTCTCTCCAAGTTCCTCACGGATCACTTTGATCTGCTCCCGCAGCACATATTCTTTCTGATTTTTGTCAACATTCACTTTGACTTTCTGTTGGATCTTCTGCTTTAATTTCAGAACATCTAGTTCTTCCTGCAGCATAACAAGCATTAATTCGCAGCGCTCTTTTAAATCCATTTCTTCTAAAAGTTTCTGTTTCTCTGGATAAGAAAATGGAATATGTGTTGCAAGTTCATCCACCAGGATCTCTACATCTGTCAACAATAAAATATAATTCACCATATTCTGATCCAAATGTGGCCAGGCTTTCGCATAACCTTCAAATGCTTCTTTGATCATTCGAAGAAATGCTTCTCTTTCAAATTCTTCAAATGACTGTTGTTCTACATGATCATATAAAACCTCTACTTTATAGAATGGTTCATACTCAACAGTCTCAGAAAGCTCTGCACGAAATAATCCTTCTGCAAAAACTCTTAAAATGTTCTTTGGAAGCTTTACAACCTGTTTGATCCTTGCCAGTGTTCCTACACGATATAAATCTTCAATTCCTGGATCTTCTGCCATTGGATCGATCTGATTATTTAAAAAGATCATCTGGTCATGTTCCATAGCTTCTTCAATTGCTTTTACAGAACGACTTCGTGATACATCAAAATGAATGACTGTATTCGGAAATATATACTTGCCTCTCAGCGGAAGCATTGGTAGTGTTTTTTTCATTCAAGTCTTCCTTTCATTTCTGAATTATTTGTCTGTAAATTTCATCAGACATGAAGAAAAACTGCTTTGACACAAGAATCTCTTGCATGAAAGCAGTTTTTATTTCGGCTAATCTATCTATGCAATCTCACCATGATTGCTTGTCTTTACCCGTTTCTTTGGCACTGCGGCTTTCACCTTCACTCCAGAATGTTCGATCATTGGTTTTTCTTTACCTTCTACGACATCTTTTGTGATCAGGCACTCTGATACATCTGTCTGTGATGGGATTTCATACATTAAATCCATGATCACACCTTCCATGATCGCACGAAGTCCTCTGGCACCTGTCTTACGTTCTAATGCTTTCTTGGCAATTGCAATTAATGCATCATCATCAAACGTAAGTTTCACACCATCCATCTCGAACAATCTCTGGTACTGTTTTACAAGAGCACTCTTTGGTTCTTTCAAAATGCGTACTAAAGCTTCTTCATCCAATGGATTTAAAGATACATTCACTGGAACTCGTCCAATGAACTCTGGAATCAGACCAAACTTCACAAAATCTTCTGGCAATACCTGTCTTAACAGCTCACCAAGATCTGTCTCCTTCTGCCCAAATACATCTGCTCCAAATCCAATGGATTTCTTGCCAATTCTTGATTCGATGATCTTCTCTAATCCGTCAAAGGCTCCTCCACAGATAAACAGGATATTGGATGTATCAATCTGAATAAATTCCTGATGAGGATGTTTTCTTCCTCCCTGTGGCGGCACAGATGCTACAGTACCTTCAATGATCTTTAATAATGCCTGCTGCACACCCTCTCCAGAGACATCTCTTGTGATCGATGTATTCTCAGACTTTCTTGTGATCTTATCAATCTCATCAATATAGATGATTCCGCACTGTGCACGGTCAATATCATAATCTGCTGCCTGAATGATCTTAAGAAGAATATTCTCAACATCTTCACCAACATATCCTGCTTCTGTAAGAGCAGTTGCATCTGCGATCGCAAATGGTACATTTAACATCTTTGCTAATGTCTGGGCTAATAATGTTTTTCCTGAACCTGTTGGTCCAAGCATTAAAATATTACTCTTCTGCAATTCTACATCAGAGTCCCCACCCATTAAAATTCTTTTGTAATGATTATATACAGCTACGGAAAGTACTTTCTTTGCTTCGTCCTGTCCAATAACATACTGGTCTAGAAATTCTTTGATCTCTTTTGGCTTACGTAAATTGATCTCTCCGTCATTCTCTGCATACTGTTCAAATTCTTCTTCAATAATCTCAGAACAAATGTCAATACATTCATCACAAATATAAACATTCTTACCCTTTGGTCCCGCGATCAGTTTGCGAACTTGGTCCTGTGTCTTATTGCAAAAAGAACATCTTAATACTTTTTTTTCGTCATTATAACCTGCCACCAGATCACCCCACTATTCTATCACTATCTATTTTCCATAACCTTATCGATCAGGCCGTATTCCAGTGCTTCCTGTGCAGTGAGCCAGTTATCACGTTCTGTATCCTTGACGATTGTCTCGTATGGCTGTCCTGTATTCTCACTTAAGATCGTGTTTAATTTCTTCTTTGTTCTAAGAATATGTTCTGCTGCGATCTCAATCTCTGTTGCCTGTCCCTGTGTTCCTCCAGATGGCTGATGGATCATGATCTCAGCATTCGGTAAAGCCAGACGTTTTCCTTTTGTTCCACCAGATAACAGGAACGCTCCCATGCTGGCAGCCATTCCCATACACATTGTGGATACGTCACACTTCACATACTGCATCGTATCATAGATCGCCATTCCGGCGGTTACAGAACCGCCAGGGCTATTGATATATAAATTGATGTCTTTATCTGGATCTTCTGATTCTAAGAATAATAACTGAGAAACCACAAGTCCTGCTGTGACATCATTCACTTCTTCTCCTAAGAAAATGATTCTTTCTTTCAGCAGTCTGGAGTAAATATCATAAGATCTTTCTCCTCTGCTTGTTTGTTCAATGACATAAGGTACTAAACTCATCCTTGCATCCTCCTAATGATAGTTAAGGCAGTTTATTTATGTCTGTCAAATAGAACATAAAGTTATAAAATGCCTTGCTTATTTTGCTTCACTTACAAGGAAATCTACAGCTTTCTGTACTGCGATGTCATCCATCATCTGGTCTTTCTGAGCTCCCTGAATGATCTTTTCAAGCTGCTCTGTTTCCATCTGATACATTCCTGCCATCTTTTCCAGTTCTGCTTTGAAGTCTTCCTCGCTTGCTGTGATATCTTCTGCTTTCGCGATAGCTTCTAATACCAGACGTGTTTCAATTCTCTTAACTGCCTGTGGTTTTAAGTCATCTGCGAATTTCTGTGCATCCATTCCAGAGAACATTAAATACTGTTCCATAGAAAGTCCCTGATAGCTTAATCTCTGAGCAAATTCATCAGTCATCTGCTGAACCTGTTCTTCGATCATAGCTTCTGGAATATCCATTGTAGCTGCTTCTACAGCTGCATCTACGATCTTGTTTTCTCTTTCAGTATTAGCTGCTTCTTTCTTTCTATCGCGGATCTTTTCTTTAATATCTGCTTTGTAATCTTCTAATGTTTCAAATTCAGATACTTCTGCTGCGAATTCGTCATCTAATTCTGGAAGTTCTTTTTCTTTGATCGCTTTTACTGTTACTGTAAATACAGCATCTTTTCCTGCAAGATCAGGTGCATGATATTCTTCTGGGAATGTCACGTTGATATCTGCTGTTTCATTTAAATTCTTTCCTACTAACTGTTCTTCAAATCCTGGGATGAATGCTCCAGATCCGATAACTAATGTCTGATCTTCAGCTGTTCCACCTTCGAATTTCACTCCATCAACAGATCCAGAGTAATCAATTGTTAAGATATCACCGTCTTTTACTGCACGATCTTCAATTGTGATCTCTCTTGCGTTCTGTTCCTGAACTTTCTTTAATTCTTCTTCGATTTCGTCTTTTTTCACTGTAACTCTTGTTTTAGGTACTTCGATTCCTTTGTATTCTCCTAAAGTTACTTCTGGTTTTAATGCAAATGTTGCTGTGAAGATAAAATCTTTACCTTTCTCTAACTGAGTAACATCGATTTCTGGTCTTGAAACGATCTCTAAATCTGTATCTTTCATAGCTTCTGCATAAGCGTCTGGAATTAAGATGTTTGCTGCATCTTCATAGAAGATTTCAACTCCGTATTCTTTTGCGATCAACTGGAAAGGTACTTTTCCTTTACGGAATCCAGGTACATTAAACTGTCCTTTTTTCTTGTTGAAAGCCTGTTTGATAGCGTCATCTAATTTCGCTGCTTCAACTTCAATTGTTACCTTTGCCATATTATGTTCTAAGTTTTCCACTTGCAAACTCATCTGTATAGATCCTCCTAAAAATTATTATCTTTTTTGTAATTTCACAAACATTCACCTATTATAACATAAGATTTGCGCGTTATACAAGCATCTTTGTGTTATTTTTCACTTTTTTCTTGATAAACATACTCATTTGAACTGCTTAGCACCCTTGGAGCCTTGCTGACGATACTTACTTTAAACGTATCCCCGTCTTTGAGATCTTTCTTCGATACCTCCAAAAGATGTTCATTATGGTAGGTTGTATTGATCTTTACATCGCCATCAAATACCTGACAGAAATTCGTAAAATTGTTTCCTACGATAAAGATGCTGTCCTTTGTCTCATATATCTTCGTCACCGTAAGCGGCCGGATTCCAAATTGAAGGTCCGTTGCCTTAAATGGATTCTCCTGATTCCATACATACTGTTTTCCGTACAACATATCATACTGAAGCTCTTTCATGTCTTTCTGATAATTTTTTGTACCTTTTCTTGTCTGGTGAAAACTGTTCATTAGTCCTGTATGGATATTACACTTATTCAGAACTTCTGATCCAAGATCATACGCCTCGATCGTTCCGTCCTTCTTCTTCAATCCAATATTATCCCACATAAAATAACTTGTCTGATATTTATTTCCATATGTCAGATCTTCATCTTCGATCTCCAAACTTGGAAGATGATCTCCATACATACAAAGAATCGTTGGTTCTCCACGCTGTTGTAATGCTTTGACCAGTTTCCCGACAAATTGATCCATCTGATAAACCTGATTGACATAATAAGTATATTTATTCTTCAGTGCTTCATCCTCAATTCCTTCAACCGTGATCTCCGGATTCTCGATGATCTGTGTTGTTGGATAATCTCCATGTCCCTGTACAGAAATGCAATAAACATAATCCTGTCCCTTCGTAGAATCCAGACTATCCATAATACATCCAGTCAGGATCTGATCTTTTGCCCATCCATTTTCTGTCCATTTCTTGATGTTCATACTTTCCTTTGTTGTAAATGTATCAAAACCAAGCTGTGAGAATACCAGATCTCGATCATAAAATGCCGCACTGTTATCATGGATCGCGTGTGCCTTATATCCGTAATTCTTCAATACCGTCGCCATGCTCTCTGTCGTTGTATTCTGAAGCACTGTTTTATATGGATATTCTGCTGCTCCAAAATGGTCCAGATTCATTCCTGTGATCAGTTCAAACTCAGAGTTTGCTGTTCCTGCCCCATAAGACGGCATAGAAAGCTGTCCAGAGGAATATCCTTTCATATACTTATGGAAATTTGGTAATGGATCTTTGTTAAACTTAACTCCTTTGACCTGTGTAATATCAAAATGTGATTCCAACTGTACAAAGATGATATTTGGTTTCTTTACCTTTTCTTTCTTCATCTTTGCAACCTTCTTCTGTGTTCGTTTCTCAATCTTTTTGATCTTCTTTTCTGAATAATCTGATGGTTTATCAATTCCATTCTTCAAGGCTGTAATACTGAAACAATACGGTGTTCCATAATCACTGAATGCAATTCGGATATTATGGATCTGATCTACCAGCATTCCACTCTTAAATCCATAAGAAGTAACTCCCGAAAATACTGCTATGATCACTATAACTTTTATAAATCCGCTCTTGCGGTTTAAGTGTTCTTCTATTGGAAGATACATATAAGCCACTACTAACAATACCAATGCGATCAGTAACAATGCTCCCATTGCTCCAATCTCAAGTGGCGAGAAGTAATTATTCATAACTGGCAATACAGACTTCATCAACGTAATATCTACATACGTAAATGGAGTATTTCTTGAACTGAGCATCATAAAATTTACGATTCCAACGATACTCCATAGCAGTGTTACTATTATATAGGAAAATAGTCGTCTCTTAGTAATCAGTGTCACAGAGTATGTTACGAAAATAATAAAGATACTATATAAAAACATCTTACTTCTCTGATCCACAAATCCCACAGCACTAAGATCAAATGTCTGACGTCCCAAAACTTCCAATACAAACGCCAGCACAACTGACAATACAAAATTACATATCAATGGATGTTTTCGAAGCTTCTTTACGATCGTATTTCCGATATTCTTAAAAAAAGTTTTCATGCTTTTCTCCTTTGCTCTTTTTCGTTATCATAGTATTATATCATTCAAAACAGAAAGTATCTAGTTATAACTTCTTAAATCTTTATTAAAATGTAACACTTTCGCCCAAAACTTATTAAGTTTTTATAAAATACCACGTTCTTATTTGACTTCATAGATATTCCGTGTTAAAATCACTAACGTTAAAAACTTTGGGTTTTGAGTTTTTGACAAAATATGTTCGAAGGGAGTTATACAGAATTTAAGCGCCATGCACCTTCCTGATACGGAAACAGACCGATGAGGTTCTGATAGGAAGGTTAACGAGGAGGAAAGTGATCGAAAGATTCGGCGGATGCTTTCCCGCAGCTCCAGACTACGTGATATACTGAGTAAACCCATGAGTGATCATGAAACAGAGGCAGTATAATCTGGACAAAACCGCATATGATTTAGAAAAAGAAAACAAAAGATTTATTTGGAAGTTTTTACATATCTATACTTCCTTTTATTTTCTTTGCGCAATTTTAAGGAGATTTATATTATGTGTGGAATTATTGGATTTACTGGAAACTTACAGGCACCTGGAATTTTAGTTGATGGATTACAGCAGTTAGAATACAGAGGATATGACAGTGCCGGAATCGCAGTAAATAATGGATCAGAAACTAAGATCGTAAAAACAACTGGAAAAGTTGCAACACTTCGTGAGAAAGTTGAAGCTACTGCTGACCTTGCTGGAACATGCGGTATCGGACATACTCGCTGGGCAACTCATGGTGGTGTTACAGAAGTTAACGCACATCCTCATGTATCTGGAAATGTAACTCTGATCCATAACGGAATCATTGAAAACTACAAAGAATTAGCTGCTTCCTTAAAAACAAAAGGATTTACTGCTATTTCCGAAACTGATACAGAAGTAGCTGCTATGTTGATCGATTCTTTATATGATGGAGATCCATTTGCAGCATTAAGAGAAGCAGATCAAATGCTAGAAGGAGCTTATGGTTTCTGTGTTATGTTTAAAGATCATCCAGGCGAGATCTACTGCATGAGAAACGCCAGTCCTTTAGTTGCTTCCCATACAGAAGACGGATCTTTTATCGCTTCTGACATGGTTGCATTATTAAAATACACAAAAGATTATTTTGTTGTACCAGAAGAACATATCGTTGTCATGAAAACTGACAGCATTACATTATATACAATGGACGGAACTGTAGTGGAACCTAAGATGCTTCACGTTGACTGGGATACAACAGCTGCCCAGAAGGGTGGATACGATTTCTTCATGCAGAAAGAAATCTATGATCAGCCAGAAGCTCTTCATAATACGATCATGCCACGTATTCACAATGGTCACGCAGACTTCAGTGCAGATAATATCTCCGATGATATCTTTAAAGGCGTAAATCGTGTCATCGTAACAGCTTGCGGTACTGCATGGCATGCAGGACTGGTTGGAAGACATCTGATCGAAGCTATGATCCGTATTCCTGTAACCGTTGAATTAGCTTCTGAATTCCGTTACATGAATCCGATCTTAGATGAACATACATTAGTTGTTGTCATCACACAGTCTGGTGAAACAGCTGACTCTCTTGCAGCACTTCGTCTTGCAAATGAACGTGGAGCAAAAACAATCTCTATCGTTAATGTAAAAGGATCAAGTATTGCTCGAGAAAGTGATTATGTATTATATACACACGCAGGTCCTGAAATCGCTGTTGCAAGTACAAAAGCGTTCTCTGTACAGTGTTCTGGTATGTATCTGATCGCATTAAAACTTGCAGAAGTTAACAATTTAATGACAGATGCACAGATGAAGGATTTCTGTGATAAATTTGAACAGGCAATCGGAACTGTTGAAGAAGTCTTAAAGATGGATGATTATATCAAAGGAATCTCAGAAAAGATCAAAGATACATTCTCTGCTTTCTATCTTGGAAGAGGATTAGATTACGGTATTGCTTGTGAAGCTTGCTTAAAATTAAAAGAAATCTCTTATGTAAATGCAGAAGCATACTGTGCTGGAGAATTGAAACATGGAACAATTTCTCTGATCACAGAAGGTGTACCTGTTATTGCGATCGCTACACAGGAAAATGTCTTACCAAAATTAATGGCAAACGTTGAAGAAGTAAAAGCTCGTGGTGCTCATGTGATCGTAGTAACAGATAAAGATATGAGTAATTACGAAGGAATCTATGATGATTTGATTCAGGTTCCTGCAACAGACGACCTGTTTGCAACATTTGCTTCTACCGTTGCATTACAGTTACTTGCTTATCATGTCACAGTATTTAGAGGATATGATGTAGACCAGCCAAGAAACCTGGCGAAGTCTGTAACTGTAGAATAGACAGACATTAAAAAAAGATGCGAAGGAATTAATCCATTCCCTCGCATCTTTTATTTTCTTTCCAGTCAAAATAAATATCGATTAAATTTCTAAATATTTTGATCACCAATGTCACCATAAAAGCATCTATAATTTCTACTAAAAAAACTAACATCATATAATGATTAAACTTTCCAGTCAAAACAGATACATAAATCCAAAACGAAATCACTGCCATTACAAACATAACAATACACTGTAAAATTTTTATACTATTTTTTCTTTCTTTTATCTTTTTAACTTTATATTTTCTTTCTATAAACATTATTACAATCCATAAAATAATCCAAATAATGCTCCATACCCCAAATTGTTTAAAAAAGTTATTCGGAAAAAATATTCCTATTTCAGCGCCTTTCATATACTTCAAAGACATTTTTATAAAATACCAGATTCCAGCCACTGGCATCAACAACATTACTATTAACACTATTAATTTCTTTTTATCTTTCAAAATGTTTCTCCTTAAATTAATCTTCCAATAACTATTATTTTGATATCATCACAAATCTAGTGCCAACTTTCTTTTCAGATTCTGACCTCTCATTTCCAAATCCTATTCCTGTACCCCATTTGCTGCCATCCATTCTGGTAACAATAATTTTTCCGCTTCCTATATGAACAGCTGCCACATCTCCCATTACTTTTTTAGGTTTAAACCAACATTCTTTATTAGAATCTCCAAAATACCAACCAGCCTTCTTTCCGTTACCCAATTGTCCATAGGTATTATCTCCCCACAAATATAGATTATTTTTTTCCGTAATCACAGCCATATTATATCCACCTGCTGCAATATATTTTACATTTTCAAATATTTTCTTAGGTTTACAGGAAATTAAATCCGTATTTTTATCATATCCTAACATTCCGCCTGCATTACTTCCCCATGTCCATACAGAATGATCTTTTTTCATAGCAATGACCGCTCCTCCTTCATTGATGGAAGCATAAATAATATTATTCATAATAAAAACAGGTTGACGAAAAACTGCTGTACTTACATTATTTCTTTTATCTTCTGGCATTTTAATCTGAAATTCTTCATCACTATTCCACCCCATTCCATATAATCTGTTTTTATAATCAAGATACAACAGACTTCCTCTTCCTCCAAAACTAATATGTTTTACATTATGCGCAATCGTATCTTTCATTACATGCCCATATTTTTTCAGTGGATACCCATATTCATCGATTAGTGTTCCATACAATTTCCCATTCTTTTTAATTTTATACTCGTACGGCATTCCTTTAATTCCAGAAGAACAAAGAATCTTTTTGTTATAATGATCTTCTAGTTTATAAGATAGATATTTCAGTTTTTTATATCTTACAGACTTTTTATAATCTTTTTGTATCATTGTACCAGATTTAAACAACCCAATAATTCCAAGAGCTACTATGATACTAATCACTATTACAATGAACACAATCCTATTTCTCTTGCTTTGTCTCATTTACTTTCCCCTCTTTCATATGTTTTCTCTTAATATAATACCACCCTTTCATACAAATAAAAATCCACCTTGCGTATCTAGTCGTTTTTTATGCTCAAATGGTTATATTAAAGCCTTTACAAAATATAATTTTGTATTAAAATATATTATTAGAGAAATTTGATAAAAGGAGATCAACTTATGACACTTACTATATTACTAACCCTTCTTGGAACCTCTATTGACACGATTTTATTATGCTATTGTACAAAATATTTTAATTTTCGATATTCGTACATAAAATCAGGTATCCTTTACACATTATGGGGTCTTTCTATTATTCTTTTAAATTTACTTTCTTGCCCATTTATTTTTAAATTAATCTATGAATTGTTTTCCATCATATTTTTAAATCGTTACTTATATTTGGATTTCCAATTGAAATCTACTTTAAAAATGATCGTTGTATTTTATATTGTTTTATGTTTATGTGAATTATTAACTGTTGGAATTTGTTTTAGTGTTTTACATTGCACATCTTTATCCGATGTTTTTGATAATCAGGTTCTTTCATTAGAGATGATCATTTTTTCAAAAATTTTATCCTTCTTATTGTTACATTTCGTTTTTTATCACAAACAAAATGATTTGGAAGTTTCATTTACCATGATAGAGAATATTCTTTATTTTCTTCCGATCATCACATGCTTATTTCTCATTTTAGGCATTATATATTTGTTGAAAATTTCTGATATTTCTTCACAATATCATGAAGTCTTTTTATGGATCTCTATTGTACTAATGATTAGTTCTTTTTGCCATTTTATATTATTCAACCTGTACCTTTCCAAAAAGGCTGAAGAAAATTATATTAATTTTGTAAAATCACAAGAAGAAAAAACTTTTTATTATTATCAGCAAAAACAAAAGGACATTGAAGATTTAAACATTATACGTCATGATCTTAAAAATCAGCTTTTAGCCTTAAAATCACAGCCAGCAGAGAGCAATCAATACACACAACATATTGATTCCTTACTGAATGATCTTTCAAAATCTTCCTATGCTGTACACACAGGAAATCCTTTTATTGATGTTTTAATTTCTGAGAAATTAAAGCTGATCCACGAACAACACATTTCTTGCAAAATGAACGTAAAATTAGAGAATATTCATTATTCGTAATATAGAGTTATGTTCTTTGCTTGGTAATTTGTTAGATAATTGCATTGAAGCTGCCCAATGTTGTGACAAGAACAAAAGCATCACCTTTTGCTGTAATACGACGCAAAATCATTTTTGCATTCATGCATCCAATACATATAATAAAAAATTAAAACATAAAAACGGCTCCTTCATAACTACAAAAAAAGATCCTTCTATGCATGGTTTTGGAATAATTTCAATCAAAAAAATCGTTTCCAAATATAACGGAAATGTCTCTTTTTCTTCCAACCTTGAAGAATTCATTGTAAATATTTCCATACCACTCCCACAAAACCTGAATTAAATATAAGAGAGGAAAACATTATGAAAATCTGTATTTGTGATGATGAAAAAGACTTTATTCACAATTTTCAATTACTTTTGAAACAGTATTCTAAAAAGCAAAAAAATATCAATCAATTTAACTTCTTTGAAAATGAAGATGATCTGTTATCTTATTTTTATTCTCAAAATGATATCGACATCTTATTTTTAGATATAAAATTCCAAAGCTATAGCGGAATAGAAATTGCTAAAAAAATACGAGATATTGATCCATCCGTAATTTTAATCTTTTTAACTTCTTTTCCAGAATACGCTTTATCTGGTTACAAAGTAAAAGCTTTTGATTATCTTGTAAAACCACTTTCATATCTCCAATTGGAAAATGTTTTGGACCGAGCTATTTCAGAATTAGAATCTAATGAAAAGCATTTTTTAATCATAAAAGATTCTGGAAATATTTTCAAAATCGAATTTTCTGAGATTGTATACATAGAAACTTATAACCGAAATATTTTATTTCATTTAACATCCGAATCTGAAATCACTGGACATGAATCCTTAAAAGCATACGAAAATAAACTTGATGAACGTTTTTATCGCTGCCATACAGGCTATATTGTTAATATGGCATATGTAACTTCTATACAAAAGGATTATGCTATATTAAATTCTAATGTCACCGTTCCTGTCAGTCGATATAAAAAGAAAAAATTCCAAATGTTATTTACTGATTTTTTGTGTAATTTTATTTTTTAATTTCAAAAAAGGGGCTGTCGCATTAATTAATGCGACAGCCCCTTCTCATACTTTATATGTCTATACTTATGAAATAATTAATAATTCTACTCTTCCGTATAATATCTACCCAAAGCATCCGCACCCATGATCGCAGCATACAGATCTTCTGGTTCTACATCAAATGGCATATTCCCCATTGTATCATCTGGTGCACATGCAAGACGTGCCACTTCCATGATCTGCTCTGGTTTCACTTCCTCGATTCCTAATCCTTTTAATGTTACAGGAAGTCCAATTTCACTGCAGAAATCAATCACTTCCATGATCTCATCTTCTCCCGCATCTTCTAATACCAGCTGAACCAGTGTTCCGAATGCCACCTTCTCTCCATGATACATCTTATGTGTTTCTGGAATCGCTGTAAATCCGTTGTGGATCGCATGAGCCCCTGCTAATCCTCCACTCTCAAATCCAATTCCTGATAAATAAGTATTAGCTTCAATAACATTCTCCACAGCTTTTGTACAAATTCCTTCTTTAGCTGCTATCATTGCCTGTACTCCATTTTCCATTAATGTATCATAGCATAATTGAGCAAGATTCATTGCTGCCAATGTACATTTACCTCCAACACAGTTACTTGCATCAGATCTTTTACATGCTCTCGCTTCAAAATATGTCGCTAAAGCATCTCCCATTCCTGAGATCAACAGTCTTACTGGTGCTTTACAGACGATATCGGTATCTACCATGACCATATCTGGGCTTGATGGCAAGAACAGATATTTTTCAAAAACACCTTCATCTGTATAGATAACAGATAATGCACTGCATGGTGCATCCGTAGATGCGATCGTTGGCACGATGATCACTGGTTTCTTTGTATAATAGGCAACCGCTTTTGATGTATCATGAATCTTACCACCACCAATTCCAATGATCACATCACTTCCTGCTTCTTCCACGATCTTTATAATTCGGTTGATCTCCGTCATACAGCATTCTCCATTGAACACATCATAAACAAGATTGCTGTCTTTATTTCCTTCATCGATCGCCGGTTCTACTCTTTTTCTTCCAGATGCACTCGTCAGAATAAAGAGATTCTTTCCAAATTTATCTGCATAAGAACAAAGATTCTTCATCTCTCCTTTACCTTGAATGTAGCGTGTTGGACTTCCAATAATTGCTGCCATAATATTTTCCTCCATATCAACTCTATTTCTCATCATGATACCATGGTCAAAATACCATTTGATATCAACATCTCGTTATTATTATAACACTCTTTTTGTTATATTTAAACATAAATATATTTATATTCATTCTTTTTTTATCTGTTTTTACCCGTAAGTTTATTATTTTTTATTTCTCACGTTAATATATTGTCAAATTTTCGTTTAGATTTTTTCTATTTTCTTGCCTTTTTTATCATTTTTCCATATACTTATACATACTGAATACAAAATCCGACAAAAGGAGACATTTACAAATGATGATCAAAACTTTATTTTTGCTAAGCTTTCTCTTCTTTATCTACTCATTTATCGGCTGGATCTTAGAAGTGGTACAATCAGCATTTCATCAGAAACGTTTGGTAAACCGTGGTTTTATCAATTCACCGCTTTGTATTTCCTATGGAATCGGAGCTATCGTTATTACGATCAATACGCATCAGATGACCGGCCTATGGATCTTTGCTGCCGCCATGATCGATGCCACAGTCATTGAATGGTTTGGCGGACATTTTATTGAACATTTTTACCATGAACGCTGGTGGGATTATTCCAAAAATAAATGGAATCTTGATGGCTACATCTGCCTGTCCCATTCGGTTTTCTGGGGACTTTTAGGATATATCGGAGTAAAGTTTGTCAATCCACTGCTCTTTAAATTTTATCATCTGATCCCGCCATTTATCCGGCATCTTATCATTTTTATCCTTCTTGCAGTCCTGATCATTGATATTTTAGCAACCGCGATCGTTGTCTTTGGAAAAAATATCGATAAACGACGTTGGGAATCTGCGGATGCTTATCTTACAAAGATCAGCGTGAAATTGAGTTCGTTGATAACATCTTATGTAGATCGTCGTGTTGAACGTGCTTATCCACAGCGTAAATTAAAACTGCCAACAATCCCAAAGACTGGTGTATTTGCCCAGGGATGCGGTTTTTATAAGGTGTTTTTGTTATTTTCCATCGGTTCTTTGCTTGGAGATATCATTGAAACGATCTTCTGTCGTTTGAAGATGGGCGTCTGGATGAGCAGGAGCAGCCTTGTATGGGGTCCTTTTAGCATTGTGTGGGGATTTGCCTTTGCTGGTGTTACATTGCTTCTATACCGCTATAAAGACCGTTCAGACAGCTTTCTATTTTTAACTGGTACTTTTCTTGGCGGCGCCTATGAATATCTCTGCAGCGTTTTAAGTGAAATCGTCTTTGGAAAGGTTTTCTGGGATTACAGTAAAATGCCTTTTAACTTGAATGGAAGAATCAATCTTCTTTATTGTTTCTTCTGGGGAATTGCAACCGTTGTCTGGTTTAAGAGGATTTATCCTTTCTTATCCAATCTGATCGAGAAACTTCCGATTGCATTTGGAACTGTATTTACATGGATCATTGTCGTTTTCATGGTATTAAATATGTTCATGTCACTATCTGCCTTGATCCGTTATGATCAGCGTGACAAAAAAATACCTGCTTCTAATTTCTTTGAACGATATCTGGATACCCATTATAACGACCAGAAAATGAAACTCATCTATCCTAAAGCAAAGAAAGTGCATTGATCGAGGTACTTTTACAAAAACTTCTGATGCAGAAAAAGGGAATGAAACTAACATTTTGTTGTTTCATTCCCTTTTCTTATCTTTTCTTTAAAATATGATCCTATCCGATCACATCACTCATATCATACATACCTGCTTCTTTTCCTGCAAGATAAAGAGCTGCACTGACTGCTCCCTTTCCAAAAATAGCTCTGCTATATGCAGTATGTTTTAACTCAATAACTTCATCCTGTCCTGCAAAAATGATCTCATGTTCTCCAACGATCGTTCCACCACGGACTGCTGAGATTCCAATCTCTTTCTTTGGACGCTGTTCTCTTCTCTGGCTTCTGTCATATACGAATTCATATTCGTTATTCAACGGCTCATTGACAGCTTCTGCAAGCGCGATTGCTGTTCCAGATGGTGCATCTAACTTTCTTCTGTGATGTTTCTCCACGATATCAATATCAAATCCTGCATCTGCTAATAACTTTGTCATAGATTTTAATACTTTGAATAATGTGTTAACTCCTAATGACATATTCGCAGAACGAAGAACTGCTGTCTTCTTACTTGCTTCATGAACTCTTTCTAACTGTTCATCGCTTAATCCTGTTGTACATAACACAACTGGAATCTGTCTCTCTACTGCAAAATCCAGTAACCCATCAACGGCTGGTGCTGCGGAAAAGTCGATGATCGCATCAACTTCTACATCACACGCATTGATATCTGTAAATACAGGATAATCGTTGTGCCCATCATCCACACGGTCAACACCGCATGCCATAACAGCTCCTTCTGTCTCTTCTACGATCTTGCTGATCACCTGTCCCATGACTCCATTGCAGCCATGCATCATAATCTTAACCATCTTTTGTAACTCCTTAAAGAATTCCTGCTTCTTTCATTGACTGAATTAATACCTGTGCGTGATCCTCTTCCATCTCTGTTAATGGACGGCGAACAATATTTTTACAATATCCCATCTCTGCTACTGCACGTTTTGCAGGAATTGGGTTTACTTCGCTAAATAAGTTATGGATCACATCCATGTATTTTAACTGGATATCTAAACTTCCTTTGACGTCCCCTTCTAAGAACTTCATTACCATATCATGAGTTTCTCTTGGTGCTACATTGGATAATACAGAGATGACACCTTTTCCACCTAATGCTAAAAGAGGTACAACCTGATCATCATTTCCTGAATAAATATCTAAGCATCCGTCTGCTAATGCTGCAAGAGTTGCTACCTGACCGATATCTCCGCTTGCTTCTTTGATCGCTACGATATTATCAACACTCTTCGCGATCTTCACTGCTGTAGCTGGCTGGATGTTTGTTCCTGTTCTTCCTGGTACATTATACATAATGATCGGAACATCTACAGAATTACCTACTGTTGCATAGTATTCTTCCAGACCTTTCTGTGTTGCTTTGTTATAATATGGTGTTACGACTAATAATGCGTCTGCTCCTACTTTCTCTGATCTCTTCGCAAGATTTAAAGCTTCTTCTGTACAATTTGCTCCTGCTCCTGCAATAACTGGAACTCTTCCATTGACATGAGAAACACATGCACTGACTACTTCGATCTGTTCGTCATGAGACATTGTAGAAGCCTCTCCTGAAGTTCCACAGATAACGATACTATCTGTTCCGTTATCGATCTGGAAATCAATAAATTTCTCTAACTGATCATAATCCACCGATAAATCTTCTTTGAATGGTGTCACTAATGCAACACCTGCACCTGTAAAAATTGACATTTTTCTTTCCTCCTATCATCCTATGTAGCATCAACATTAAGATTCTTTGATCGTACTGATCTCATATACTGCATCTGCATATGGAATCAATGCTTCTGGAATCTGCCGTCCTGTCATGATGATCGTCTGGTCATCACTACGATTTTCTAACATCTCCACCAGTTCTTCGGTCTTTAATAGTCCAAGGTCCAAAAGTCCAAGCACTTCATCTAAAACGACCATGTCGCACTGTCTTGTATCTATGACTTTATGTGCATATTTTAATCCATTATAAATAAAATGATCTTGTTCTTTCTTCTCTTCTTCATTCAGATCCTCATACAATCTCTCGTACTTTTCAAAACGAAACAACTGTACTTCTGGTTCTAAACGTTTGAAAAAGCTTAATTCTTCGGTCTCCTTTCCTTTCAGGAACTGAACCATAATGATCTGCTTTTCCTGCCCGGCTGCTTTCACACACTGGCCGATCGCACAGGATGTCTTCCCTCTGCCCTGGCCACAGTATATTTCCACTCGTCCTTCCATCTTTTCACCTCAAAGAATCTTCCTTTTGTAGTAATATATTTGGTTTAGGATATTATATCATTTCTGATACTATAAATACAACTTATTCTTCATCCTTTTCATGAAACTCCAGTTTGTTTACTGATACCTCATATGCAACTCGTCTGATCAGTTCATTTTCTGAAACTCTTTTCTGATATTCTCTGCTTTGAATTCTTCCGATCAGCTGAATTCTTGAACCGATTTCAAGATTCCCTGCAAATCTCGCATTCCTTCCCCAGCAGATGCATGGTATGTAGTCGGATTTGCCATAGGAACGGTTCACTGCAAGCAAGATGTCACAAATCTCTCTTCCCAGCGGTGTCATCCGATATACTGGCTGCTTACAGATAAATCCATCTAAAATGATCTGATTCGGTCTGACTCCATCCATGCTTTCTATAAATTCCAGATCTCTGACGAATACAGATAAGATCAAATGATTACGATTCTCCTCGTGCTTGTTAAAGGAACGAAATTGACCGCAAGCTCTTACAAGCATTCCTTTGTAATCTTTTGTCACATCAACGAGCCGCTCTGATATTAATAATGGTATCTCGTCTGTTGCTTCACTTAATCTGTTTACTAAAAGTTTGACTGTATAAAATCCTTCTCCGAAAATCTCATGGCTGTATTCAAACGCTGAATTGATACGTCCGCAAACCTCCACTTGATTATGATTGATTCCCTGCTCTGTCATACTCTTTCTCCCTTCTTGTGTTCTATTAGTATACTTTAAATCGTATTCCAATTTTGACACAATTAGAAGAAAAATCCTTCGACAAAGTTAGTCACACTTTTTCGACATGTTTTAAACGGCTTTCATACCGTGCATGATCTTATGAGAATTTTGCACGTTTTCTCATTGTTGGATCTAAGATCTTCTTGCGGATACGGATATTCTCTGGAGTGATCTCAAGTAATTCATCCGTATCGATAAACTCTAATGCCTGCTCTAAGCTTAAGATCTTTGGAGGAGATAATTTTAATGCATCATCTGATCCTGAAGCACGTGTATTTGTAAGCTTCTTGCTGCGGCATACGTTGATCTCGATATCTTCTGTTTTACCAGTCTGTCCGATGACCATTCCACCGTATACTTTCTCACCAGGTCCTACAAATAAAGTACCTCTCTCCTGTGCATTAAACAGACCATATGTGATCGTTTCTCCTGCTTCATATGCGATCAATGATCCCTGTTTACGATACTGGATATCCCCTTTGTATGGTCCATATCCATCAAACAGTGTATTTAAGATACCATTTCCTTTTGTATCTGTCATAAATTCTCCACGATACCCGATCAGTCCTCTGGATGGGATAGAGAATTCAAGTCTTGCATAACCTCCATTGGCTGCTGTCATATTCTGAAGTTCACCTTTTCTCTGGCTTAACTTCTCAATAACTGCCCCTGTAAATTCTTCTGGAACATCAATGACGGCAATCTCCATTGGCTCTAATTTCTTACCATTCTCGTCATAATGATATAATACTTCTGCTTTACTGACTGCAAATTCATATCCTTCACGACGCATGTTCTCAATCAATACAGATAAATGTAATTCTCCACGTCCAGATACTTTATAGCTGTCCTGATTCTCACTTTCTTCCACACGAAGGCTGACATCCGTATTTAATTCTCTGAACAATCTGTCTCTGATATGTCTTGATGTAACATATTTACCTTCCTGACCTGCAAGAGGGCTGTCATTTACCATAAACTGCATAGAGATCGTTGGCTCTGAGATCTTCTGGAATGGAATTGCTTCTGCTCCATCCACATCACAGATCGTATCTCCAATTGACAGATCTGAGATTCCTGAGATTGCTACAATAGATCCTACCTGTGCATTCTTTACATCTACTTTATCAAGTCCTTCAAATTCATATAATTTTGTGATGCGGACTTTTTCTTTACGTTCTGGGTCATGAGCATTCACTACCATGCATTCTTTGTTGACCGCGATCTCACCATTATCTACTTTACCGATTCCGATACGTCCAACATATTCATTGTAGTCGATCGTACTGATCAATACCTGTAATGGTTTCTCTGGATCACCTTCTGGTGCTTCGATATGTTCAATGATCGTCTCAAATAATGGTTTCATATCTTTCTTCTCACCATCAAGATCTAATGTTGCGAATCCTTCTTTGGCTGATGCAAATACAAATGGACAGTCAAGCTGTTTATCTCCTGCATCTAATTCCATTAATAGTTCTAATGTCTCATCGACAACTTCATCTGGTCTTGCTTCTGGACGGTCTACTTTATTGACACATACGATCACAGACAGATCAAGCTCTAATGCTTTCTTTAATACAAACTTTGTCTGTGGCATTGGTCCTTCAAATGCATCAACAACTAATACAACACCATTTACCATCTTCAGTACACGTTCTACTTCTCCACCAAAGTCAGCATGCCCCGGTGTATCGATGATATTGATCTTGATTCCATTATACATAACTCCTGTATTCTTAGACAGAATCGTGATTCCTCTTTCTTTCTCGATGTCATTTGAGTCCATGACTCTCTCTGCGACTTCCTGATTGTCACGGAAGATTCCGCTCTGTTTTAACATCTCGTCTACTAATGTTGTCTTACCATGATCGACATGGGCAATGATTGCAATATTTCTCACATCTTCGCGCTTCATTTATATCCTTCTTTCTAGTATCTTTCTGTATCAGTTTCCATGGCATTTATAAAGCATGCCAAGATTAACTTTTTTATTCTATCACACTCAATGAAAAGTTGCAATTTTATTATTTTGTACCAACGATATTCTTTGGCTTTTCTTCTATTATATGTTATATTTCTTATAGACCAGAAAAGGAGTTGGACATTATGAATTTACACGAACTAATTGATCGTTTGCATAAAGAGCATACATTGACAAAAGAAGAATTTATCACACTTATTAAAGAACGGAACGAAGAAAGCGCATCTTATCTTGCCTCTCTTGCCAGAGAAGAAGCTGTAAATATCTATGGAAATGGTGTTTTCCCACGTGGATTGGTAGAATTTACGAATTACTGCAAAAATAACTGCTATTACTGCGGAATTCAAGGCAGCAATCCAAATGCAAATCGTTACCGTCTGTCAAAAGAGGAAATCCTTTCTGCCTGTGAGAATGGTTACCAGCTTGGATATCGAAGCTTTGTTCTTCAAGGCGGTGAGGATCCTCATTATACAGATGAAGTTATGGTTCCTATCGTGGCAGAGATCAGAAAGCGCTACCCTGATTGTGCCATCACACTTTCTCTTGGGGAACGCTCCAAAGAAAGTTATCAAAAATTATATGATGCAGGGGCTGATCGTTATCTGCTTCGACATGAAGCTGCTGACCCAGAGCTTTACCAGAAACTCCACCCAGAAAGTCTTTCTTTAGAAAACCGGATCCAGTGTCTGTGGAATCTAAAAGAAATCGGCTATGCTGTAGGAACTGGATTTATGGTTGGAGCCCCTTATCAGACGGTTGAGAATCTTGCAGACGACCTGCTATTTATCAAGGAACTTGACCCACAGATGGTCGGAATCGGTCCTTTTGTTCCACATCACGATACAAGATTTAAGGAATTTCCTTCTGGAAGTGTGGAACTTACCACATACCTTGTGAGTATTCTTCGTCTGATGAATCCTCATCTTTTGCTTCCTTCCACAACAGCACTTGGTACGATTGATCCTCGTGGAAGGGAAAAAGGAATTCTTGCAGGTGCAAATGTTGTTATGCCGAACCTTTCTCCTGTTGCAGTAAGAAAAGATTATTCTTTATATGACAATAAGATCTGCACTGGAGAGGAAGCTGCTGAATGTGCTGGCTGTCTTGGAAGACGTCTTGCCAGTATTGATTATCAGCTTGTATTCAGCCGTGGAGATTATATCGAATAACCTGCTTATCAGCAGTTAAGAAAGAATCCTTGCATAGGGGATTCCATCGGAATTTCCTATGATATAAAAAGCGTGTAGAATCTTTGAAATCCTACACGCTTTTATTCTGTCTTTTATCTGTTAAGAAATTATCTTCTTCTACTCTTTAATAAGAACTCTGGAATGTTGATCTTAGAGCTTTCCTGTTCGATCTCTTTCATCTCAGGTTCAGAAACATAGCTTGTTGTCTGTACTGGCTGTTCTTCCTCCATGACCTTTCCATTATGTAATGGCTGCCCTGAAAATTCCGGAGCCTGCTGTGTCTGCTGTACTGGCTTCTTCGCTGCAGCAAATCCAGTTCTTGCATTCCCTGTAATATCTGCGGATTTGATTCCTGTTGCGATGATCGTTGCACTGATCTGATCTCCAAAATCTGCATTGACTGTACCGAAGATGACATTGACATCGTCTCCTGCTTCGTCTTTTAAGTATTCCACAGCCTGCTGTGCTTCTAACATTCCAACCGCTCCTGCGAAATTGACGATCACATCTGTAGCTCCTGCAACAGTTGTCTCAAGCAATGGACTTTCCATCGCTGTCTTGATTGCTTCAAGTTCTTCGTCTGCAACACCCATACCGATATGTGCAATACCTTTATCTCTCATAACTGTCTGAATATCAGCAAAATCGACATTGATCAATCCTGGGTTGTAGATCATATCTGTAATTCCCTGTACACCCTGCTGCAGTACTTCATCTGCTTTCTTCAGTGCATCTGGGATCGTTGTTCTCTTATCACAGATCTGTAACAACTTGTCATTTGGAATGACGATCATTGTATCCACCTGATCCTGAAGGCGTGCAATTCCTGACATTGCATTGTTCATACGAGGCTTTCCTTCAAATGTAAATGGTTTTGTCACAACTCCTACTGTTAAAATTCCAAGTCCTTTGGAAATCTCTGCAATGATCGGTGCTGCACCTGTACCGGTACCTCCACCCATTCCACATGTTACAAATACCATATCTGATCCTTGAACCAATTCTGTGATCTCTTCACGATTCTCTTCAACCGCTGCTTCCCCGATCTCAGGTTTTGCTCCTGCTCCAAGTCCCTTTGTCAGTTTCTCCCCGATCTGAATCTTTGTTCCTGCTTTACATAAAGATAAAGCCTGTCTATCTGTATTCACACCCACGAGTTCAACACCCTGGACATTCTCATCTACCATTCGGTTTACCGCATTGTTTCCTGCTCCACCGACTCCTATTACTAAAATCCTTGCTTGTGTGTTCTCAACACTAGGCATAATCTCAACCACGTTGTTCCTCCTTCACGCCATCTATGTTAAAATGACTCCCTTAAATTCTGTACACTAACTTAATGATACCTTCTTTACTAAGTTTTTTCAACTCTTTTTTGGTTGAAAAACAGCAATTTTGTGGTCCTCGCTAAAGTACTTCATGTCAATAGTTCCACTTTTCCCTTTTACTTTCTTAAGCATCCCTGCTAATTCAGAAATCTTGATATCAATATCCTTTTTATTATAAAGATCAACCGTTATCTTATCGCTGATCAATAAGGCATTTCCATCTTCTTTGATATAAATCTGATCGATCGGAAGATTATATTTATCAATTGCAGTCGTAAGTTCTAAAAGATAAGAAAAAACTTTCTCTTTCTTGACTGGAATCTTCTCCTGCATGACCAATTCATCATATTTAAGTCCAGTAACCAATGGAACATCGTCATATTTCTTTTCATAGCTTTCCAATGCATAACCATTTTTATCAAAATAGACGTATTTTCCATTATACAGAAGGCATCCAGCCCTCTTTTTTTCTTTTACCTCGACCGTGATCGTATCTGGCCGGTTGATCTTTACATGAATCGAATCTATAAACGGCAGAAGATCTGGTGACGCAATCTTACATTTTAAGAAATATGCAACCGAGTTATCAATATATCCATTCTCTACAACTGCCTTTTTAACTTCTGCTTCTGTATAATAACTTAATCCAGAAATTTTGATCTGTTTTGTTTTACACGTCCCTGCAATGATCACAACCGTAAGGATCAAAACTGCAACGATACCAAGCAGTATTTTCTTCCCTGATAGTTTATGTACTTTATTCTTGTTTTTATGCTCATCCATACGAATGACTTTTTTTTCTTCCATCACACTCACCCTTATCTTATGTGAATTTTCTTAGAAATTGATAATACGATTCCCATTTCGATCATGACAACAAGGATCGATGTACCTCCATAACTGATAAATGGAAGTGGAATTCCTGTCGGTGGGATCGTGTTTGTTACAACAGCAATATTGATAAATACCTGAATTGCGATATGTGTCATAAAACCGATCACAATCAGTGATCCAAATAAGTCTTCTGTATTCAGTGCAATTAAGAGCATCCGAAAGATCAGTGCCACAAACACAAGGATCAGACAAACTGCCCCGAACAATCCTAATTCTTCACAAATGATCGAAAAGATCATATCATTGTGTGATTCTGGAATAAATCCCATCTTCTGCATACTCTGCCCAAGTCCTTTTCCAAAAATCCCACCGGAACCGATCGCATATAATGCCTGCATCGTCTGAAATCCCTTTTTGTGACTTTCTGGATGCAGCCAAATCTGTACACGCTCGTTTCGATAACTATTTGCCGTCAACAGATACACGAACAAGAGTATTATTCCACCGCCTGCTGTTAACATAAGTTCTTTCATCTTCGGACTTACCACAAACAGCATGACACCGATCATCGAACACACGACAAGTGCTGTACTTAAGTTCTGTGTAACGATCAGAGCAATGATCGGGACCGTTGGAAGAACGATCACGATACTATCTTTGAATGTTCGGATCTTATGAGCATTTGCTGATAATCTGTTCGCGAGATAGATCACAACCAGGATCTTAGATACTTCTGATGGCTGAAACTGAAATCCTGCGATGCTGATCCAGCGGACTGCACCCTTCTTTGCTGCACCTATGATCAACACAAGAACTAACAGTACGATACTAGCCCAATAACAGCCATTTCCAAACTTCTCACTTTTTATGATGCGGTAATCTAGTTTACAGCATACAACCATTGCAACCGCACCTAACACTATCGCAACTGCCTGCCTTAACAGCCAGTGATAGGAATTTCCATATGTGACAGTACTCTTATATGAACTTGTACTATAGATCATAACCAGACCAAAACATATCAGAAATATTACCAGAAACAACATCGGATAATCAAAGTATCTTTTGCCGGCCATATATTTTTCTTTGATGCGATTTGCCACTTTTTAGTTCTCCTTTAATTTTCTGACACAATCTTTGAAGATATCTCCCCTGACTTCATAATTCGGGAACATTCCCCAGCTTGCACATGCAGGTGATAATAAAACTGCTTCTCCATCTTGGGCTTTTCCTGCAATGTATGAAACTGCTTCTTCCATAGAATCAACAAACTTGATCTTATCAAATCCATGTGTTTTTGCACAATCAGCGATCTTTGGTGCTGTTACACCCATCAAGATCAGTTCTTTAACTTTTCCGTCAAATGCTTCGATCCACTCATCATATGTAGATTTCTTGTCATATCCACCACCGATCAGCCATGTTGGGCGATTCATTGCTTTGATTCCTTTGATCGCTGCATCTGGATTCGTTCCTTTAGAATCGTTATAGTATGCAACACCTTTCACTGTATCCACATATTCAATACGATGTTCTACACCTTTAAACCTCTTGATTCCTTCTTTGATATATGAAACTGGAACTCCCATAGAATAAGTCACTGCGATTGCTGCTAAAATATTTTCATAATTATGGTCTCCTAACAGATTCACATCATCTAATGTACATACGATCTGTTTCTTTCCATTTTCTTCGATGATAAATGCATCACCTTCCATGGAAACCCCTTCTTTTATTTTATGATGCAAACTGAAAAACAGAACTGTTCCATTCGCTCTGTCTGCCATAGCTCTTGTTGTATCATCTTCATAATTTAATACCATTACCTGGTCTTTTGTCTGGTTTTTTCCAATAGATTCTTTTGTCTGTGCATAAACTTCTACTGTACCATGACGATCCAAATGATCTGGTGTGATATTAAGAACTGCACATACATCCGGTTTAAAATCAACGATCGTTTCTAACTGGAAACTGCTGATCTCTGCAGTTGTTACACTGTCCTCTTTTGTATCAAGCGCAACACTTGTATAAGGAATTCCGATATTTCCGACAACAAAACTGCTTTCATAATATCCTTTCATGATCTCTCCAGTCAGCGCTGTTGTCGTTGTCTTTCCGTTGGTTCCTGTAATCGCTGCAATTCTTCCTTTGGATGCCTGATATGCTAATTCAATCTCACTCCATACTGGCTTTTCCTGATCACGAAACATCTGTGCGATCGGTGCATTTACTGAAATCCCAGGACTTAACACTAATAGATTGAACTTACTTACATCTTCTTTTGTGATATTTCCTAAGATCAATGGAATCTCTTTCTTTTCATATAATTTCTCATAAAGTGCCTCTTTCTCAAGGTCTTCCTTTCCATCATACAGACTGACATCTGCACCTGTTTTTAAAAGCAGATTGACAGAACCAATTCCACTTTTTCCTGCTCCTGCTACTAAAAATTTCTTGCTTGTATCTATCATTTCTTTCTCCTTACTAAATCGCTACCAGTCCGATCAGGCAACAAACTGCCGTGGTGATCGCAAAGATTGCTACAACCTTTGTTTCTGGCCATCCTGACAATTCAAAATGATGATGGATCGGTGCCATTTTAAATAATCTTTTTCCTTTTGTCATTTTAAAATATAATACCTGTGCCATAACAGATAATACCTCGATCATATAGATCAATGCAACAATTGGGATAAATAAAGACAGGCGAAGCATCAATGCTGTTGCTGCCACAAATCCCCCAAGTGCAAGCGAGCCTGTATCTCCCATAAACACTCTCGCCGGATATACATTAAATACTAAAAAACCAAGAAGTGAGCCAACCGTCGCACAAGATACCGGCCAGATTCCAGCTGCCAGATCATTATGCCCCATTCCAATGGCTGCCACTGTAAAAAATGTTGCGATCAATACCGTAACACTTGATGCAAGTCCATCCAATCCATCCGTAAAATTAGCTCCATTCACAGTTCCTAACAAAATGATAAAAACCGCTGGGATAAAAAATACTCCAAGGTTTAAATATTTACCATGTGTAAAAGGAATCAGCATCGAAGTTCCTGTCTGCGTGTAATTTATCAAATAATACGCAAAGATTCCTGTGACTATGATCTGCCCAAACATCTTCTGCCAGGCCCGCAGTCCCAGGTTCCTTTTCATAACTACCTTGATGTAATCATCGATAAATCCGATAAATCCAAATCCCAGCGTCACAAACAGCACCGGGATGATCATCGGATATCTTCTAACATAAAATAACGATGCGATTACGATTCCAAGTAATATGATCAGTCCTCCCATCGTCGGAGTCCCTGATTTCTTCAGATGTGATTCGGGTCCTTCTCCCCGGATAAACTGACCGAATTTTAATTTGTGTAAATACCTGATCATCATCGGGCTAAGAAGTACGCTGATAAAAAAGGCAATTAAAACTGGTTTTACAATACCATAATTCATGTCGCCACCTCATTTGTTCTTGTTTCGTCTACGGTTCTTTTTTATCTGGCGTATATTCTTTATAAATCCCCATGTATGGAAGTGCAGTTTGAAACACACTTCTCATCACAGGGGCTGCGATCGTTCCTCCATAGTAAGTTCCATGTGGTTCATCGATCAACACGATCCCAATGATCGCAGGATTGTCTGCTTTCGCAAATCCTAAAAAAGAAGAAATATATTTTCCATTTCCTCTTGGAAGTTTCTCACTGGTTGCCGTCTTCCCCCCAATGGAAAAACCATCCATCCGGCAGTTTCTTCCTGATCCATCGGAAACAACTGCTTCTAACAATTCTTTCATCGTCTCCGATGTCTGTTTTTTTATGACACCTTCTTTCACTGAATAAAAAAAAGCTTTTAATCTTGTTCCATCCTGCCTCTGAACATATCTTCCAAAATGCGGTGTGATCAGCTTCCCGCCGTTGATCACCGCACTGACTGCTCTTAACAGCTGTAACGGTGTGATCTGTATGGACTGTCCAAAAGACATCGTTGCAAGTTCAACTGCACCGACATTCTTCTTTTGATGCATGATCGAAGATGCTTCTCCAGGAAGGTCAATCCCTGTTTTCTCAAACAGCCCAAGCTGGCGGAATGTCTGATACATTCCATCCACACCAACTCTGGCACCGACATCCATAAATACTGGATTACAGGAATTCATAACACCTTCTTTAAATGTCTCACTTCCATGTCCTCCGACTTTGTGACACCGGATCTTGCGATCCTCCACAATCCGAAATCCTGGACAATTAAAATGATCATTCACGCTGACTTTCGATGATTCCAGTCCTGCAGTCGCCGTTACGATCTTAAAGACCGATCCCGGTTCATAAGTATCATTTAAACAGGAATTCCGCCACTTCTTATTGAGATATTCCTGTTGTTTCTTACTATTTGCCTTTCTTTTCTTTGCTGACAAAGAAAAAGGATCATTCAGATCATATTCTGGAACATTGACCATTGCATAGATTTCTCCATTCTGTGGATTCATCAAGATCATGGATACCTGTTTTGCCTTCTTCTCTTTCTTCACCTTCTTACATGCCTGCACGGCATAATTTTGCAGATTCACATCAAGCGAAATATAAAGATCCCCTCCAGCAACTGGTTCTTCCCTCTCTTCATATGCTCCATCGATTTCTATGCCACTTCCATCTGTCAGTGTCCGGATCCTTCCGGACTTTCCTTTAAGATATCGATCATAAAAAACCTCCAGTCCAATGATTCCCTGGTTATCTCCTCCTGTAAATCCAAGAACTTTCGATGCCAGGTTATTATATGGATATACTCTTTTGTAATCTTCATCCACCTTGACCCCGTCAAGTTTAAACTTACGGATACAGTCTGCGATGTCTTTTTCTACATTACTTTTAATTTTTTCCCTTACTGAATTTTTATATACTTTTTTTCGGATCAAAGATTCTTTGATCTTAAGATTCTCAGATAAGACCTTTATTACTTTTTCCCTGTCGGTCACCTGAGAATATATCACAGAGATCGAATAGACTGCTTTGTTCGAAGCGATCTTTACGCCATTTCTGTCGTAAATACTGCCTCTTGGCGCTTTAATCTCCCGGTCTCTTTGATGCAGGTTTCTGGCTAAACTTAAATATTTATCCGCCTGAGCGATCATCACATAAGAAAGTTTTATCGTCACAACCAAAAACCCTGTGAAAAATGCAGCCGTGACAAGCAACAGTTTTTTCTTTGCTTTCGTCCTCATTTTATCTCCATGATCCCTGTCTTAATATAAAGATTATGAAAATAAAATGATGATATTACTTTTTGCTGCTTTTCGCAACATTTAATTCCTTGAGTGATCCTTCTAATACCTTCTTTGCGATCTCAACTGCAAGTCCTGTATTCGTCTGAGAATCCCTCTGAATCTCATCGATCACAACATAAACTAGCACCTGTGGATTCTCCACTGGAGCAAATCCACAAAAAGATACGATATAAGTTCCTGCACTTCTTGGAATCTTCTGTGCAGTACCAGTCTTACCACCAGCTGTATAATCTTTCATCTTTGCCTTTGTTCCAGTTCCTGAATCAACAGTTTCTTTCATGTATTTTCTTAATTTATCCGATGTCTCTTTTGAGATCGTCTGTTTCACTAACGTCGGCTCTATATTGCTGACAACTTCTCCATTACTGCTTCGAAGTTGTTTGACCACATGCGGTTTGTAATAATTTCCTCCATTGATCAGAGAACAAAATGCACTTCCCATCTGGATCATAGAGCAGTTAAATGACTGTCCAAAAGAACTTGTGGCAAGATCTGCGGCTGTCATATCTTTTGCATCATGAAGAAGCGATGCTGTCTGTGCTTCTCCAGGAAGATCAATCCCTGTCTTATTCCCAAAATTGAAATTCTTCTGATATCTTGCGAATACATTCTTGCCTTCTTTGGCTGCAATCTGCATCAATGCATCATTGCACGATAATGAAATACTCTGAGACAACGTGATCAATCCATGTCCGCTTCTATGAGAGCAGTGAATAGTATGCGGTCCAACCTTCTGGTATCCATCACAATAATAAGTTTCATTGCCCTTTAAGATTCCTTCTTCAAGACCAGCTGCTACCGTAAATGGCTTATATGTTGAACCTGGTTCAAATGCATTTGATACAATTGGATTCTTCCAGATCTCATTAAATGCTTTTGTCTTTTCTTTCTCACTCATCTTATTAACTTGACTTTGTGAGTATTTCTTTAAGAGATTCTTATCATCTCTTGGGCTTTCCAGATTATAGGAAGTAGAATTTGCCATTGCATAGATCTCTCCATTATTGGGATTCATCACAAGAATGCTGCTTCCCTTACTTCCATATTTCTTTTCAAACTTAGAAAGCTGATCTTCTGCCAGTTTCTGAATATTGGAGTCAATCGTTGTGACAACTGTTTTCCCATTCTCTGGCTCCACAATGGAGCTATCCTGTTCTAATTCTTCGTTTAAATATTTATATTTTCTTCCATCGACGCCTGATAAAGTACTGTTATAATACTGCTCGATCCCTCCAGTTCCGATCGTACCGTCTGATATAAAGCCAATGACCTGGCTTGCCAGTGACTGATTCGGATAACGACGTTTGTATTTTTCATTAAATACGATCCCTGAGACATTCTCTGCTTTGTCTGAAGCGATAAAATCTTTCAGATCTGCGATCTGACTATAAGAAAGTTCTTCTCGATATACAGAATAGTAAGAATCTTTATGTCTTTTTATAAATTTTAACAGCTTATCTTCATCTAACTTCATATATTTATGAAGTGCATCAATGGTTGATTTCTGTACCTCTTCGGATCTTAAAATATTCTTTGGTTCTAAAACCAATGTATACATCTTCTGGCTGGTTGCTAATGTATTTCCATCACGATCTAAGATATCTCCCCTTTTATACGGAAGCGTTTCACTAGAATAATTTTGCTGTGATAATACCTGTCTTTTGTAAATTCCGTTCTTAAATATACTAAAATAGATCAATCTTCCAATCAGTAGAACAAAAAGAAGTGCTATGATTCCGCACGCGATCATCGTACGTCGTTTCATAGCATCATTTAATCGTTTGATAGGTTTTCTTCTTTTCTTCAAGTTTGCCACCTCTTAGTCTGCTTTTGGTATCTTCCCGTACTGGCGTATGTATTCTGCATCCTGGCTCTCATAATGAAGAGTATGTTTGGAATCTGGTTTTACCATTCCATATTTCTTTGCCGCAGTTTCTACAGTATCAAAACGAATACTCTGTTCAATCTCAAGATTCAGATCTTCATTCTCTACCTGCAGCGTATTCAACTGTGTCTTAGCATCTGTAAGAGCTGCTTTTTGATTCAAAACTTTCGTGCGTTCTGACAGATAAAAGAAACTTGCAACTGCGATCACACAAAGTCCCGCAACTAATACCTTGATAAAGGCCAGATCGATCGACATCGCTCTCTTCTGATTCTGTCTTGTTGACTCCTTTACCTGATGTTCTCTTCTTGGTCTTGCCTTTCTTGTCTTCCTTGGCTGTCTGCGCACTGGCTCTGCAGCAAGATCTTCTATCTTCCTTGCTGTGTTGCCATAGATCATGTTATATCGTTCTTGTCTCGTCTTGTCCATTGATACTCTCCCTTATTCTGCCCTTTCAAATACTCGAAGCTTGGAACTTTTTGCTCTCTTATTGTACTCTAGTTCTTCTTCCCCTGGAATGATTGGTTTTCTTGTTAACTGTTTTCCTTTCGATACGTTGCCACATACACATACTGGGAAGTTTGGCGGGCATGTACAAGGATTCTCATTCTTCTTAAAAGCTCGTTTGACGATACGGTCTTCTAAAGAATGGAAGGTAATGATACATAATCTTCCACCTGGATTTAAAAGATCGATCATCGCATCAATGCTGTCTTTCAATACGTCTAATTCTCTGTTACATTCGATACGGATCGCCTGAAATGTCTTCTTCGCCGGATGTCCTCCAACGGCTCTGACTTTCATCGGAATCGCACCTTTGATGACTTCTATTAACTGTCCGGTCGTTTCGATCGGACTTTCTTTTCTCTTATTCACGATATGTTTTGCAATGTTCTTTGCAAATTTCTCTTCGCCGTAGTCTCTGATTATATGGAATAGTTCCATCTCGGAATATTCATTGACAATATCTCTTGCAGTCAGTGACTGTCTTTGATCCATTCTCATATCAAGCGGAACATCTTCTCTGTAAGTAAATCCACGTTCCTTCTCATCTAACTGAAAGGATGATACCCCAAGATCTAACAAGATTCCATCGACATGTTCGATTCCAAGATCATGTAACACTTTCGGCATGTTTACATAATTATCACGCACGATCGTTACTTTGTCCTTAAACGGTTCTAACCGCTTCGTGCTTGCAGCAATCGCATCCGCATCCTGGTCGATCCCGATGTATCTTCCTTTCTCTGATAGTTTCTGGCATACATGATATGCATGTCCGCCTCCGCCCAGAGTCCCATCCACATAGATTCCGTCTGGTTTAATATGTAGTTCTTCGATCGTTTCGTCTAATAAAACGGAAATGTGTTTAAATTCCATAATCCACCTAACTTATATGCTTAATCCTAATTCCTGCATGCTGGCTGCGATATCATCCATATCCTCATAAGAATTGTTCTCAATCCACTTCTCCTTACTCCAGATCTCGATGCGGTCAGCCATTCCTGTTAATACAACTTCTTTCTTCATCTGGGCAAATTCCCGAAGTGTCGCTGGGATCAAGGTTCTTCCCTGCTTGTCCATCTCACATGGAGCTGCCCCTGCCATGAAAAATCTCGAAAACTTTCTGGCATCTTTATTAATAAGTGGCAAAGTTTTTAGCTTCCCTTGAAAACTTTCCCATTCGTTTTGTGGGAACACAAACAGGCATCCATCCAATCCCTTTGTCATCACAAATTCCTGACCTAATTCTTCCCGGAATCGTGAAGGAATGATCAGCCTGCCTTTTGCATCAATCGTGTGATTAAATTCCCCCATAAACATGGACATCACCACTTTCCACCACTTCTTACCACTTATAAATTTCATTTTATACGATAGACTTATAAATTGCAAGGAATAATCCACAATCAAATCTTAGTTTTTTCTTAGAAATCCTTGTTTTTTTGCACAAAAAAGAAGGGATTCCCTAAAAGTGGTTTGATTTCCCTTCTTTTTGTGTCTTATTTCGTTATTTTCTTCCTTTTATATATGATAAATGCCGTTCCAAATACTGCAAGGATCAGTGCTAAGATCTGGGATACCCTGATTCCTGTAGATCCGATCATCAGGGAATCGGTCCTTAATCCTTCAATCAAAAATCTTCCGATTCCATAACCAATACAATAAATGGCGATCAATTCTCCATCAAATTTCTTTCTCTTCGTAAAAAAGAAAATGATCAACAGTAGTAAAACAAGATTCCACATAGATTCATATAAGAATGTCGGATGTACCTGAATAAAGGTTGCTGCTTCATTTCCAGATACAACATAAGTTGCCTTATCATACAATCCATTGGATACGATCTCATCAATCCTTCCGTGTTCAATAAAGAAATTTGTCGGAATCTGCATTGCAAATAAACTGTTGGTATATGATCCAAACGCTTCTCTGTTAAAGAAATTGCCCCATCGTCCAAGAATCTGACCGACAAGCAGCCCTTTTACCGTCACATCTCCAAACTGAAGCATAGATAAATGTTTCTTCTTGCAGAAGATATATAATGTGATTGCACCTGCGATCACACCTCCATAAATTGCAAGTCCTCCATTTCTGATCTGTATGATCTCTGACAAATGATTCTTATAATAATCCCATGAAAAGATCACATAATAGAGTCTTGCTCCTACGATCGCCGGAATGATCATCGTGATCAGATAGTCAAAGACTAATTCCGGATCAAATTTATTTTCATGTTTTGCTGCGTAATAGGAAACGATCAATCCAAGCAAGAATCCTGTTGCAATGATCATTCCATAATATTTGATCTCAAACCCTCCAATATTGATTCCATCACCGACATTTTTCAGTACGATCCCTAAATGTGGGAATCTGATTTGATGTTCCATCACTTTTCTTCCTTTCTAAAGCCTCGTTTTGTCTCTTCTTTGTTTTGTTACTCAAATCAAAGATATCTTATCCCATTTCTCTTTTCTTTTCAAGTCGCTTATGGTAAACTATCTACAGTATGACCTTGGATATTTTTTCAAGGTCTGTTTTAAGAAATACCCATGAGAAAGGAAATTAATAGATTATGAAATTAGGAATCGTTGGATTACCAAACGTCGGAAAGAGTACATTATTTAACTCTTTAACAAAAGCCGGTGCTGAATCCGCTAACTATCCATTCTGTACGATCGACCCTAATGTGGGAATCGTAACAGTTCCAGATGCTCGTGTTGATTATCTGGCTGAGAAATACCATTCAAAGAAAGTGATCCCTGCAGCGATCGAATTCGTTGATATCGCAGGTCTTGTAAAAGGAGCTTCCAAAGGGGAAGGTCTTGGAAACCAGTTCCTTGCAAATATCCGTGAAGTCGATGCGATCGTTCACGTTGTTCGTTGTTTTGATGATGGAAATATCGTTCACGTTGATGGTTCTGTAAACCCACTTCGTGATATCGAAACGATCAACTTCGAGCTGATCTTCTCTGATATCGAAGTGTTAGACCGTCGTATCGCAAAATCAACAAAAGGATCAAGAAATGATAAATCTCTTGCTCACGAAGTTGAATTCTTATCTAAGGTAAAAGCTCATCTGGAAGATGGAAAGCTTGCTAAGACATTCGAAGTCGATGATGAAGAAGATCAGGAAATCCTAAATTCCTGCAACCTGTTAACGATCAAACCAGTGATCTTTGCTGCAAACGTTAACGAAGATGAACTTGCTGGAGAAGATAATGATTATGTAAAAGCTGTCCGTGAGTATGCTGCAGACGTTGATGCGAAAGTATTCGTTGTATGTGCTCAGATTGAACAGGAAATCTCTGAATTAGATGATGATGAGAAGAAAGAATTCTTAGAGGATCTTGGATTAGAAGAATCTGGTCTTGAAAAACTGATCTCTGCCAGCTACTCTCTTCTTGGACTGATCAGTTTCTTAACTTCCGGAGAAGACGAGACACGTGCTTGGACGATCAAAGAAGGTACAAAGGCTCCTCAGGCTGCTGGTAAGATCCATACAGACTTTGAGCGTGGATTTATCTGTGCTGAAGTTGTTTCTTTTGAAGATTTGAAGGAGTATGGTACGATGCAGGCTTGTAAGGAGAAAGGGCTTGTACGTCAGGAAGGAAAAGAATATGTTGTTAAGGATGGAGATATTATTGTATTCCGCTTTAATGTATAGAGTTTCTTTGACATAGTCTTTGAATATGTAAGTAAAAATTATAATTGCAATCAAAAAATAGTTGCTGGTGAACAACACGCATTTTATTCATCATTTTTGACCGATCGCTTGTTCGCCGACATTCCTTGTATAACTCGCTTATGGAAGTCCAAAATGACTTCCATATCGCTCAGACAATACACCATGTCGGCTGCAAATCGATCAAAAATAATGATAAAATGCTAATCGTTGTTTCACCAGTAACAAAATGTCAATAGTTTTTTAATCACTTTTTTCCAAAAAAGGCAAAAAAATAGAACGTATAGATTATTTCCATACGCTCTATCTCACATTTCATATTAAATTTTTTGAATTCTACAAACTGGAAGTTCGTAACTCTATTCTTCCAACATAATAGTCTCTTCATGTGTCTGAACATCCTCTGTAGTCGGGTAAGCAGAAAAAAATGCAATATTCATAACTATAAGAACAATACATACAACGATGATTACTGCAAAGGCTATTCCTATCGTTTTCCATATTCTTTTACGTTGACGATTTCTGATTGCCATCTGTTCAGCAATATGTGCTAGTTGCTCTGCATAAGCATTCTGTTTTTCTTCTGTTGTTTGCACATCACTATCTACCTTTACTTCAAGCAACTGACTTGTTTGAACCTCTAATACATCTGCTAATTTTACAAATACTTCAGCATCTGGAACCGAATAGTTTTTCTCCCATTTTGAAATAGTCTGTCTTGTCACATGGAGTCTGTCGGCAACCTCTTCCTGTGTATATCCTTTTTTCTGTCGATAAGTTTTTATATTTTCACCAAGCATCTCTAGTTACTCCTTTCGTTTGATAAAACTAGCATACCGATTAGCCATCAATACATCAAGCAACGCAAATTAACATTCATGCAACGCCCAATATTACAAGGATTCATTAAGTCCTCTATAAACTTGAATTTTGTGTTTTCCATTTGACTTATAAATATTTGCTTGCTTCTCTGATACTCAATTTATCCATCTTGTCTTTATGAGTTTCAACAAAATTTTTTACCCAATCCTGATTTGTCTTAGAATAATCTCTCAGACTCCAACCGATGGCTTTGTTGATAAAGAACTCTGAACTGCCAAAGTTATTCACTAATATTTTTTCAAGCAATTCCGTATTTGTTCGCTCTTTCCTACAAAGCTGGTGGTCAATAGCAATTCGACGCACCCAAAAATCTTCATCTGTTGACCACTCCAACATTAGGTCATTTATTCGTTCATCTGTAAAAGCTATATTCCCGACAATTCTATCAAGTCCGTCTATTGTGTCCCACCATTGATTTGTTTTGATATATTTTTCTATATGAGGTACATCATCGAATTTTAAAAACTTCTGCATTGCCACAAGATAATCCATCACAAAATAATGAAATTCTCTATGTTCATCTGCATAACATCTGTCAAGCAAATCCCAGTCAATTATTTTTTTGCGTTTCTCAAATTTCAGAAAATCCTTGTAAATTGCTTTTCTTTTAGGTGTTGGTAAACCATAAAATGAAAACAAATTCCTCATATACGCCGCCATTTTTACAGCATTTTCATCATCTCTATTTGCTTCAAATTTTTCTTTTAGTTCAAGGTATTTATCCATTTCCATTCCTTTCACACTTCCAAATCCCGATTTCCTTGATTCTGCAAACTTTATCGTCTTGTTCCATTCTTATCAAAATTCTTTTTTAATGCTATTTCTGTTGGGAGAATAGACCCAATTAAAGGGATAAGTTGAACACCACAAATAATTCCTCCCATACCCCCAACACAATCTTCACTTTTTCCAATTACTAAAAGCATGAATATTACTGTTATTGGCAACATAACCATTCCACAGACATACCAGACTTTACCGCAATATTTATGAGCAAATTCCCATGTGTCTTTATTCTTCATAGACATCGAAGTCCGATATCCAAATACTGAATTTATTTCCTTTGGAGCCTTTTTCATAAAATATCTTCCAAAACCAATCATCGTAAATGGAAGAAGCAAATCCATAATCAACATAAAAATCCAAAACTCCATTGTAAATCTCCTTTACTATAACTTCCGCTTTGTATTTTCGTTTTTATTCCTTTTTGTGAAATTCTTTCAAATTTAATTCACGTTTCAATTCTTCCTCTGACGGCAGATAGGTGAAATATTTCGATGCAAATATCTGGTGATTATCTTCAGGAAGCGTATATTTTACAATAGAATCTCCCTTATCTGCACAAAGTACAATCCCAATAGGCTGCGTATCTCCTTCATTCATCATTTCACGGGTATAGTAATTCACATACATCTGCATTTGTCCTAGATCCTGATGGGTCAGTTTACCCATTTTCAAGTCAATGAGAACGAAACATTTTAAAATATAGTTGTAAAATACCAGATCAATAAAAAAGTCCTGTCCATCCAATGTAAACCTTTTCTGGCGTGCTACAAATGAAAATCCTCTTCCAAGTTCCAAAAGGAAATGTTGAAGATGATCAATCAATGCCTGTTCCAAATCTCCTTCATATACATGTGTGTCAGGCTGAATCTGCAGAAATTCCATAACATAAGGATCTTTCACTATTTTCTCATATTCTGGTTTTGGCTCTGTTGTTTGAATTTCATTTGCAACCGCTATCTTATCCTGGCTTGCTAAAATACGCTGATAATACATCGTATTGATCTGCCGTTCCAGTTGACGAACACTCCATGCTGCTTTTGCACATTCTTCCATATAAAATCTTCTTGCCTGTTCATCATTTATACGCATCAAGACACGATAATGTAACCAGCTCAATTCAGGACACAGTGTGTCTCGAATTGGAAAAGTGCAATAAAACTGCCTCATCTTACGAAGATTCGATTTATCAAAACCTTTTCTGAACTCTGCGGTCAGCTACTCAGAAAGATATTCCAATAATTTCTTTCCGTATTCTGCACGATTATTTTCTCCACATGCTTTAAAAATCTGTTCTCCAATTTCCCAATAAGTTGTTACCATAGCAGAATTTACCGCTGTGCTTAAACGATGTTGTGCAGACACAATAGAATTACGAATAGAATGATAAGTCTGTTCTGCATTTTAATTTTTTTGTAAATTATAATCCATGCTCTTTACTCCTCTGAATTTCTAAAATAGAACTTACTGTTCTTCTATTGATTCAATATTTTCAATTCGCATCAGCTTAACTACCTGCTTATCTTTTTTCTCTGTATAACAAATTTTTATCCATTCATCATCTACGTCTATTATCTTGCAGGATAATTCAGTTTTTCCTGCAAAACTAAAAATGAACTCTGATCTGATAATACATTGTTTTCCTACAAGATCATTAATCAGCTTTGACATATATGCCACTCCTCTCTGCTTTTTCTCCAATCGTTTTACTTTCGTTTCTAAACGCTTTACTTTTCCCGGATACGCTGAATAACAAAGTAACAGCAACAATGCTACAATTCCAAACCATTCCATATTATTCTCCTTAGCAAACTTAACGCTAGCATGTCTGTTCCTTAAAATATCTTTTGCCATTCAAATCATATCACACTATCAGACATATTTCCATTTCAATTTACTCAGTCAAGTCACTTCTCTCAGCTACATTTCCTGTCGGCTTGCTTCTGTAACCAGCATCCGGTTAATCTTTTCCTGCATGGTTTCCTTTGCCTCTTCGTTGAAATGATAACGGACAATATATACTCATAAGAATTGTTGAAGAAACATTGAAAAATAAAGACTTATAGACAGTCACAGGCGGGGCTTGTAGTAAATGGAATATAGATTTGTAGATAGGCACATCTGATATTGAAAACGGGTGTGCTTTTCTATTGCTGTAAAACAGCATACTAACTCATTTCTGCTTGATTACCATGCACTTATCAGAGCAGGATTTGTCAAAAGCCTGTTGCGAAGCAATGCTCGCACTCTTGATAATACATGAACTGATAAGTATAATATCTAAAGTGGGAATGAATTAACTTAATTCAAAGTTTTCTTGTAATGGTTTCAAGAATGAATTAATTGTTAATTTTAAAGTATTTATAGAAATATTGAGGGTTATGTCAAATCATTCTAAAGTTAAAATTTTGTTTTCTTAATATTTGTTATTATCAATGTACTATGTTAAATTTTATGAAATAATAGTGAAAGGGTGATTATATGTTTAAAAGGTTACAAAAAAATAACAGGATAGAAAATGTACGTCTCGAAAAAAATACAAAGCACTTTATTGATGGTTTTAAAAAACTTGTAGAACAAAATAACCAACCTACAATAAATAGATTAATTAAGTTTATGGCAAATTCTGTACAAGGAGAATTAATTTCCAAATGTTTATATAATGATAGAAATTATGCCGAATACACTAGGTACATTGTTTATAGTTTAGTGTTGAATTTGTCATTTGAAGAATTTCATGAATGCAGTATCAAATTTAATGTAGAAGAAACACCAATAATATCATGTATTTGGAATTATACTAGAATGTTTGATAGTCTAGAATATATTGGAAAATGCAATAAAAATCCATTTGATGGTGATGCACATTCTGGAAATATCAACGCATGTTTAATTAATCCTTTAGGACTTGTCATTGTTGATAATGGTAATCATTCTGTGAATTCTGCAATAGTGCATAATGAAGGGGAAATAATTGCAAATGTTACTGTAGATATATCTCCAGTATTGGAAAAATACAAATTCAATGGAAAAGACTATGTAGATATTATAACTAATGAAAAAATAAATAATAATTTTCTAAAGAATAATTCGGAACCTTTTATTTATACTTTAGGATTATTTTTTGAAATGGCTAGAGTATTAAAAGAAAGGCAGGACAGGTGACACCGTGCGAAGCGAAAGGTGTCGTCCTGTTCCAGCCTTGCAGGAGTGGCTTTAGCCACGACTGCTTTGCCCCCGGTATCTAACAGGGGGCGCAAATACGACTAGAAACTGTAATTAAAATTCTTAAAGCACTGATTTCACAAGGCTTTGAGCCACTTTAAAGCAGATGTGACAATTTTGCAAAATGTCACATACCTGTAGTTTTATTTGACACATTAAATTGATTATGATAAAATTTCTTTGTTTTCAAGCAAAGGAGACTGATTATGAATAATTACTATATAACGAATCAACCTAAAAAGAAACTTATCTCTGTACAATTAAATCCGATGAAACATTGTACAGAGTATAGCATATAAAGAAATGCGTAAGATTTCATCGGAAATGTGGCAATGAAGCAATGTACCTTTGTGGGTAGATGGTTTTATTGTCTCTTTTCCGTATGTTATAAAACGTAAGGGATTAAGGCTATAGGCAATGTTTTGTCTATAGTCTTTTGTTATATATTCATAATTTTAGCAGGAGACTATTGCACTTTATGTATTTTGTCTCCTGTTTTTTTATGCTCAAAAACAGAGAAAGGAACATGAAATATGAGTTTATTAGAAATTACAAATTTATCACATTCGTTTAGTGAAAACGTCTTATATAAAAATGCAGATTTTTCATTAAACAAAGAGGAACATGTTGGAATCGTTGGACAGAATGGAACAGGAAAAAGTACGCTGATTAAACTCTGTACGGGTCAGTTGCTTCCCGATGACGGACGTGTTACATGGCAATCCAAAACAAGTATCGGTTATTTAGACCAATACGCTGAGATTAATTTGCAACTTGATATGAAAAGTTTTTTGAAAACTGCATTTTTAAATCTTTATGACTTGGAAGAAAAAATGAATTACTTGTATGAGAACATGCAGGAGGGGGATTTTCAAAACTTAAATACCGCTGCGAGGTATCAAGAAGAATTAGAACGGCAGGACTTTTATCTGATTGACACAAAGATTGAGCAGGTTGCAACAGGTTTGGGGTTGTTGGCAATCGGTTTAGACAGACCCATTGCACAAATGAGCGGCGGTCAAAGAGCAAAGGTAATTTTGGCAAAACTTTTGCTTGAAAAACCGGACGTGTTGCTTCTTGATGAGCCAACGAATTTTTTGGATAAAGAACATGTTGATTGGCTGTCAGAATATCTCTGCGGTTTAAATAATGCTTTTATGGTTGTTTCGCATGATTATGCTTTTTTAGAAAAAATATCAAATCGAATCTGTGATATAGACAATCATAAAATCACAAAATATTATGGTACCTATTCGGAGTTTTTAAGAAAGAAAACTGCCTTACGTGAAGATTATATACGTCAATATTCCGCACAGCAAAAGGAAATCAAGAAAACGGAGGAATTTATCCGTAAAAATATAGCAGGAAGAAAATCAAAAATGGCAAGGGGCAGACAAAAGCAACTGGATAGAATGGATAAAATGGAAGCCATTGACCAAAAAGAAATTATACCATTTTTTCATTTTCGTGAAATGCCTTTGACAAATACGGAGCATTTAAACGTCAAGCACTTATCGGTTGGCTATCACTACCCTGTTTTATCTGATATTAATTTTACAGTAAATGGCGGACAAAAAGTTGTGATAACAGGTTTTAATGGCATTGGAAAATCAACTTTATTGAAAACATTAGTCGGACAATTAAGTGCTTTAAATGGTTCGTTTTCTTTTTCAGAACAAGTGAAACTGCGATATTTTGAACAGGATTTACATTGGGAGAATGAGGAAAAAACGCCAATACAGATAGTGTCTGATTGTTACCCGTCACTTACGATAAAAGAAGTGAGAAAAAATCTAGCCTGTTGTGGAATTATGGGCGAACACGCAATGCAGGCTATTGGCACATTAAGCGGTGGAGAACAGGCAAAGGTAAAGATATGCCTGTTAATTCTTACTCCTTGTAATTTTATTATCATGGACGAGCCGACAAATCATTTAGATATTCAAGCAAAGCAATCTTTAAAAATTGCATTAAAAGAATTTAAAGGCACAGTGTTACTTGTTTCCCATGAACCTGATTTTTATAAAGAATGGGTTCAGAAAATAATTAGCATTGAGAATATCATTAAGAAAAGATAACTTGTTAATAATTCTTCTGCCAGAATATTTTTTCAAAAATGAAATTGAAAAATGCTGTGTGGCGGTAATAAAAAAACCGCCATCCACAGTTTCTTATTTGTGTGTCATAATTTATATATGAAAACGATGGTTGAGAGACTATCGTTTTTTTAACGGTATTTCATAGGAGCGTTGAGGCGGTTATAGGAGAACACGCCTTATGACAAACCTATTCGAGTACATTAATTTAAAAAATCCGTTACTGTTAAAAAAATTTATTTTAATACAATAATTCCCTGCGCTTGTAAATGTGGTTTTTCACATTACACAATAGGAATAATCAAAGGAGTACAAGAACCATATACCGTTGTTCTTGTGCTTTTTTGCTGTTTGAAAATATTTTTAAATCCATTTAAAGACAGGATAACAAATCTCATCTCTGTGGTGAGTGTCAGAGCGGAAAGATGTAAGAATCTCTACGCTTTTACATTGCACAGGAGGTGAGATTATGAAACCTTCTTCATTTGAGAGTGCCATAAGGCTACAGTTTGACTGCCTTATCCGCAAAGTCATAGACAGAACAGTCAAGAATTATTATAGGGAACTTGGCAGACGGGCAAAACATAAAATCCCGTTCTGTGATGTAACAGAAATGGATCTGAACCATGCCGGTGTTATGTTCCAGATGACAAGTAGAGGTATTGTTTATGATTGATTGACAATGCCTTTTTTGTTGCCCTTTTTTCTTTTACACCTTTGGACATTGTGTCCAGAAGTATCCTGCTATTACTTTTATTATCTCCGTAATTATAACGATAATCCTCACAAGAACAATAATACCACCAATCAGACCTCCAACGATACAATTCAGTGCCAGTATTCCCATACTTCCTGCAATTCCAAAATTCTTCGGCACAAGAAACATACACATTTTTCTGATACCATAGGGACATCCTACCAAAATCCAATAAAGGAAATAATCAAACCCATCTGCTTTATTGCAAACCTCCTTCGTTTATTAAATTCCTGTTCTCATCCCATATCCGTTCCTGTACCGGGTGCTGATGTTTCCGGGACGTATTAACCAGAAAAGACACACTGAATGCCTATTCAGTTCTGGTATCACTATGGGCAGGCTGTTTCGTTTTCAAGGTTCGTGTAAGAAGTAAAAAAAGATTCTTACACTAAACGAAATGCTCAGAGGGTTTTTTACAGCCCCCCTTACTGCATCTTTTTTGATTTCGTGTCATCTTTTTAAAGTTCCTTACACAATCTCTGTACTGACGAAACAAAATACGGACATGTTTTAAAATTGTTTTTTACAAAATACAATTTTGGTCTTTAAGGTAAAAAAATAAGCCTCAAGAGACTTTTTAATCATTTTGGAGCTCCAACTCTTTAAAATTGATTAATTAAGAAGTCTCTTCAAACTTACTACACCAGCAACTATTTTTTATTTGAATACGAGATATTCTCTTACATATTTGAAGTTTGTTAACAATAATTATTGATTAACAAAATATATTGGCTAAATTATAACCATTTTTCTAAAAATAATACTGTCATGTTTTAATGTATTATTTTATATATTATGTTTTTTAATATTTTAAATATAGTTGCATATAGTGCTACCCCAATAACTACTGCGATCAGCTGTATAATTAAATCTGGTATTAACATTGCTTCCACCTCTATTTAGCTTCTTCTGCTTCCCAGATAATGATGTTTCCTTCATCTTTACCGGAGTGTTCTTTTTTTAGTTCCCTGACTTGTTGCTTTGTTACTTTTCCTTTGGCTTTGTCTTTAATCGTTACACCTTGGTATTTATTTGTTGTAACTGTGTCTTCTTTCTGCTTGGCAGAGTTGGTTTTGTTTTGTCCATAAGTTGTGCCTGCGCTGTATAGTGCAGCTGTTAGGCATACCCCTGCAAGTAGTATTGATAATTTTTTCATATCTTATTCTCCTTAATGTTTTATACTATAGTATCTCATATTTTTCATGGAATATCAAATCCCTAATATCTAATAGTTTTTCGACTTATTACCGCACACACAATGGATGCAGCAAGCATTGGTATAATACTATCTTGACTTAAAATCTGAATAAAATTTCCAATGAAGCAAACAATCATAAATATACTGATTATTTTCGCTGTTTTAGCACCATAGTCTTTTGGATGTCTATGTGCTATAGCCCAGCTGATGACTGCTAGTATTATACATGGGATCATTGTGTAATGGATGCCGTTATATGACAATATATATCCACTATTTCCTGACCAACTGTTGAGACTCAAACTATCCAAAATCATATCTCCAATTGACACCGTCTTCTCATAAAATGGGATACTTAGAAATCCATTGATCATAACCAGTACCAATGCCTCTGTTCCAAATCCTAATTGCTTTTTTAAAAGAATTTTTTGCAACAGGTTCTCTAGGATATACCCGATCAGAAATCCTAGTGTATTAAAAATAATATCATCAATATCACCAATTCTTCCTGCAAATACAACTTGTACAAACTCGATCATCAAAGATATCAATGCCCCTGCAATTATTGCTTTTCCATAGTTCCATTTTATTTTCTTTATAAATATGGGAACAAAAAGTCCCATTGGCAGAAACATTAATGTATTTAACAGCATCAATTTCCAGCTTTCATTCACAAATGGTACAATATTCCAGGCTGTAAATCCTCCATATGACCATGATGTGATGTCTAATACTCTTGTGACCATGCCAACGGTTGCTATGTAAACCAAAAATATGTATTTTATGATCCATCCTGGCTGACATATAATCTTTTTATTATATCGTAAATAGTAAATTGTGCTTATGACTGCAAATGCAATCGTTGCCATAACAATAGCTTGAGCTAGATAACTACTCCCAAGCAGAATTTTCTCCATCATGTTCTTTTCTCCTTTAATCCAATCATTCCTGCACATAACAAAAATACTATTATCATATAAGCCACAAAATCAGAAGAATATATTTGAATTATTTTTATGTGTTTAGGAAACAAGAACCGCAAAAATACATTTGCAAATATACTCCCACTTGTACATAGAGCTACTGTTTTATATACCAATGTTTTCACTTTTCTTGTATTCACAGCCAGTACTTTATATACAACGATGAATTCTAGTAGCAAATTTAAACTCATGAATATCAATGCTTTTTCAGTTGTCATTGGTAATAAATTATTTGATTTCCATTTCATCTGCGGTACCACATAACGATAACCTGTCTCCCTGCGTATTCTTTTTAGCAAATTACTTATTTGACGATACTCTTTCTCATTCTTATAACAAAAATAACCTGAACATTTTACTGACATTAATATTTTTTCATTCTCTTGTTTCATTGTTTTCATTTTACTTACTGTTGGCATAATCAATGTTTCATCAAGATTTAATTCCGATGACAACCTAGTATTCTTATGTAAAAACCCAACAATTTTAAACGTACAATTTTCAGTTCCCAAATATCCTGCCTTAATTTTCTGATTCAAATAAAAAACTTTTTGATAATCATATCCTGCAATTAATGGAATCTCTTGATTCAAAGGTCTTTGATACTCTTTTGAAGTAAAGCAACGACCTTTTTCAATATGTTGTTCTATCTTCTTTTCACTTATCATTTTCTCTGGCATCTGAAGTACAGGTAAATTTGTGAGATATCCATCTTCCGTTTTGTCATTATATGATCCAGATGCAAGTTTTTCATTCCCACAAAAATATTCATGATAAGATAGAATCTGTCTGGAATATTCTCTGTATAACTCTGCTTTTTCTAATTCTTTATATATTTCTTTTAAAATACTGAGAGAGTTTTTCTGATGAAGGAATTCCATATAGCTAGAATTTCTATTATCATATTCATCTGATAACTTCCATACTCCAGGGTATTCTATCTCCACTTGTTCATTATGACGATCAATCTTATTTTGATACGAATATATAACAATTCCCAGTAAACACCCAATGCTTAATATATAAAATACCATAAAACGAACTATGTGTTTCCTCATTTATCATTCCTCCACACAAATCGCTATTCCTATTTTTATTTTCTTTTTATATCGATTTTCAACGAATACTTTATATTTTCCATCTTTTTTCACATAAAAGTCATGTATAATATCGACCGCATGCATCACATATCGTTCTTTTCCTGTCTCATCTATAATTCCTGCCACAAAATCCTTATCGTCTCTTTGTATTTCTTTAGATGAAAAAACGGTCAGCTCAATTCTCTCACCTTTTTTTAATCTCAGCTCTTTTGTTTCTAACCTTGTTTTGGCGTTTACTGGCTGAACTACATCTATTTCTTCTCCTTTTTTGATATTTTGTTTTAGCTTTGTAACTGCTAAGTTTGTCCCGATCCTTTTTGCAGTATATTCTTTCAAATCCATTGTATATTCTGTCTCTTCTTCAGGAAGATCCTCTTCTATTTCCGTTGCCCAGACTGTTTCTACATAAATTTTATGATAGCCGATCGTGCTTAGAATAATTATCGCAACGACCACGAAAGATAATCCTATACAAAGGAATGTTCCTGCCATTACATTCCTTGTATTTTTGTTTTCAATTGATTTAATTCTTAAAATTCGTGTCTTTAATTGACTTTTGTCTTCTCCTAATGCTGCGCACAGATATGCTCCTTTTGCAAATGGTGATATTCCGATTTCACAGATCGTCGTAAAATATCTTTTTTTGCTTTTCATAATTGTGATTGATTCTAAATCGCAGTATGTTTCATTCCAGCTGTCTACATCCATATCTAATTGTTTTACTAATGGATTCCACCAATGAATGACCCTTACAAGTCCGCATAACTGTTTCCACAAAATATCTTTATGCTTACAGTGAATCAACTCATGGATGCATATAATCTTTAATTCTTCTTTGTTATATTCTCTTTCTGGAAGTAAAATCATCGGTTTTAGAAATCCGCAAATAATGGGTACTGCCAACCCATATACGGTTTTGATTTCGACATTTCTACGAACAACTACTTCTTCTTTCCATTGATTCTTGCAATCTAAAATAGATCTGCTGCATACACATGCTCTCTTTCGTAATTGATTCATTTGTGTCTGAATACGTATTGTTTTCAGTATAGCTTTTAGAAAACCAATCGTCCAAATGATTCCTACAACAAAAAATACCCATCCTACCAACGGAGACAGTGCAAACATTGTATAATCTTCTTCATATACATAATAAATGAAATAGATCAATACAATTACGATTGGCATCAGAAACGATAAGACTGTTCCTTTTAAGATAGTAATGCACATACTAATCATTCCTTTTCGTTCTAGTTGCTGCCTTATCTTGCGAAAGCACATATACGAAATACTTCCCACCAAACCATTCAGCAGTATCATACTGATGACATAAATATATATTTTTTTAATCATCCAAATCATTGATCAAATCCTTTAATTCTTCTTTTTCTTCTTTTGATATTGTATGTGTTAACGTCTGAACCAATTCCTTCACCGACCCATCATGCCAGAAATCCTTCATCAATTCCATCTGTTCTTCACGATACATTTCTTCTGTAATCTTTGCTGTGATATAGCTGTAATTGCCTTTCACTTGTGTATCTACAAATCCTTTTTTCTTTAATTTTGTGATATATGTCTTTACTGTGCTTCTTGTATATTTCCTATCATATACTTGATCTAGATAATCAATAATTTCATATACCGTAATCCCATCCCCAAGTTTCCAAATACTTTTCATGATAAGTATTTCTACTTCTGATAATTCTATTAATTTCATTGTTCTTCCTTTCATTTAGACTGGTTATTATTGTAATCATTATATAGATCAAGCCTATCTTTGTCAAGATTAATTATAATTATAACCAATTTGTATACAAAAACTATCTTTGATTTTCACTTTTGTCTTTTTCTCAGCCTTCGCATATCGATTTTTATTGACTCATACATATTCAACACGCTAAAAAAAGCCAAATAAAAAATCCGACCCAAGGAAGTCTGGTCAGATTTTCTAGCTTTGTTATGTTTTGTTTTTGTTTTATGTTAGTTAGTCTTAACTAACTGTTATTATAATATCCTATCTTGGATGTTTTGTCTACCTTTATTTTTGAGAAACTTTCTCAATACCAAGGATCTTTTCTGCCTTTGCTACAGCTTCTTCGCTTGGCGGATTTACGCCTTCTAATGGGTATTTTATTCCTAATTTTTCCCATTTAAAGAGTCCAAGTGTATGGTATGGCAAGATTTCTACTCTCTTAACTGTTTTTAGTCCATCGATGAAATGTTTTAAGTCTGCTAGTCCTTTTTCATCGTCTGTTAAATCTGGCACTAGCACGTGACGGATCCACAGATCTACTCCGAGGTCTGAGATTTCCTGTGCCATTGCTAAAATATTACTGTTTGGACAGCCTGTCAATTTCTTATGTTTTTCCTCGTCCATTTCTTTTAAGTCTAGAATGACAAGGTCAGTGCATTTCATTAATTCTAACCATTTGCTGTGAAATGGTTCTTCTTTTGTATATGGATTAGCAGAGGTATCAAGTGCAGTATGGATTCCTTCTCGTTTTGCCAATTTAAAAAATTCGATCAAGAACTTGATCTGTAGAAGGGGTTCTCCACCGCTGACTGTAATTCCTCCATCACTTCCCCAGTACATGCGGTAACGCAAAGCCCTCTTTAAGAGGGCTTCTGCCTGCCAGTCTTCACCACAGTTTTCCTGCCAAGTCTCCGGATTGTGACAATATTTGCATCTCATCCGGCAGCCTTGCATGAAAGCGATAAACCGCACACCGGGACCATCCACGAGACCAAAAGTCTCGATGGAATGGATTTTTCCGGTTATTTTTTCATTCATAGTTCTATTCCACTAATTTAAATTACATTGTTGCATGGCATGTTCTGGAAATAACGTCCATCTGCTGTTCTCTTGTTAAGTCGATGAATTTTACTGCATATCCAGATACACGGATCGTAAAGTTTGCATATTCTTCTTTTTCAGGATGTTCCATCGCATCGATCAGTTTTTCTTTACCAAATACGTTTACATTTAAGTGGTGAGCTCCCTGATCAAAGTATCCGTCCATAACATTTACAAGATTGTTGATCCTTTCGCCTTCTTCATGTCCTAATGCATCTGGGTTGATCGTCTGTGTATTAGAAATACCATCTAATGCCCATTCATATGGAAGTTTAGCTACAGAGTTTAAGGATGCTAATAATCCGTTCTGTTCTGCACCATAACTTGGGTTAGCTCCTGGTGCTAATGGTTCTCCTGCTTTTCTACCATCTGGCATTGTTCCTGTTGCTTTTCCGTATACAACGTTAGATGTGATCGTAAGGATAGATGTTGTAGGCTCAGAATTACGATATGTATGATGTTTTTTGATCTTCGCTAAGAATGTTCTTAACAGCCATACTGCGATATCATCAGCTCTGTCATCATCGTTTCCGTATTTAGGGAAGTCTCCTTCGATCTCATAGTCTACAACTAATCCATCTTCATCACGGATTGCTTTTACTTTTGCATATTTGATCGCACTTAAAGAGTCAACTGCATGAGAGAATCCTGCGATTCCTGTTGCAAATGTTCTTTCAAGTTCTGTATCCATTAATGCTAATTCCGCTGCTTCATAGTAATATTTGTCATGCATATACTGGATCAAGTTTAATGTGTTCACATAAAGATCTACTAACCAGTCCATCATAACATCATATTTCTCCATAACTTCGTCATAGTCTAAATATTCAGACATGATTGGTTTGTAAGAAGGTCCTACCTGCTGTTTTGATTTGCAGTCCACACCACCGTTGATCGCATATAATAAGCATTTTGCAAGGTTTGCTCTTGCACCAAAGAACTGCATTTCCTTACCAGTCTTAGTTGCAGATACACAGCAACAGATTGCATAATCATCTCCCCATACTGGTTTCATAACATCATCATTTTCGTACTGGATAGAACTTGTACGGATAGAGATATCAGCTGCATATTTCTTGAAGTTTTCTGGAAGATCAGATGAATATAATACCGTGATGTTTGGTTCTGGAGATGGTCCCATGTTCTCTAATGTATGCAAGAAACGGAAGTCAGTCTTTGTAACCATGGAACGTCCATCCACGCCGATACCAGCAAGGTCAAGTGTTGCCCATACTGGGTCTCCTGAGAATAACTGGTTGTAAGAAGGAATTCTTGCGAATTTTACCATTCTGAATTTCATTGTTAAATGATCGATCATTTCCTGAGCTTCTTCTTCTGTGATGATTCCTTTGTCAAGGTCACGCTGGATATAGATATCAAGGAATGTAGCGACACGTCCGATACTCATGGCAGCTCCATTCTGAGTTTTGATCGCTGCTAAGTATCCAAAGTACATCCACTGGATTGCTTCTTTTGCAGTTTTTGCTGGTCTTGAAATATCAAATCCATAGATCTGAGCCATTTCTTTCATACCTTTTAATGCTTTTTTCTGTTCTGCAATTTCTTCACGAAGACGGATCACATCATCTGTCATCACACCGCATCCACAGTTTGCAAAATCATTTTCTTTTTCTTCTAATAAGTAGTCAATTCCGTATAAAGCAACACGACGATAATCACCTACAATACGACCACGTCCATAAGTATCTGGAAGACCTGTGATGATCTTGTTATGTCTTGCTTTTTTCATTTCTGGTGTGTAAGCATCGAAAACAGCTGTGTTATGAGTCTTTGAATATTTTGTAAAGATTTCATGCAATCTTTCGCTTGGTTCATAACCATAGTTACGACAAGATTCTTCTGCCATTTTGATACCACCATATGGCATAAATGCACGTTTTAATGGTTTATCTGTCTGAAGACCAACGATCTGTTCTAAATCTTTTGTTTCTTCACTGATATAACCAGGTCCATGAGAAGTTAAAGAAGATACGATATCTGTATCCATGTCAAGAACTCCACCTTTTTTTCGTTCTTCTTTCTGAAGTCCCTGTAAGATACCCCATAGCTTATCTGTTGCTTCTGTAGATCCTGCAAGGAAGCTTTCGTCTCCATCATAAGGTGTGTAGTTTTCCTGGATGAAATCTCTTGTATTGATTTCTTCCTTCCAGATTCTACCTTTAAATCCTTCCCATTCTTCAAACTGTTTCATTTTGAAAACTCCTCCATTTCTTTTGGATTAAAATTATTATAAAAACTCCTTTGGTTAGTTCTATCTAACTTAATTACATTATAACAAAAATAAAATTGAATACAATATACTTAACCGATAAACTTTCTCGTTAAATAAATAACAACTCCTGTTTTTCATATTTTTTTGCATACAAAAACAGTATATGGTCCAAAAAATTATACTTCAGACCATATACTGTTTTTCATGCTCAATGACTATATAAAGAAACTTTTTAGTGATGGAATAATCTGATTCCTGTAAATGCCATTGCCATGTTGTACTTATTACAGCAGTCAATGACAGCGTCATCTCTTACAGATCCACCTGGCTGTGCGATGTATTTTACACCACTCTTATGTGCTCTCTCAATGTTATCAAAGAATGGGAAGAATGCATCAGATCCCAATGTAACATCTGTTAATTTATCTAACCATTCTCTCTTTTCTTCCTTTGTAAAGACCTCTGGCTTCTCAGTGAAGATGTTTTCCCATGCTCCGTCTGCTAAAACATCCATGTATTCATCTCCAATGTAAAGATCGATCGCATTATCTCTGTCTGCACGACGGATTTTTTCTTTAAATGGCAGGTTCATAACTTTTGGACACTGTCTTAACCACCAGTTGTCTGCTTTCTGTCCTGCAAGTCTTGTACAATGTACACGTGACTGCTGCCCTGCTCCGATTCCGATCGCCTGTCCGTCTTTTACGAAACATACAGAGTTAGACTGTGTGTATTTTAATACGATCAAAGAAATCTTCATATCGATCAATGCTTCTTCTGGAATCTCTTTGTTCTCAGTCACGATATTTGATAATAATTCATCATCGATCGGAAGTTCCTGTCTTCCCTGTTCAAATGTAACACCAAATACCTGTTTATGCTCTAATGGTGCTGGTGTATAGTTCTCATCGATCTTAATGATGTTATAATTTCCGTTTTTCTTTGCTTTTAAGATTTCCAGTGCTTCATCTGTGTATCCTGGTGCGATCACTCCGTCAGATACTTCTCTCTTGATCAGACGTGCTGTATCTGCATCACATACATCAGATAAAGAAATAAAGTCACCGAATGAAGACATACGGTCTGCACCTCTTGCTCTGGCATATGCACATGCTAATGGAGATAAATCTCCCATATCATCTACCCAGTAGATCTTCTTTAAGGTATCAGACATTGGACGTCCTACAGATGCTCCCGCAGGTGATACGTGTTTGAAAGAAGTTGCAGCAGGAAGTCCTGTTGCTTTCTTTAATTCTCTTACCAGCTGCCATCCATTAAATGCATCCAAAAAGTTGATGTACCCTGGTCTTCCGTTTAATACTTCAATTGGAAGTTCACTTCCGTCTGCCATGTAGATTCTTGATGGTTTCTGGTTTGGATTACATCCGTACTTTAATTCTAATTCCTTCATTTTTCTTCTCCTTTGATCTGCTGATCGACTGATTATTTGTTCTTATTTACGATTCTTGTCTCATATTCTCCTGTTGCAATATCAATATAACGTACAAACAGAGATACTTTGTTGTCATCGTTTAAGCTGTTCCAAAGTGTATTTGTGAAGTCATCGATATCTTCTTCGATCGCTACTAATTTAGGTTCTCCTTCAAAACTTGGAAGTGGATTCCCATTATGCATATATGTGTGGATAAAACGTCCTTCTCCTGCGATTGGATTTTCATATGTATATGTAAATCGATTGCAACTTTCTGGATTTCCATTGTTACTCTTTAAAATAGACATTGCATAGTGAAATGTCCCATCTTTAATCTTCATCAGACCAGAAATTCTTGGTGTATAGTTTGGTCCGTCTGGTTCAAACTCACGACTTCTTAAAGATTCTTCAAAGGTAAGTCCCTTTTCTCTTCCTTCATATACTGTGTCTGTCTGATCCCCGTTCGTAACGATCGTCTCGTCTCCAAGAACACGAACTGGTGCATAAATGATCAGGCTTGGATCTTCTAGTTTGGCAGGATCAAATGCCTGTGTGCGGATTCCTTCCCCTTCTTCTACAAAGACACGATTACGACTATTCTCACTGCGTCCCATGATAAAGTATGCAGTGACCGCTTTCTTCCCATCTTTGGATCTTCCGATGACGATTCCTCGTCCTGGGTAAGCATTTTCCTTTAATTCCTGAGCAAGAGCTAACTTCTTCATTGGTCTTAAATCTCCTTCTTTTGAAAATCTTGTTTTTTTATTTCTTCTATTGTATATAAAAAATGGATTGAATACAAGAAAAAACTAACAATTATATATCTTATTTTTTAGTTTTCGTCTAAAAAAACAGGTAGAAATTCCGCATAATTTATTATTTTAACATACAAAAAAGAATGGAACATCAATCCCTGACATTCCATCCTTTTTCTTATTTTATATTCAAAAATTACATTCTCTTGATTCGTTCAATAGCTTCGACTGTATTCTCATAGTTACCGAACGCTGTAAGTCGGAAGTATCCTTCTCCGCTTGGTCCGAATCCTGATCCTGGTGTTCCAACGACGTTGGCATCTTCTAACAGATGATCGAAGAATTCCCAAGATGTCATGTTATCTGGTGTCTTTAACCAGATATATGGCGCATTAACACCACCAGATACTGTGTATCCTGCATCCTGTAATCCGTTAAAGATTACTTTGGCGTTGTTCATGTAGTATCCAACCTGTTCTTTTAACTGAGCTTTTCCTGCTTCAGAGTAAACTGCTTCTCCAGCTCTCTGTACGATGTATGGAGCTCCGTTATATTTTGTTCCGTGACGTCTTGCCCATAACGCATGTAACTGTGTATCTCCACATTTTAAATCTTTAGGGATAACAGTATATCCTAAACGAACTCCTGTAAATCCTGCGTTCTTAGAGAAACTCTTTAATTCGATCGCACATGTTCTTGCACCTTCACATTCATAAATTGTATGTGCAACGTTATCTTCTGAGATATATGCTTCGTATGCTGCATCATAAATGATCACGCATCCGTTTTTGTTTGCATAGTCTACCCATCCCTGTAACTGGTCTTTTGTGATTGTTGATCCAGTTGGATTGTTAGGGAAGCAAAGGTAAATGATATCTGGCACTTCGCTTGGAAAATCTGGTGCGAAGTTATTCTCTGCTGTACATGGCATGTAGATAACATCGCTCCATGTTTCTGTTGCTTTATCATATGTTCCGGCTCTTCCTGCCATAACGTTTGTATCTACATATACTGGGTATACAGGGTCACATACGGCAATCTTGTTATCCTGTGCAAAGATTTCCTGAATATTTCCAGAATCACATTTTGCTCCATCACTTACAAAGATTTCATCTGCTTTGATATCTGCTCCACGATCCTGATAATCATTCTTTGCGATTGCATTTCTTAAAAATTCATATCCAAGGTCTGGTGCGTATCCGTGAAATGTTTCTGCATGTCCCATTTCATCTACTGCTTTGTGTAAAGAGTCAATGATCGCTGGTGCCAGAGGCTGTGTTACGTCTCCAATTCCTAAACGAATAATATTTTTGTCAGGGTTTGCCTCGGAATATGCATTTACTTTTTTCGCAATTGTAGAAAATAAATAACTTCCAGGCAGTTTCAAGTAGTTGTCGTTAATTTTAAACATAAATTCCTCCTAGTTTTGATATGTTAATGATTCTTTAATCATCTTTGCCATTTCGATAAGACCCACTCCACTGTTCATGCTTCTTTGTTGTATATATGCGTGGGCTTCACTCTCTGTAATCTGATTATTCTGCATCAGTAATTCTTTGACTTCTTCCAGAAGACGGACTTCTTCTCTCGTACGTTGTTTTGGACGTTGTTTTCTTCGTCTTTGCTTCTCAGAAATTTCGGTAACGATCTCTCTCGTTTTCTCGACTAATTCATACCCTTTTAACGGCATCGAAAGTCCTATGACATTCGGATACACGCAGTCATCTAAATATTGGCGAGAAGCGATCAGCAACATCTTGACCTCTTCAGAAAGATATTCTCTTAATTCACTGTAGATCATATCGGAACATTTGTATCCGCAGACGACTAGTCCTTCTTCAACACCTTCCATACGCTGGACTACCTGTGCACCCGTTGCACATACAGCGGTCACTTCAAAACCACTTCTTACCAGAAGATTCCTAATGCTTCTGGCGACTTCTTGTTTCGGGAATAAAACGATGACGTTTACCAAGCTTCTCACCTCCCGTATCATGTATATATCAATCATTAGATCTTGTATAAATAACGATCGACTTCCCATTGTGATACGAACTTCTGATAAGACTCCCATTCAGCACTCTTAGCTTCAACATACTTGTTAAAAATATGATCTCCTAAAAGTTCTTTCATATAAGTGCTTTGTTTGAAAATCTCAAGAGCTTCTTTCATGTCTCTTGGCAGTGTATTAATCCCTGCTTCTTGTTTTTCTCCCTCGGCCATCTCATACTGATTCTTCATGGAACCTTTTCCTGGTGTTAATTTGCGCTTGATCCCATCTAATCCTGCTGCAAGGCTGACTGCCAGTGCAAGGTAAGGATTCGCAGCAGAATCAGGGCTTCTAAATTCAAGCCTTGTTCCGCTTCCACGGGCTGCTGGTACTCTGATAAGTGGACTTCTATTCGATGGTGACCATGAAACATCCACAGGTGCCTCATATCCTGGCACGATTCTCTTATAAGAGTTTACCAGTGGATTTGTGATCAGGCACATCTCATTTGCATGTTCCATAACTCCAGCCATGAAGTGAAAAGCCTCCTCACTGATTCCAAGATCATTCTTAGAATCAGCGAAAATATTCTTTCCATTCTTCCATAAAGACATGTTAAGATGCATTCCTGAACCGTCCACTCCAGTGATCGGTTTTGGCATAAAACTTGCATAAAGTCCATGTCTTTTAGCAATATATTTTACGATAAATTTAAATGTGAGGATGTTATCGGCCGTTCTTAAGGCATTGTCATACTTAAAGTCGATCTCATGCTGTGCTGGTGCAACTTCATGATGAGATGCCTCGATCTCAAATCCCATATCTTCAAGATTCAAGATCATATCTCTTCTGGCACTTTCTCCTAAATCTAACGGAGCTACATCAAAATATCCGGCTTTCTCATGAGAAACCGTCGTTGGGCGGCCTTCTTCATCTGTGTGGAATAAGAAAAATTCACATTCCGGACCGACGTTAAATTTATAACCCATTTTCTGGCACTCAACCATCACTCGTTTTAATACATTTCTTGGATCTCCGGCAAATGGAAGTCCATCTTGTCCGTATACATCACAGATCAATCTTGCCACGCGGTTTCCTCCCGCATTCCACGGGAAGATTGCAAAGCTGTCAAGATCTGGATATAAATACATATCTGATTCTTCAATACGGACAAATCCATCTACACTAGATCCATCAAATGTACACTTATTATCCAACGCTTTCTCAAGCTGTCTTGCGGTGATCGCGACGTTCTTCATTGTTCCGAACAAGTCAGAAAATTGTAGTCTGATAAATTCGACATCATTTTCTCTGACGAGGTCTATCACATCCTGTTTTGTGTATCGACCCATAACATCACTCCTTCTTACTTCTTAATTAAATCTGTGCGATATCAACTACGCTGAGCTGATCTCTGTTTCCTGTTTCCAAACTAGTCAGTAGAGCATCTGCCGTATCAAGACTTGTAAGGCATGTTACTCCTGTTTCAATCGCGTAACGGCGGATCAGGAATCCATCTTTGCTTCGACCTACACCCTGAGATGGTGTATCAATGACTAAATCAATTTTATCATCTAAAATGAGATCTAGCAAGTTTGGAGATTCTTCTTCTAATTTATTAATCTGTTTTGCATGAACTCCAGCTTCATTTAAGACTCTGCAAGTGCTCTTTGTTGAGAAAATCTCATATCCTAATGCTTCAAATCTGCGTCCAATATCAATCGCATCAATCTTATCGGAGTCTTTCACTGTTAAGATCATCTTCTTGTATTTTGGAAGATTTACTCCAGCTCCTAAGAATGCTTTGTATAACGCTTCATGGAAATTCTTAGAAATTCCAAGACATTCACCTGTAGATTTCATTTCAGGCCCAAGGCTGATCTCTGCTCCTCTTAATTTTTCAAAAGAGAATACTGGTTTCTTCACTGCATAGTATTCAGATTCTTTCTGAAGTCCTGGTTCATATCCAAGATCTCTGATCTTAGCTCCAGTGATCACTTTCGCTGCTAACGCTACGATCGGAATACCTGTAACTTTACTGATGTAAGGCACTGTACGGCTGGATCTTGGGTTTACTTCGATAACATATACTTCATCATCTGCTACGATAAACTGAATGTTGATCAGTCCGATAACATGTAATGATTTTGCAAGTTTCCTTGTATATTCTGCAATGATTCTCTTAATTCTATCTGTTAAATTGATAGATGGATATACAGAAATACTGTCTCCTGAATGGATTCCAGCACGTTCCACATGTTCCATGATTCCTGGGATCAGGATATCTGTTCCATCACAAACAGCATCGACTTCGACTTCTTTACCAACCAGATATTTATCGATCAGAATTGGATGTTCCTGTTCGTAACGGTTGATAACTTCCATGAATGCCGTGATATCTTCATCAGATACAGCAATCTGCATTCCCTGTCCACCAAGTACATAAGAAGGTCTTACAAGAACTGGATATCCAAGTTTATGAGCAACTTCTAATGCTTCTTCACATGTAAATACTGTTGTTCCTTTTGGTCTTGGAATACAGCATTCTTCCAAGATCTCATCGAATAATTCTCTGTCTTCGGCTGCATCGACATTTTCAGCACTTGTTCCAAGGATCGGTACTCCCATCTTCATCAGTGCTTCTGTTAATTTGATCGCTGTCTGTCCACCAAACTGTACAACCGCACCATCTGGTTTTTCAAGATCTACGATACTTTCTACATCTTCTGCTGTTAATGGCTCGAAGTAAAGTTTATCAGCAACGTCAAAGTCTGTAGAAACTGTTTCAGGGTTGTTGTTTACGATGATCGTCTCGTATCCTTCTTTACTTAATGCCCATACGCTGTGTACAGAACAGAAGTCAAATTCGATACCCTGACCGATACGGATCGGTCCAGAACCAAGTACCATGACTTTTTTCTTTTCGGATGTTTCTTTCACTTCGTTCTCACCATCATAGCAAGAATAGTAGTAAGGTGTTGCTGCATCAAACTCAGCTGCACATGTATCTACCATCTTATATGCTGCATGGATATTATATTCATTTCTTAATTCTTTGATCTCACGCTCTGTCTTACCTGTTAAGCTTCCGATCACCTTGTCTGGGAATTCTAAGCGTTTTGCTTCCTGTAATAATTCTTTGTCTAATGTATCAGCTTTGGCTAATTTCTTTTCCATCTCAACTAAAACTGCAATCTTATCTAAGAACCAACGATCGATCTTTGTAATATTAAAGATCGTATCGTAATCAAATCCACGACGGATCGCTTCTGCGATCACATAGATACGAAGATCATCGATCTTTTCAAGTTCTTTTAATAACTCATCGTCTGTTAATTTATCGTAATCACCGAAGAGCAAGCTGTCCACATGCTGCTCTAAAGAACGGATCGCTTTCATTAACGCCCCTTCGAAGTTTGTTCCGATACTCATAACTTCTCCAGTTGCTTTCATCTGAGTTGTCAGAGTACGTTTTGCATGAATAAACTTATCGAATGGAAGTCTAGGCATTTTAACAACACAGTAGTCAAGCATTGGCTCAAAACTTGCATATGTTTTCTTCGTTACTGCATTTTCAATCTCATCTAATGTATATCCGATTGCGATCTTTGCTGTTACTTTCGCAATTGGGTATCCTGTTGCTTTGGAAGCTAAGGCTGAAGAACGGCTGACACGAGGGTTTACCTCAATAACGCAGTATTCAAAGCTGTCTGGATTCAATGCGTACTGTACGTTACATCCACCATGAACATCTAATTCTGTGATGATGTTTAATGCAGATGTACGAAGCATCTGGTATTCTTTATCTCCTAAAGTCTGAGATGGAGCTACTACGATACTGTCTCCTGTATGAACACCAACTGGGTCGATGTTTTCCATGTTACAGATTGTAATACATGTTCCATTTTCATCACGCATTACTTCGTATTCGATTTCCTTCCATCCACCGATGTAACGTTCTACTAATACTTCACCTACACGGCTTAGACGAAGACCATTCTCAAGGATCGTCTCTAATTCTTCCTGGTTATGGGCGATTCCTCCACCACTTCCTCCAAGTGTATATGCTGGACGAAGTACTGCTGGATATCCGATCACTTTAGCGAATTCCACACCATCTTCTACTGTTTTAACAACCTGTCCTGCAGCGATCGGTTCCCCGATCTTTTCCATTGTCTGCTGGAATTCTAAACGGTCTTCTGCTTTTTTGATCGTAGATGGAGATGTACCGATCAATTTCACTCCGGATTTTTCAAGGTATCCGCTCTCTACTAATTCCATGGCCAGATTTAAGGCTGCCTGTCCACCAAGTGTTGGAAGGATGCTGTCTGGTTTTTCTTTTTCAATGATCTTTTCGATGACAGAAGCTGTTAATGGCTCGATATATACTTTATCTGCAATGTCTTTATCTGTCATGATCGTTGCAGGGTTTGAGTTTACTAAGACTACCTCCACTCCCTCTTCCTGAAGTGCTCTACAAGCCTGTGTTCCTGCATAGTCAAATTCTGCTGCCTGTCCAATAACGATCGGTCCTGATCCGATTACAAGTACTTTCTTTATATCTTCTCTCTTAGGCATTTTTTGCTCCTTTCATTCTATCCATAAATTCATCAAATAAGTAAGCTGTATCCTGTGGTCCAGGGCATGCTTCTGGATGGAACTGAACTGTTCGAATGTTTTTATTTTTATAGTCTAATCCTTCGATTGTTTTATCATTTACATTAATAAAGGAAACTTCTGCAACATCTGGATCAATTGTTTCTTCCTTGATCACATATCCGTGGTTCTGAGAAGAAATATAAACTCTTCCGCTCTTTAAGTCTTTCACCGGATGATTTCCTCCACGATGTCCCCAACGCATTTTTTCTGTGTCTGCACCTGTTGCAAGTGCCATCAACTGATGTCCTAAACAGATTGCAAAGATAGGTACCTCGCTGTCATATAATTTCTTGATCTCTTTGATGATCTGTACACATTCTTTTGGATCTCCAGGTCCGTTTGATAACATGATACCGTCTGGCTGATCTCCTAAGATTTCTTCTGCTGTTGTATCTGCTGGATAAACTGTTACATCACATCCACGTTTTTCTAAAGAACGAATAATATTATTCTTTGTTCCAAGGTCTAATAATGCAACTTTAAATCCATCTCCATTGAAATGTTCTTTTTCTGTTCTGGAAACAGTTTTTACTGCATCTGTTACTGTATATTCTTTTAATTTTGGAAGGATTTCATCTAAATTGAAATCAGGATTTGTGGTGATCATTCCACCCATGCATCCATGTTCTCTTAAGATCTTTGTGATAGCTCTTGTGTCAACACCACAAATACCTGGAATGTCATGTTCTTTCAGATAATCTTCTAAGTCTTCTTCTCTTCTGAAGTTGCTTGAAGTTCTTGAGATTTCTCTTACGATAAAGGCTGAGTGCCAAGGTTTTTCAGATTCGATGTCCTCTAGACATACTCCATAATTTCCTATCAGTGGGTAAGTCATTACGACTCCCTGTCCCTGATAGGAAGGATCTGTTAATACTTCTAAATAGCCTGTCATGGAAGTATTAAATACGACTTCACAGATCACTTCTTTTTGGGCTCCAAAACTTTTTCCCTCAAATACGTGTCCGTCTTCCAATATCAAAAATGCGTTCATGTAATTTTTCCTCCTAAAAAGTCTCTTTCATAGGGTTGTATTTTGTCAGGAAGAACTAACTTCCTATTTATAAAATAAGAGTTTTGCCAAAACCCTTGATTTTATATAAAAAAAAAGAAATACCCTAAAATAAAAATTACAAAGCTAAGTATTGGAAATTCAGCGATCTTGTCCTTCCAATACCCAAGTTATTTTTTATTTCAGAAATATTTCTCTACAAATTGTAAAAATTTTATCATATATTTTTTGTCGTTGCAAGTACTTTTTTGTATTTTTATATGTTTTTTTCTTTATGCATCCGCTCTTCACTCTCTCTTTTAGAAAAAACACATCCGCAGAAATTCTGACGATACAAATTATATTCTTTCGATAATTGAATAGATCTCTGATAACCACCTTTCTTTTTAAAATCAGATGGAAGAAATCTGACTCCTGCTAATTCTCCTGCTTTCTGTCCAAGTTCATTCAGCCATGCAGCATTCTTTAATGGACTAATCGTAAGGGTTGTTGTGAAATAATCATATCCACCTTCTTGGGCAAGTTTTGCCGCCTGATCCAATCTTAATTTGTAACAACGATAACATCTCTTACCACCTTCTGGTTCCTGTTCATAGCCCTTTGCCATATCAAAAAAAGTCTGCGGGGCATATCCAGCATCGATCACTTTAATAGGAAGATTCATTTCACTGACCAGACGCTGTTGTTCGTGGACTCTTTTTTCATACTCTTCTTTGGAGTCGATATTTGGATTGTAGTAGTCAATGGTGATATCAAAATATTGGGAGAGATATTCCATGACATAGCTGCTACATGGCGCACAGCAACTGTGGAGTAATAGGGTTGGTTTGGTTTCTCCTAAGTTTTCGATTACTTTATCTAATTGTTTTTGGTAGTTTATTTTGTTCATTGGTTGTCTCTTTCTGATTTTGTTTTTTACTGTTTTCTTTCTATTATACTAGTATTTATATAAAAAGAAAACACCAGCAGCTAATTGTTAGCACTCTTTTTTCATGAGTGCTAATTTTTACTTGACTTTTATCAACTTTGGTTCTACAATACTCTTTGTAAAAGTTCTATTTGGCATAGAACACTTGATTAAGATCATAATATTTTTAGATAAAGGAGTGTACAAATTATGGCAGAAACAAAGGGAACTCTTTCCATTAACAGCGATAATATTTTCCCAATCATTAAGAAATGGCTTTATTCCGATCACGATATTTTCTTCCGTGAATTAATCTCTAACGGATGTGATGCCATCACAAAATTAAAGAAATTAGATATGATGGGAGAATACAATTTCCCAGAAGGACATAAAAACAAAGTTGAAGTTATCCTTGATCCTGAGAAGAAAACTTTAAAATTCATCGATACTGGTCTTGGTATGACTGCTGATGAAGTTGAAAAATACATCACTCAGATTGCATTTTCTGGTGCAACTCAGTTCTTAGAACAGTACAAAGACAAAACAGAAGGTGACCAGATCATCGGACATTTTGGTCTTGGTTTCTATTCTGCATTTATGGTAGCGGACGAAGTTACGATTGACACTCTTTCTTATAAGGAAGGAGCAGAACCTGTTCACTGGACTTGTGATGGTGGTACAGAATACACAATGGCAACAGGTACAAAAGAAACGGTTGGTACAGAGATTACTTTATTCTTAAATGAAGAAAGCACAGAATTCGCAAATGAATACCGTGCAAGAGAGATCATCGAGAAATACTGCTCTTTCATGCCAACAGAGATTTTCTTATCTGTAGAAGGTGCCGAACAGGAATTTGAGACAATCCCAGAAGATCAGGTAAAAGACGATGATGTCGTTGTAGAACACATCCATGAAGATGCAAAAACTGAAGAAAAAGAAAACGAAGACGGTACAAAAGAAACTATAGAAGTTTCCCCTGCAAAAGATCTTGTTAAGATCAATAAACGACCTGTTTCTTTAAGTGATACACATCCTCTTTGGAATAAACGTCCAAATGAATGTACTGATGAAGAATACAAAAACTTCTATCACAAAGTCTTCCATGACTTTAAAGAACCATTATTCTGGATCCACCTAAACATGGATTACCCATTTAACTTAAAAGGTATCCTTTACTTCCCTCAGATCAATACAGAATATGATTCTATCGAAGGAACAATTAAATTATATAACAATCAGGTATTTATCGCCGATAACATCAAAGAAGTCATTCCTGAATTCTTAATGTTATTAAAAGGTGTGATTGATTGTCCTGACCTTCCACTGAATGTATCAAGAAGTGCTCTTCAGAACGATGGATTCGTGAAGAAAATTTCTGATTACATCACAAAGAAAGTTGCTGATAAGTTAACTGGTATGTGCAAGACAGACCGTGAATCTTATGAAAAATACTGGGATGATATCAGTCCATTTATCAAATTTGGATTCATCCGTGACCAGAAATTCGCAGATAAGATCAAAGATTACATCTTATTTAAGAATATGGAACATAAATATGTAACATTAAGCGACCTTGTTCCAGCTCCTGCAAATGATGATGATGTGACAACTTTATACTACATCACAGATGAAGTTCAGCAGAGCCAGTATATCAATATGTTCAAAGAACAGGATATGGATGCTGTCATCTTAAATCACAACATTGATTCTGCATTTATCACACAGATCGAACAGCAGAATCAGCATATCAAATTTAAACGTATTGATGCGGATGTCGAAGATGCTTTAAAAGAAGATGTGAATGCAAAAGATTTAGAAGAAATCAAGACTTCTTTAACTGACCTGTTTAGAAAGACTTTAAACAAAGAAAATCTTGAAGTTCACGTTGAAAAATTAAAAGATGCAAAGATTTCTTCTATCATCACTTTATCTGAAGAAAGCAGACGTATGCAGGATATGATGAAGATGTATGCAATGCCAGGTATGGACCCTAATATGTTTGGTGCTCCTGCACAGGTTCTGACTCTGAATGCAAATAATACACTTGTGAAATATCTGTTTGAGCATGGAGATGCTGACAATGCGAAGATTATTTGCGAACAGTTATATGATCTTGCAATGTTAAGCCATACGACATTGGCTCCTGAGGAGATGACGAAATTTGTTCAGAGAAGTAATGAGATCATGGAAATGATCGCGAAATTTTAATTTGTAGTTGGCCAACTGTAGATTTTGAGTATATGATAAAAAATAAATAAACGATCGGAAGAGCAGCTAGAGAATTTTCCTCACGTTTTTTACAGATCGCTGATCCGCCGGCTTTCCTTGCGTAACTCGCCTTCAAGGGTATTCAAAACAGAAACTCTTTGAGGCTCAAACAACGCACCAAGCCGGCTGCGAATCCGTAAAAAACGTGGCAAAATTCTAATGCTGCTCTTCCGATCGTTTATTTATTTTTTATCATATACCAGAAGTCTAAAGTGTGGACAATTACAAGATTGAAAAACTTAAGTGGGTATGTATGTTAAACGGTATTGATTTCTAATCTATAAATGGTTCCTTCTTCACTCAGAAGAACATAAATTCTATGTGGCTGGAATTTTTTTGCTGGTGGTGCTGGGTAATAAGCATTTATAGCATACAAACAGGACCTGTCATCAAACAACAGGTCTTTTATATAGATGATTCACTTATGAAAAGACCAAGGGACTTTAATGTCCCTTATGCTTTTCTCTTTTCTTTTGCTGTTTCAGCTCAAACGTTCGTTGTTTTTTGGTCTCTTTTTTCTTGCGACTTTTCTCTTTACGCTTCTGTTTGTTCTGTTCCTGCTGTAATTTCAACACCTGCTGCGATTTTGTCCCAATGCCTGTTTCCAGCATCTGCTTTTTTGCTTCTCGATGCATCCGTTTCGGATTTCTTCTTAAATCCTTTACAACAGTTTCAACAGCTGGACTGAATTTCAAACGAAAATAGTGTTTTTGAATATATTCCTGCACTTCATAATCTTTTGGTTCTACACCAAACGTTACCTTCGCCACAGATAGTTTGCCGTCTTCCGTACGCTCAAATATGCCTACCCAAAATGGCTTTTCAAAATATACCGTCAGTTTTCCATTTGTTTTGTCCATAAGAATCCCTCCTAAAATTAATTAGGCAAAGAATGGACAACCCGGAGGGGCAGGTTACTTACCCTATTTACATAGGACGGCCGGGCTACCTACCGGCTCTGGTACATAAATGATTGTACGTTGCGTTTTTATCTTTGCATTTATAAGCTACTCTATCAGTAATAATACCATAAAATTTTCATTGTTGTATGAAAATTTTGCTTCTTTTTTATCTCTTCCTCATCTTTACAATTCTTCTGGATGGATATATAATATTTTGGAAATATTTTAAAGAAAGCTGGTTTTTTCATGTGTAGTAGGGATATGGATCGTTGGATCCATTTTAATATGGCAATCGTTGGGGGATTTCTTGGTGGTTTTGCGATTCTTAATCATCATGAACTCTTTGGTTCTGCGCAGACTTCGAACCTGATCTCTGTATTTGCAGATCTTGCTGGACACCCGGATGCGAATTTCTTTGTGCGACTTCTTGGTGTTTTTATTTATATGTTTGCATTATCACTGACGGTGATCTTACCGAAGTTTACAAGGCTGCATCTTCCTTATGTCAGTCTTTTTATAGATGCAATGGCAGCCTTGATCGTTGCTTTTCTTCCATCGGATCTGAATGATTTCATTGCCCTCTATCCGTTGTATTTTGCAATGGCAATTCAGTGGTGTTCCTTTAAGGGTGGGGATGGATTTACCTGCTCTACAATTTTTTCTACGAATAACCTACGTCAGTTTACGACATCTATGACAGAATATCTTTGCAGTAAAGATCCCGACGCCTTAAGAAAATGGAAATTTTTCGCTTCTGTTTTGCTTTGTTTCCATTTTGGTGTTATCGTTTCTTATCTATCTTGCAAAAACTTTGGACATACTGGTTCTCTTGTATGTTTTCTGCCTGTTTTCAGTGGTTTTTGTCTTGTGTGGACGAGAAAACATTTTGTTGCAGTGAAACATTTTGTCTACCACTATCTGATCACACCAAAAAAAAGTTCAGCTTATACTACAGAAAGTGAGTAATTATGGAAAATTTAATCTTTAGCTTAAACGCTACAGTTCCTGTCTTTTTGATGATGATCTTAGGACTTGTCTTTAAAAAGATTGGATGGATTGATGATATTTTTGCTTCGAAAATGAATAAGTTTGTTTTTATGGTTCCTTTACCTGTCTTGGTATTTGAGGATCTTGCAACGGTTGATTTTTCAAAAGTCTGGGATGTTAAGTTTGTCCTATTTTGTTTTATCGTTACCATGATCAGTATTACGATTTCTTTTCTGATTTCTTGTCTGCTAGATGATAAAACGATCCGTGGAGAATTTATTCAGGCAGCTTACCGAAGCAGTGCTGCTCTTCTTGGAATCGCATTTATCCAAAACATTTATGGAAATGCCGGAATGGCTCCTTTGATGATCATTGGAAGTGTACCATTATATAATATGATGGCTGTTGTTGTCTTATCTGTATTTAAACCTGGACAGAGTGGGCTTGACCATACTGTTGTGAAAAAAACGATCAAAGGAATCGTGACAAACCCAATCCTTATCGGAATCGTTGCTGGACTTGTCTGGTCTGCATTAAAAATTCCAATGCCTGCAATCCCTAAAAAGGTTATTTCAAGCATTGGAAATGTTGCCACTCCAATGGGACTCATGGCGATGGGCGCTACCTTCGATATCAAAAAAGCTTTTGGAAAGATCAAACCATCTGCCATTGCTGCTTTTATGAAACTTATTGGTCTTTGTGCCATTTTCCTGCCAATTGCAGTGAAACTTGGATTCCGTACCGATAAGTTGGTTGCCATCCTTATCATGCTTGGTTCCGCAACAACAGTAAGTAGTTTTGTTATGGCGAAGAATATGGGACATGAGGGAACTCTTTCTTCCAGTGTTGTCATGTTAACAACGATGTTTAGTGCATTTACAGTTACGGGATGGCTATATATTTTAAGACATTTTATGTTAATCTAGCTAACTTAGATCCAATGTGATCTGGTATTTTTCCAGCCAGTAATTGACTTGCAGAAGGTAAGCGATCATCTGAGGACCTGCCATCAGCTGTCCATACCATGGTTTACCATAGTCTTTTGGACTGTCTAAGAATCTGCTTAGTTTATATGCATCGATCAGTTCTTTGATCGGTGCTCCTTTTTTTGCCATAACTTTCAGAAGTTCTTTGGATAAGATTTTTTCATAGTTTGGATCATAAGTCTTTGGATATGGACTTTTTCTTCGATACAATACCTCATCTGGCAGGATTCCTTCCCCTGCTGCTCTTAGCAATCCTTTTACCACACCATTTAAACATTTTAACTCCCACGGAACATTATAAAGATATTCCACGATCCTATGATCAGCAAACGGCACTCGTGCTTCTAACCCACAATGCATGCTCGTGCGATCCATGCGATCCATTAAGGTTACCATAAACCATCTTAGATTCAGATAAGAAATCTGCCTTCTTCTAGCTTCGATCTGATCTTCTCCATAAAGTTTTGGCGTCTCATTGATCGTCTTTTGATAAGCTGTTCTTGCATAAGATTCTAAATCCACTTTCTGTATGATATCATCATTTAGCAGCATTTTCCTTGGCTGCATATCCATAGACCATGGGAAGATCTCTGCCTTGAAGCATTCCTCTTTATGAAACCATGGATAACCGCCAAAAATTTCATCTGCACACTCCCCTGTTAATGTTACTTTGTTATATTTTACAACTTTCGAACAAAAATATAGCATCGAAGACTCCACATCTGCCATACATGGAAGATCTCTGGCATCAACTGCTTTGTATAGATTTTCGATCATATTTTCATTGTCGCATTCCAAATATCTGTGATCTGTCTTTGCATGATCAACCATCTTATCAACCCATGGGCGGTCTTCGCTTGGCTGGAAAGCGTTTGATTTAAAATATTTATGATTATTTACAAAATCAAAGGAAAATGTGTTTAAATTTTTCCCTTCTTTTTGAAGCTTTTTCGCACAGATTGCTGTGACAAGACTACTGTCAACTCCACCGGATAAAAATGTACTGATTGGAATATCGGATAACATCTGCATTTCCACGGCATCTTTTACTAGCCACCTTGTATGCTCAATCGTATCTTTTTCGCTGTCTGTGTGTTCTTTCGCTTTCAATTCCCAATATGCATGATCCTTCAATCCATCACGATCATATTCTAAGAAATGCCCTGGAAGGACTTCATAAATATCTTTGAACACTCCTTTTCCATATGACTTTGCAGGTCCCAACCCAAAGATTTCACAAAGTCCTTCTCTGTTGATCACTGGTTTGACTCCTGGATAGGCAAACAAGCCTTTGATCTCAGATGCAAAGATCAATGTATCTCCCCGTTTTGTATAGAATAATGGCTTCACACCAACACGATCTCTGATCAAATATAATTTCTTCCGTTTTCCATCCCATAGAGCAATAGAAAAAATCCCATTCAACTCTTCAATATAAGAAATTCCATACCTGATATACCCGGTTAATACAACTTCCGTGTCACTCGTTGTCGAAAACATTTCTCCTTCTTTGATCAGTTGTTCTTTTAACGTTTTCATGTTATAAATCTCGCCATTTAAGATGATTGCGTAGGTATTTCCTTCTTTCTTTTTAAACATTGGCTGATGTCCCCTGTAAAGGTCAAGGATTGACAATCGTACATGCCCTAATGCACAGCCATTTTCCAAAAATATCCCTTCATCATCTGGACCTCGATGTCTTTGAACTTCATTCATTTTCTTTAAGATCTGATATATTTCTTTCTCTGTTTTTTTATCATTGTTTCTAGGATTTAGAAATCCTGCAATTCCACACATACACGCTACCTCTTTTTATTTTTTATGATCAATGAGAACCGGCTGGTATTGTCTGCCTTTTAATGCCTGCAAAATTGTCGGAATGAGCAGTCTTGTATCCGCGATCATGGAGTTTGGCTTCTTTACCGGATCATCCTGTCCGAATGGTACAAAATAAATATGCTTATGATTTAAAAGATTCCCGATATTCTTAAGATTCATACCTAAGGCATCATTGCTCGCCATAGAGATAACGACTGGTTTTTCATTCCGCAGCTGCGCTTTAGCTGCCATTAAAACCGGGGTATCTGTAATTCCATTGGCAAGTTTCGCCATGGTATTTCCTGTACATGGCATTAAAATTAGGATATCCAGACACCCTGTCGGACCGATGATTTCTGCTTCTTCAATCGTTTTCATCGGTTCATTTCCTGTCATATCGTGTGCTCTTTTTACAAATTCCTCACCTTTTCCAAACCTGCATTTGATATGCTGGGATATGTCAGAAAAGATCGTCTGCAGGATTGCACCTTCTTCTAGTAAGCGATCGATCTGTTCAAAGGCTTTTGTGTAAGTGCAAAAGGAACCTGTCATTGCTACTCCGATTCTTTTATTTTTTAATACCATGTTTGATCTCTCCACTGATTTCTAAAACTTTTTTTGCAAGCATGATCCCAGAAGATTTCGGGGAATAAATTCCTGGAAGACTTGGGCATAGTTTTGCACAGATTCCTAGTTTTTCCGCCATTTGATGGTTTGTTCCACCAGGATAGGAAGCAATATCTATGATGCAGGATTCTTTGGAGATCTTCCTGAGGATATCTTCTTTTAGGATCTGTTTTGGAACAGTATTAAAAATATGATCATACTGACAGATCCGCCGTTTTAGTTCCGTAAAATCCATAACCTCAAGTCCAAAAGATTTTGCAAGACTTCTTGCTGTTTTATTTCTGGCACAGACTGTTACCTGAGCATCCATTCCTTTTAGTTTCGCTGCAAGAACTTTTGCACATCTTCCATAGCCAAGGACCAGACAACGACTTTTGTGAAGATTGATCGGCTGCATCTTGATCGCTTCCATGATCGCACCTTCTGCAGTTGCGATCGCATTGTAGATAGCGACATCATCCATTTTCATGAAGTCAAATGCTTTGATTTCTTTTTGTTCACATTCATGTCGAATTTCTTCATTGATACATCCCCCAAATAAAATCTGTTCTTTCGTCATTTCTTGAAGCAGTGTTTCTACTGACATTTTTTTGTTGCTAGAACTTCCTGTGATTTCCCCGTTTTTTGAAAAAACGACGGGTCCAATCATGCACTTCGCTTCTCTTATGACATTTTCAAAAGATTTACCTTCCTTGCATTCTGAGCCTTCTTTTTTGGTTGCATATGTGATAACCTGATATCTTTGATTTTTTAGATAGTTGGCTAAATATACCTGTCTCATATCACCGCCGATAACGGCAAAATCATAAATCACAGTCTTTTTTCCTTTCTTTTTCTTCTATTTAATATATGTGATTTTTATTCATTTTGTTCTTTTAAAAATACATCAATTTTACCCCTTTAAAAATTAAAAAGTAGTGATATAATAAACTCAAGTGCATAGAAACACCTACAATACAGCAAGAGCTTCCACTACACTGGGAGCTCTTTTTGTGTATTTATATATTTTATACACAAAGTACTTCCGGTGTTATACCATAACATGCATAATATCTTAATGTTTTTTCAAGGAGGAACTTTTTATGAACACATTAACTGCAGAAAAAAGAGATTTGAAAACAAAGGCTAAAAAATTAAGAAAAGAAGGTTATGTTATCGGAAATCTGTTTGGCAGAGATATCGAAAATTCCATTCCATTGAAAGTTGATTCCCGTGAAGCCGCTAAATTCTTAAAGGATAACAAAAAAGGAGCTCATATTACTTTACTTGTTGACGGAGAAAATGTAGACGCCATCGTAAAAGAAATCGACTACAATGCCATGAAAAACGAAACAATGTTTATTAACTTCCAGGCATTAGTTGCTGACGAAAAGATCCACACAACTGCTGCGATCGAATTATTAAACGAAGATGCTGTACAGAATGGTATCGTTGAACAGTCCTTATCTGAAATCGAATACAAAGCATTCCCAGCTGATATCGTTGAAAAGGTTGAGATTGATTTAACACAGTACAATGTTGGTGATATGATCCATGTCAAAGACTTGCCATTAGTTGCTAACAGCAAGATCTCTCTTGTTACACCAGAAGATACTCTGATCGTTAACATCGCAGAACCTGAAGCTGTTCCTGAAGATGAAGACGAAGAAGCGACTGAAGAATAAATAAATCAGTGAAAGAAAAGACTCGATTTTCATAATTAAAAATCGAGTCTTTTTATTTTGCCTTTTCTTTGATATCCTTTAAAAAATCCAGCATTTTTTCTCGGATGTTTTTCTCTGCATTCTGAGATCATCAACTGAATCTTAAATTTAAAATCTTTAGATTCCAAGATCGTAAATGGATGTTCTTCTGTTACACAAACCGATAAATGTTCGCTCTCATATTGTGGATAAGTTCCTGTAAATCCTTGTTCTTTCAGTTTTTTATCAACCTGTTCCCTGTATCGTTGAATCTTCTGATCGATTCTTTCTCCATAATTCCTTGCTGGATATGGATCAGAAGCATTGCAGACTTTCTCGCAGATCAATTCATATAAATCTTGTCTCTTTGGATCTTGCAGTTTCTTTGCAAGCGTCATCTCCATTCGTTTGGTTGGGTGCTTCTCATATTTATCGATCCATTTTAAATAATCTTTATCACCTGCCTGCATAGCAAGATTTCTCATACATTCTAATCCTTCTTCGGTTTTGTCATACCATTCTTCTGGATCTTCATTGATCGGAAAATAGTAATAAAATGGTGCAAATTCAATCAGTGACATGATCTCCATCTCTTGATCATTACACACTTCTTCCCCTAAAAAGCGATATTTCTCACGGATCGTTCCAATCATATAGACTAGCTGACGCCACTGCTCAGCTCCATCTCTCCAGAAATGTCCGATCTCATGATACCGGTAACAGTTCGTATGTTCCATGATCTCATCAAACCACATTGTAAAAACACTTTCTTCTCCCTGATGAATGATCAACCCATAACGACCTTCTCGTTCTTCTAGTTGTGCCCACATCTCTCCTTCATAGTCTTTGTCATACTTTCCAGAGATACGAAGTCCATGAAAACTTAGATAACACTCAATTGCATCGTTCATCATATATGGAACATATCCTGTTTGATTTCCATCTTTTTCTTCAACTTGAAGTTCAAACACCTGATATTCAAAAATCTGTGCAAGCAACTGTGTGGATCTTGATATTTCTTCTAAATTTGTTTCAAAATAGTTCATACGAAATTCCTTTTCCTATTATCTATGTATTTTATTTATATTTCTGAATTTCATTTAAAAAACGTTCGCCATATTTCTGAAGCTTATGTTCTCCGACTCCATTGACTTCTAACATTTCCACATCATTAGAAGGTTTCATCGTACTCATATGTACCAGTGTCTTATCGGAAAATACCATATATGGCGGGATTTTCTGTTCGGATGCGATCGTTCTTCGAAGTGCACGTAATGCTTCGAACAATTCTGTATCTCCCTCAGCAAGTGCTGCCACAGCCCCTGCTTTCTTACGTTTCTTCGTCTGGATCTTACGTTCTTCTTTCTCTTTTTCGACTTCTTTTGGAATCTTGATCTCAAATTTCCAGTTATCATCGATCTTAGTAATATCTGCAACGCTTAAAACCGGATATTCATCATCTGTCATTTCCAGATATCCATAGACTAACATTTCATTGATGATCTGTCGGATTCTTGCAATACTTTCTGCTGCTAATACTCCATATTGTGAATTCTCATCTAAATGACGGCTTAATACTTTCTGGCTCTTTGAACCTTTTAAAATATCAACGATCGTGGATAGTCCGAAATCTCGATAACAATCTCTAATACATTGGATGATAGCTTTTGCTTCCATTGTTGCATCAACCGTTTCAAACTCGGTCAGACAGTTTAAGCAGTTTCCACAGTATCCGCTTGTCTGTTCTCCAAAATAATTTAAAATATAATGACGTAAACATTCCTTCGTATAGCAGTAAAATGTCATCTGACGAAGTCTTTCCCAGTCTCTTTCCATCACGATCTGCTTTGTGATCGCATCTAATTCCTCATTCTCCTCTCCATTTTCGATCAGAAAACGATTGGTTCGGTTATCAATCGGAGCATAATATAAGATACATTCCGCAGGTTCTCCATCACGTCCTGCTCTTCCTGCTTCCTGATAATAACTTTCCATGTTCTTCGGCATATTATAATGAACAACAAAACGGACATCCGGCTTGTCGATTCCCATTCCAAAGGCATTTGTCGCTACCATGATCTGCTTTCTGTCATAGATAAAATCTTCCTGATTTTCCTTTCGTTCTTCATCCGATAATCCTGCATGGTATCTTGTCACGGAGAATCCATCTTCTCTTAACTGATAGCAGACTTCCTCAACATTTTTCCTAGATAAACAGTAAATGATCCCGCTGCTTCCTGGCATCTTTTCTTCTTTTTCTTTTAAATAACTTAGTAATTCTCTATACTTATCCCGTGGGCGTTTTACTGCATAGTAAAGATTCTCCCGGTCAAACCCTGTCGTTAATATAAATGGATCTCTCAGGTTCAAAATATCCATAATATCATCCCTGACTTCTGCTGTCGCTGTTGCTGTATATGCAGTCAGTACAGGACGATACGGAAGTTTCTTTAAAAATTCCAGAATTTTTAGATAACTTGGTCTGAAATCCTGCCCCCACTGTGACACACAATGTGCCTCATCAACTGCCAACATTGATATCTTCACTCCACTATTTAGCGCAAAATTGATAAAACCTTCTGTTTCCAAGCGTTCTGGTGCCACATAGATGATCTTGTATCTTCCCTGCATCGCATATTTTAATGCGGTATGATACTGTCCCTGTGTCAGAGAACTATTTAAAAATGCCGCATGAATTCCGGCTTGATTCAGTGTCCCAACCTGATCTTTCATCAGCGAGATCAGTGGTGAGATCACGAGTGTGATCCCATCCATCATCAACGCCGGAATCTGAAAACAAAGAGACTTTCCTGCTCCTGTAGGCATGATCCCTAAGACATCCTGCCCATTTAATGCTGCCTCGATCAATTGTTCCTGACCTTGGCGGAATTCATCATATCCAAAGTATTGTTTTAATAGTTTCTTCGCTTCTTGTATCTTACTCAAATCTATCACTTCCTATTATTTTATTTATATTCCCATCAAAAAACTTCCGATCACATTTAGCACACCTGCAAACAGCATGACAATGATCGGATCTTTTTTCTTTCTCAATAAAAGGTACATACAAATAATAAAAATACCACCCTGTATCCAGTTGATCTGTTGAAGATCTATATGACTTTCCTGAAAAAATGCCTGCGTAAGGATCGTAATTCCAGAAGTTAAGATCAGTGCGATCACCGCAGGGCGTAAGGTATTTAACACCATTTGTAGTCCTTCCATATGACGATATTTTACATAAAAATAAGCAATCACTGTAACGATCACACACGCCGGGAATACGCATCCCATCGTTGCACATAATGCTCCTTGCCATCCAACTACCCTTATACCAACAAAAGTCGCCGCATTAATTGCGATTGGTCCCGGTGTCATCTGTGAAATCGTCACGAGATCTCCAAATTCAGACACAGACAGCCAATGATATGCATCGACCACCTGCTGCTGTATCATTGGCATTGCTGCATATCCGCCTCCGAAACTAAACGCTCCGATCTTTAAGAAGCTTAAAAATAATTGCAAATAGATCATTCTCTGCCTCCTGTCTTCTTTCTTGAAATGCCATATTGTACGATTCCAACTCCAATACATGCAAGAATAATGTAGATCACACTAATATCAAAGACATAACTTGCCATAAATGCCACAACCATAATGATCGCAAGTTCTATTCTGTTTTCCTTCTTACTTTGCCCTTTTGCCATCTCGTACACAACACTGATGATCACCGCGCCAACACCCGTCTGCATACCAGAAAGCATCGCTGCAACAATCCTGTTATCCCGAAATATTTCATAAAAAACAGAGACTACAGATATAATCAAAAATGGCGGTAGAACAGCTCCGAATACACTTACGATCACACCACTGATACCTGCTAATTTATAGCCAACAACGATTGCTCCATTCACTGCGATTGCTCCTGGGGCTGATTGTGCGATTGCCACCAGATCAAGCATCTCGTCTTCTTCGATCCAATGATATTCATTCACAAACTTCTTCTTCATCAAAGATACGATCATATAGCCGCCACCAAAGGTAAATGCACTTAAATAAAATGTTTCTATAAACAACCTCAATAATTTTTTCTTTTTTTTCATTCCTTTTTCTTCCATATGACATCTCCAGTCAAAAATCTTACCATTTATACTGGTGCAAACTGGCTGTTATATAATCTGGCATACGCACCATTTTTCGCTAAAAGTTCTTCATGTGTTCCCTGCTCCAAAATATGTCCATTTTCCATAACAAGTATCACATCCGCATTCTGAATCGTTGAAAGTCGGTGGGCTACGATAAAACTTGTTCTTCCTTTCATCATCGTTTCAAATGCTTTCTGAATTCGGATCTCTGTCATCGTATCAATTGATGATGTCGCTTCATCTAAGATCAGCATTGGAGGAAGGCTTAACATGATCCTTGCAATACAAAGGAGCTGTTTCTGTCCTTGAGAGAGATTTCCGCCACCTTCTGTAATGATCGTATCATAACCATCTGGCATTCGCTCGATAAATCCATGTGCATTGGCTTCTTTTGCTGCCATGATCATCTCTTCCTCAGTTGCATCTGGTTTTCCATAGCAGATATTTTCACGAATCGTTCCTGCTTTTAACCATGTCTCCTGAAGTACCATTCCATAACTGGATCGTAAACTTTCTCTTGTGACATCCCGGATATCATTTCCTTCCACCTTGATCATTCCTACATTCACATCATAAAAACGCATTAACAGATTGATCAACGTTGTTTTCCCACATCCTGTCGGTCCAACGATTGCAATCCGCTGTCCTGGTTCCACTTTCAGATTAAAATCCTGGATCAAAGGTACTTCTTTCACATAAGAAAAGTCCACATGCTCTAATTCTACATTTCCTTTCACATCCTGTAACTCCTTCGCATCTTTGGCATCAGGAATCATCGGCTCCTCATCTAATAATTCAAAAACTCTTGCCGCAGAAGCTAAAGAATTCTGAAATTCTGTGATAACCCCTGTGATCTCATTAAACGGCTTTGTATACTGGTTTGTATAACTTAAAAAACTTGATAACTGACCAACACTGATACTTCCGCGAATAACACTCATACATCCTGCGATCGCAACCCCTGCATAGATTCCTGAATACATAAATCTGGTTGCCGGATTTGTGATAGATGAGAAAAATGTCGCTCTTAAGGAGTAATATGCAAGATCATCATTGATCTGATCAAACTCTTCCTGTGCTTTTTCTCCATGATCAAACACTTTGACTACTTTAATATTTCCAAGCATTTCATTGACAAATCCTGTCATATTTCCTCTAGTCTGTGATTGTTTTCGGAACATATTAAAACTTCGCTTTGAGATAAAACTTGCGATAAAAAACGAAAACGGACTTAAAATAACAACAACTAATGTGATCCATGGATTGATTCCTAACATAAAACAAATGGTTCCAATGATCGTGATCACACCAGTAAATAACTGTGTAAATCCAAGCAGCAATCCATCCGTAAACTGATCAATATCCGTTACGATACGGCTGATCAAGTCTCCTGAGGAGTGTGCATCTACATAAGATAATGGCAGTTTCTGCAAATGCTCAAATGCCTGAATCCTTAAATCTTTTCCAATCTTATATGTAATCTGGTTATTGATATGATTCATCAGCCACTGCGCTGCTGCCGTCAATACGATACAGATCACGATCGTTTTTATAATACTTATCAATCTTGCAAAATCAACATTTCCTTTTGATATAATGCAATCCACACCTTGTCCTGTCAGAATCGGAACATAAAGTGTCAGTGCCACACTGATCACCGCCAACACTAAAGACGCAAAGATCAAAAATCGATAAGGCTTCATATATTCCATGATCCTTTGTAATGTCTTTTGTTTTTTGTCTTTCTTCATGATCTTATGCCTCCTCTCCTGCCATCTGTGATTCGCAGATTTCTTTATATACCTGATTCTCTTTTAATAGCTGTAGATGAGTCCCGATTCCTGCAATCTTTCCATCATCCAACACTAAGATATGGTCAGCATTACGAATCGTTGATACTCTCTGGGATACAAGAAATACTGTCATATTTTCTGTATTTTCTTTGATCGCTTTTCGAAGTCTTGCATCTGTTGCAAAGTCAAGTGCGGATGCACTATCGTCAAGAATTAAGATCTCAGGTTTACGTACTAATGCTCTTGCGATCGTTAGTCTCTGTTTTTGTCCGCCAGATAAGTTTCCTCCATTTTGTTCAATTCTAAAGTCTAATCCCTGTTCCTTCTGATCAACAAATTCTCTTGCCTGTGCGATATCCAATGCCTGATAGATTTCTTCATCTGTGGCATCTTCTTTACCCCATTTCATATTATCTCTTAGGCTTCCTTCAAACAAAGATGCTTTCTGCGGAACAAATCCGATCTTTCCTCGGATAAATTCTGGTTTTAATTCTTTCTCATCAACTCCACGGTATAGAATTCTTCCTGATGTCACATCATATAATCTTGCGATCAAAGATACAAAAGTACTCTTTCCTGACCCTGTACCTCCGATCACCCCGATCGTTTCGCCTTCTTTCACCGCAAAATCAAATGGATGGATCGTCTCTTTTCTTGCACCATGATAAACAAACGATGTATCTTTAAACTCAAGAATAGGTGTATCTTTCTTCGCTTCTATATCTGTTTTTCCAGTTTCCTTCATGGATGGCTCTAATGCAAAAATCTGATCCACACGGTCAAGACTTGCAAACGCTCTAGATAAGATGATCAAAAGATTCGCAAGTTTTACAAGTTCTACAAGAATCTGTGACATATAATTGATCAGGGCAATGATCTGTCCTTGTGTTAAATAACCCAGATCAACCTGTTTTCCACCAGACCATAGGATTGCAATGATCCCCAAATTAATAATCATGTAAGTCAGAGGATTTAGTAACGCTGAAATCTTTCCAACATGGATCTGCTTGCTATAAAGCTGTCTACTTTGTAATCTGAAATTCTCTTCCTCACTTCTTTGTCTGTTAAATGCACGGATCACACGAATTCCAAGAAGATTTTCCCTTGTACTTTTTAATACTCCATCGACCTGTTTTTGTACTTTCTTATACATTGGCATCGTGATCCATAAGATCAGTCCGACAACTACTGCCAATGCTGTGATCGTAAATACAAAGGAAACTGCTGCCTTATGATCCACCGTAAATGCCATGAACATCGCACCAAATACGACAAATGGTGACCTTAAAAACAACCGCAGGAACATGTTAACTCCATTTTGCACCTGATTGATATCATTACTCATGCGGTTGATCAGCGTTGATGTCCCAACCTGATCGATCTCCTGATAAGAAAATTGATTCATATGTGCAAACAAATCACTTCTCATCGACTTTCCTGTATACACAGCCGATCTTGCCGCAAAATACTGTGCTGTGATAGAAAATGAAAATCCAATGATTCCAAGTAAGATCAATAATCCTCCCATCTTCCACAAATATCCAATATCGTGATGTCCGATTCCTACATCGATCATGCTGGCAACGACCAATGGTACAAATAGTTCAAAACTAGCTTCCAACATCTTAAATAATGGTGCAAGGATCGTAACACAAAGATGCTCCTTTAAATATCCTAGTAACCGTTTCATCGATTCGTACTCCTTCTTTTATCTTACTATTTTCTTTAGTATACACCATTTTATTTTTTATTTGAACATAGTACCAGATATTTTACGAAAACAAAAAAGTACCGCTTAGAGCCAGGTAACATGCTCTAAACGGTACAGGGATGATTTATGGTTCAAAAAGAGTTATTTGTCTTCCTTTTGAACAGAACAATATCCTTGTGGGTGGCTGCTGTGCCATTTCCATGCGGATGCAATGATTTCTTCAAGATCTGCATGTTCTGGCTTCCAGCCAAGGATATTCTTCGCTTTTTCACTGGAAGCGATCAAGACAGCCGGATCTCCAGCTCTTCTTCCTTCTTCCACAGCCTTGATCGGCTTTCCTGTCACTTTTCTGGCTGTTTCGATGACTTCTTTTACAGTAAATCCAACACCATTTCCAAGATTGAAGATGTTGCTTTCATTACCTTCCATTAAGTATTTCACTGCCAGAATATGTGCTTGTGCAAGATCTGTTACATGAATATAGTCTCTTACACAAGTTCCATCTTTTGTATCATAATCAGTTCCAAAGATACTGATTGCTTCTCTTTTGCCATTTGGCACCTGTAAGATCAATGGGATCAGATGTGTTTCTGGATTATGATCTTCTCCGATCTGTCCACTTACATGTGCTCCGCAGGCGTTAAAGTATCTTAAAGATACATAACGAAGTCCGTGAGCACGTCCAACCCATTTAAACATTTTTTCCATAGAAAGTTTTGTCTCTCCATAAGTGTTGGTAGGTTCTGTGCGGTCTGTCTCCACGATCGGTACCTTTTCTGGTTCTCCATAAGTTGCTGCTGTTGAGGAAAATACAATCTTATCGATACCATGTTCTACTAAAGACTGTACCATTGTTTTTGTTCCACAAAGGTTATTATCATAATATTTTAATGGATTTACCATACTTTCTCCAACTAAGGAGTTTGCTGCAAAATGAATGACTGCATCGATATCTTTTTCCTGATCTAGTACACTATCTACAAAATCTTTATCTCTTAAGTCACCTTTATAAAACTTTGCTTTTGGATGAACAGCCTCGATATGTCCTGTTTCCAGATTATCGATGATCACAACTTCTTCTCCAGCATCGATCAGTTCGTATACTGTATGAGAACCTATGTATCCAGCTCCGCCTAATACTAATATTTTCATTGTCTTGCTTTCCTTTCTATGACCTTGTCATTATAAAACTGCAATAAATCGGTCGAATGCTTTTCTTCCTTCTTCATTATATTTATAAACTCCGGCATCTTCAAGAACTTTAACAAATACCTGTCCAATCTCTTCTTTTAAGATATCCATGACATTTCCTTCATTGATATCTGTATATTTTCCTTTGATTTCTTCAACCCATGCTGCATGCTTCTTTAAATCTTCCTTAGAAACAATATCTTCTCCTTTGATCAGACACTGGCTTAAATGTTCCATCTCTGCCTTTAATCTAGATGGCAGAACAGCAAGTCCCATAACCTCGATCAGCCCGATATTTTCTTTCTTGATATGATGATACTCATTGTGTGGATGGTAAAGTCCTAATGGGCACTCTTCAGTTGTGATATTATTACGAAGTGTCAGATCCAGTTCATACATATCACCTTTTTTACGTGCGATCGGTGTGATCGTATTATGTGGTTCTCCTTCTGTCTCAGCAAAAATATATGCTTCTTCATCCGTGTATCCACGCCATTTTTTCAAAATATGATCAGCAAGATCAATGAGGCGTTTTTCATCTTTACTCTGAATACGGATCACAGATAATGGCCAGTGAACGATTCCTGCTTTGACATCTTCATATCCTGGGATTGTAAATTCTTTTTCAATCTCTGCTCGTTCCATAGCAAATTCATAATGACCGCCTTGGAAATGATCGTGTGTTAAGATAGAACCTCCAACGATCGGAAGATCGGCATTCGATCCAAGAAAATAATGAGGAAACTGTTTTACAAAATCAAATAGTTTTGTAAATGCTGCCCGATCGATCTTCATTGGTACATGCTGTCCATTAAATACGATACAATGCTCATTGTAGTATACATATGGAGAATACTGGAATCCCCATTTGCTATCATTGATCGTAAGCGGTATGATCCTGTGATTCTGTCTTGCAGGGTGATTCATTCTTCCTGCATATCCTTCATTTTCCATACAAAGCTGACACTTTGGATAAGAACTTTGCTTTGCATTTTTCGCTGCTGCGATTGCTTTCGGATCTTTCTCTGGTTTGGAGAGATTGATCGTGATATCAATATCTCCATATGGACTATTTACTTTCCATTTCATATCTTTTTTGACGCGGTCTCTTCGGATATAGTTGGTATCCTGGCTGAATTCATAGAAAAACTCTGTTGCTTTCTTTGGACTCTCTTCATAATAGGTACGGAATTCTTTGATGACCTGGCTTGGTTTTGGTGTCAGAATTCCCATTAATTTTGTGTCAAATAAATCTCTTGTCACGATATCATCACTTTTGATGATATAGCGGTCATAAGCTGTATCTGTCAAACGATCTAAAATCTCTGGCAGGATGATTTCTTCTCCTTCAATATCAGGATCTTCATATTCATCTAATCGAAACACTTCCAGATATTGATTGATCGTATAGATTTCATCTTCTGGCATGATCAGTTTTTTATCAAGTCCATATGTTACAAGTTTTTTGATATCTTTTTGTAAATCCATCTTATTCCACCTCAAATCGATATGTTGTTACTGCTTCGTATTCTTCGCCTTTTCTTAAAATTACCTTTGGTTCTTTTTCTATATGTATGGAGTTTGGTAAGAACTGGGCTTCTAAGGCAACACCATCTCTGTTTTCATATGGTTTCCCACCTTTTCCATTACATCCGCCAGACAGGAAGTTTCCTGTGTATACCTGAATGCATGGAAGTGTTGTTGTCATCGTCATTTTTCTTCCAGTTTCTTTGTCATATAGAACTAACTGGTCATCTTCATCTTTTACCATAAAAGAATGATCATAACCTCCGGCAAGTTTTAACTGTTCATGATCATCGTTGATCCGCTCTCCGATCTCATGAAATTCTTTAAAGTCAAATGGTGTGTTTTCTATCTTTAAAAATGTTCCATTGGCAAGACAGTTTTCATCAACACATGCAATCTCATCCGCTTTTACCTTTAACTGATGATGATAAATTTTATCTTTTCCAGCAGATAAATTAAAGTAAGAATGATTTGTGATATTGATCAGTGTATCCTGATCGGATACTGCTTCATATTCCATTTTTAATGTATTATCGCATAAACGATACACAACTTTCAGATAAAGACTTCCCGGATATCCTTCTTCCATATCTGGTGAGAGATAGATAAAACGAATTCCATCTTCCAACAATTCATATTTAAATATCTTTTGATTAAATCCTTTGATTCCTCCATGGAGAGAATTCTTTCCATTGTTTGCTGCCAATTCGTATGTCTTTCCATTTAATTCAAACTTTGCATCTCCGATACGATTTGCAACACGTCCGGCGATCGCTCCCATGTAACTTCCATCTCCATGCCAGCAATCTTCCACATTCTCAAATCCAAGAACAACATCCCCAAAGTTTCCTTCTCGATCTTTTGTAAATACAGATAATACATGACATCCAAGGTTACTTGTGATCACTTTGATCTCATCATTTTTTAATTCGAATAAGCAGACTCCGTTATCTCTTTGTTCTATCATTCTTACTTTCATCATCTTATAATACCTTCATTCCTCCGTATGGACGTACTTTTAAGACATGACATGCTCCCTCACCAAATACATGTTCCATGTTCTTTTTGTACATACTAACAATATCATTTGGCACAAACGCCTGAATCGTTCCTGCAAATCCTCCGCCATGAACTCGGCTGACTCCTTTATCACCTAAGGAAATATCACTGATCGCCAATCCGATTGATACACTCTGATTTGTCAGGTCATGACTTGAATATACATTTTGTAAATATTTAAAGGATGAATCACCAGATTCTTTGATCAATTTCTTAAATGTATCAAAATCTCCTTCTTCTAAAGCTTTTACCTGCTGATCTACACGTTTATTTTCCTCAAATAAATGCATTGCACGAAGAACTGCTCTATCTCCTAAGATTTCTCTGATCTTTGGCAGATTTAAATAAAAATCATCTTTATCAACTTCTCTTAATGCTTCCTGATTAAAATAATTGGCAACTTTCTTCATTTCGTATGGAATTGCTGCATAATCATCTGTTAAATCTGCATGAGATCCTTTTGTATCCACAATGCATAAGCTGTGTCCATATTCTTCAAAATCCACTTCAACCTTTTTGATCTTTGGACTTTGAGGATCTTCAAAATCAATATTGATCAGACCTCCAATGGAAGATGCCATCTGATCCATCAATCCACATGGTTTTCCAAAGTATACATTCTCTGCATACTGTCCGGCCTGCGCCAAAAATACAGGATCGATCTTCATATCATTATATAACCCAGATAAAATATTTCCGATCAATACTTCAAATGCAGCAGAAGATGACATTCCAGCCCCATTTAGTACATCACTTGTTACATAAGCTTCAAATCCACCGATTTTATATCCTTCTTCTTTTAATTTAGAAGCAACTCCCTGAATCAGTGCCTGTGATGTTCCCTTTTCTGCTTTGGCTGGGTCAAAAGAACTAAGACTTACTATGATTCTTTCATATCCTTCTGATTTCAGATCAATCACATCGTCATCTCTTTTTGCAACGATTGCGATCGCATCCAAGTTAATGGAAGTTGCAAGAACTTTTCCAAACTGATGGTCTGTGTGGTTTCCTCCTACTTCACTTCTTCCTGGAGCACTATAGATTTCTACTTCTTTTTCTCCATAAATCTTTTCAAAGGATTCTAATGCTTTGATGTAGCGTTCCTGCTGATATGCAAGAACACTTTCATCTACATAGATATCTTTTAATAACTGATCATATTTTCCTTCTTTAAAAGCTTCTTCTAATTTTTTAATACTGTTCGGCATGGCGGTTTGCTCTCCTTTCTTCGATTGTCTGAATAACTTTCTTCATAAAACTGTCATCCAGATGATATGCTTTTTTATAAACTACATAGGCTACAAGCATGGACACCGCTGGGATCGCACACATTAAAAATCTGATAGAATTCAATGTCAGTGCTGACTGTACAGCGTTTGGATTTGGAATATATCCTGTACGTTCCAGTGCAAATCCAATGAAAAGTGATGTTAAAGCCGCTGTAAATTTTACGATCAATGTCTGTAAAGAGAATACAACGGATTCATTTCTTGTTCCCAGTTTGTACTCACCATAGTCAACAACATCAGATAAGAATACTGTCGCACATCCAAGTTCTAATCCTGTTCCTGTCTTTACGATCACTCCTGCAACTGCTGTTAATACGATATTCTGTGGGCATACAAATCCAACGACTAATAATAATGCTAAACCAATAAACGGTAAGATACAAGCCAGTAAAAATGATGTATGTCTGGATAATTTCTTTGCTACTTCTGGGAAGATGATCAACCCAACAACTTCTGCGATAGATGCGCTGATCATGAAGGCTGATAACATGTTGGCATTTCCACATACATATGTAAAGTAGTAAACTGCAACACCCATGATAAACTGAATTCCTACATTATATAAAAGAATCAGTCCTACAGCTGACTGTAACTGGTCATTTTTCTTAATGATTGAGAATACATCTTTGAAAGAAATCTTCTCACTTGGTGCATTGTTTTCTTTGACTTTCAGGTTACAAACTGCAACACCGATCGTAAGAATAAATGTTCCTGCAATAATCATAGCAAAACGATGATATCCGATATATCCTCCACCTAATGCTGCAATGATCTGAACACCGAATCCTGCGATGACTAATGACTGTCCAATGCTTGCGAAAATTCTAGGTAAAACGGAAACAACTTCTCGTTCGTGTGGATCTGATGTAAGGTTTGGAATTACAGACCAGTATGGAATATCCATGATCGTATAAGTCATTCCCCATAATACATAGATCACTGCAACGAAGATGCAAAGTGAAGTTCCTGTTAATTTAAAGTCAGTAAATAATACGACAAACACAACGGAATTGACTAAAGTTCCGATCACTAGCCATGGTACGAATTTTCCAAAGCGTGATCTTGTGTTATCTACGATCATTCCCATAAACAGATCGTTAAATGCATCCCAAAGTTTTGCTACGAAGAAAACGATTCCTACAAACCCCGGTGATACTTTCAATACATCCGTAAAGTAGATCATAGCGAATGTCGCCATCATTCCATAAATTAAATCTTTTCCCAATGCTCCAAATGCAAAAGTATATTTTACTCTGCCTGGAACCTTTCCATTAGTTGTTCCCATTTTTCTTTCCTCCTGTTTTTAGTAAACTGTCTTTGATACTTGTATAGTAAAACTTTTTAGTAAAATTGTCAATATATTTTTACTAAATTTTTTACTTTTATTTTACTAAATTTACTTTTGTGCTTTTCTCTGTTATAATGAGATAAATTAATATTTATGAGAAAGGATTTTATCTCCATGGCAACAATCAAAGACATTGCACAGAAAGCATCTGTTTCTGCTGCAACTGTATCAAGAATTTTAAACCAAGACGATACCCTGAGTGTAACCGACGAAACAAAACAGCGCGTTTTAAAGGTTGCCCAGGAATTAAATTATACAAAGCATCTAAAAAATACCGTTGAAAAATCGATTTCTATCGGTATCTTTCAATGGTATTCTGTCTTTCAGGAACTGGAAGATCCTTATTATCAGGCAATCCGTGTCGGTATTGAAAAATATTGTGCCGATCATAATATCCACGTTGTCCGTGCTTTCCAGAGCGATTGCAATTATCCTGACACACTCAAGGATCTTCAAGGTCTGATTTGTATTGGTAAATTTAATAAATCTCAGATTAAGTCTTTTCAAAAACTTAATTCCAACACTATTTTTGTTGATATGAAGACACCAAAGATTTATTGTGATACGATCAATCTTGATTTCCAACAGGCAGTTACTGAAGCACTAGATTATTTGTATGATCTTGGCCATCGAAAGATTGCTTATCTTGGCGGGAAGGAAGTTCTCGCTGATAACAGTGTATATTTTGAAGAACGTAAAGATACCTTCATCAACTTCTGCCAGGAACATTCCATTGACCATGAATCTTTTATTTATGAGGGAGATTATTCTGCTGAATCCGGATATAACATGACAAAACAAATGATTGCTGATGGCGACCTTCCAACCGCTATTTTCTCTGCCAGTGATCCTCTTGCAATCGGTGCAATGCGTGCTTTATATGAGAATGGTTATAAAATTCCAGATGATATATCCATCATTGGTTTTGATGATATCAGCGTTGCAAGTTTTTCAAACCCTCCGCTGACAACGATTCATACACCGGCTGAATTTATGGGAGAATATGCTGCTCATTATATTTTACTTCGGACAAAAGAAGATTCTCTGGAGCAGCAGACTCCGATTCGTCTGACACTTCCATGTAATCTTGTCGTCCGTAACTCTTGTGCTGCTCCGCACAAACAGTCATAGTATTTAGTAATATTTTTACTTGTTTTTCTAAGCATAGAAAAAAACTGCATGCTATTCACATGCAGTTTTTCCCAAGAAGGAGTAAAAAGTTAATAGGTAAAATTTATTTATGAAAATGGATTCTCAGTCTTATAAAGCATATTCTTTGGCTGATTAAATCCAATCTCATCGACATCAACACCAATGTATTTGAATACTTCATATAAAGTTTTTCCAAAATGACCAAAAGCAACAGCTCCATGGTGTGGGAAATTCTTTTCGATCAGTACATGGCGGTAAAATCTTCCCATTTCTGGGATAGCAAATACACCAATAGATCCGAAAGATCTTGTTGCTACTGGAAGGATTTCTCCTTGTGCAACGTACGCTCTTAATTTTGTATCTGCTGTACTTTGTAAACGGAAGAATGTAATATCTCCTGGTGCGATATCACCTTCTAATGTTCCCTGTGTCACTTCTTCCGGTAATGTTCTTGCCATGATCTTCTGATATTTCATCTCACAGAAAGATAATTTAGATTTTGCTGTGTTTCCACAATGGAATCCCATAAATGTATCTTTTTGTGTATAGTCATAGTTATCTTTAATTTCTTCATTATACATATCTGCTGGTACGGAGTTGTTGATATCTAATAATGTCACAGCATCCTGACTTACAACCGTTCCAATAAATTCGCTTAATGCACCATAGATATCTACTTCACAGGATACTGGAATTCCCTGTGCTGCCAAACGACTGTTTACATAACATGGTACAAATCCAAACTGAGTCTGGAATGCTGGCCAGCATTTTCCGGCAATTGTTACATATTTTCTGTAACCTTTATGATCCCTGATCCAGTCTTTTAATGTCAGTTCATACTGTGCAAGCTTGGAAAGAATCTCTGGTTTTTTATTTCCTGCACCCAGTTCTTCTTCCATTTCTTTTATGATTGCAGGAATTCTTTCATCCCCTTCATGCTGATTAAATGCTTCAAATAAATCTAATTCTGAGTTTTCTTCAATTTCGATTCCAAGATCATATAATGGTTTGATTGGTGCATTACATGCAAGGAAGTTCAGTGGTCTTGGTCCAAAACTTATGATCTTCAATTCACTTAATGCTTTTACTGTTCTTGCGATTGGCAAAAATTCATGGATCATATCTGCACATTCTTCTGCTGTTCCTACTGGATATTCAGGAATATATGCTTTTATATTTCTTAATTTCAGATTATAACTTGCATTTAACATTCCACAATATGCATCTCCTCTTCCATCTAAGAGGTTATCACCACTTTCCTCAGCTGCTGCCACAAACATCTTTGGTCCATCAAAGTGTTTTGCAAGAAGTGTTTCTGAGATTTCTGGTCCAAAGTTTCCAAGATAAACAACTAATGCATCACATCCTGCTTTTTTAATATCTTCTAATGCCTGTACCATGTGAATCTCACTCTCCACGATACAGACTGGACATTCATAAATGTCCTCAGGATCATATTTTTCTTTATATGCTTTTATCAATGCTTCTCTTCTTGTAACTGATAAACTTTCTGGGAAGCAGTCACGACTGACTGCTACGATCCCGATCTTTGTTTTTGGCATATTATTCATATTGTTTTCCTCCTTTAATACATCAACCAAATATAACTATCTACTTTTCATTACCTTGTGCAAGACGCTTCTCACGAATTGATTTAAATACACTCTGTAAGATTACGAAGAAGCAAAGAAGTAATGCGATCACGATTCTTGTCCACCAGGATGATAATGTTCCCTGGAATGTAATGATCGTTTCAATGATACCCTTGATCAGTGATCCAAATAGTGATCCTACGACAGTTCCAACACCTCCTGTTAAAAGTGTTCCACCAATAACTGCTGCTGCGATCGCATCCATCTCAAATCCTCTGGCCTGCTCTACGAATCCACCACAAGAGTTTAAGCAGAAAGCAAATCCAGCTAATGATGCTAAAAATCCATTTAACACATAAACTTTTAATTTTGTAACTTTAGGATTTAATCCCATTAATAATGCAGACTGTTCATTTCCACCTACTGCAAATACGGCACGTCCAAATTTTGTGTATCGAAGGATCACAAAGGAAATCGCTACAACCAATAATGCAATGACAACACTTAGGTAGATATAAGGATGCATTGCAACTCCTCGATTGTTGTAATATGTAATAAATCCAAAATAAATTCGATAGTTTGCAAGACTTAAAAATGTAGGATTTTCAATACTGATCATATCGGAACTGATCAATGCTGTAAGACCTCTGGCAAAGAACATTCCTCCAAGTGTTACGATGAATGGCTGTATTTTTAAATAAGCTACTAAAAATCCTTGAACCAATCCGAAGATCACGCCAAATGCTAATACCAGAATAATTGCAACGACTGCGCTCATATGCTTCACTTCCATCATCCATGCAAGCATCATACAAACAACACCGATGACGGAACCGATCGAAATATCGATTCCTCCTGTGATCAGTACAAATGTCATACCAACGGCTGCAATGATCAATCCAGCATTACTAATGAACAAGTTTAAAAACACCTGTGGGCTTGTAAAGTTTCGATTTCCGTAAAGGATCGCACCTGCAATATAGAGCACGAAGAATAATACGATCGTAACTGCAAGCAAAAATCCATTTCCTCTAAGTTTATTTTTAATTTTCTCTACCATTGCCATTATGCCACCTTCTCTCCAGCAGTTTTTGCTGCACGTTTTGCTTTAATACGATTTAAGTATTTCTTAAATTCTGGAGACTGTAATGTCACGATTATGATAACCACGATCGCTTTATAAAGTGGAAGCTGATCTCCAGTTACTTTCATTGCATATAATGTTGTAGATAATGCCTGGATCGTGATCGCTCCAATAACACTTCCTGCGACTGAGAATTTACCACCTGCAAGAGAGTTTCCTCCAAGTGCTACTGCTAAGATCGCATCTAATTCCATCAAGTTTCCTACGTTATTTGCATCAATGGATGTGATTCTTGATGTTGCGATCATTCCCGCGATTCCTGCACAAAGTCCGCAGGCTGCATATGTGATAAAGATGATCTTTGTAGAATTCAGTCCAAACAAACGACTGGCTCTTGGGTTGATACCTACACTTTCAATATACAATTTTGTTGCTGTCTTATTTAAGAATAATGTTGCTAAAATGACTACGATGATCGCTACCAAAATCGGTGTTGGAACTGGAATATGTGGCAGAAATCCTCCTAAATACTTAAAGCTGTCCACTTTGACATATAAGTTATTTCCACCTGTGATCAACTGTGCCATTCCTCGTCCTGCGGTAAATAAGATCAAGGTTGCTACCATTGGCTGGATCTTCATATTCGCAACTAAGAATCCGTTCCACATACCACATAATACAGATACCACAAGCCCGATCAGTATTGCTGCGATCCAAGGAATTGCATATGTTTCTCCACTTCCAAGAAGATAAACAGATACAGCTCCTGATAATGCCATGATCGCTCCGACAGAGATATCAGTTCCTGCACTGGATGCTACACAAAGTGTCATACCAACTGCTAAGATGATCAATTCACTGGATCGGTTGAAAATATCGACCAGGTATCCATATAACACACCATTTTTAATTGAGATTTCAAAAAATGATGGGGATTTTATAAGGTTAAATAATAATACAAGTGCCAGACATACAATTGGCCAGAAGAGGCGATATGATGTCATCTTTTTTAATTTATCCATAATTATTTGTCACCTCCTGCGATTGCTTTCATTACATTTTCCTGTGATAATTCACTTTCTTCCAATTCTCCGACTTTCTCACCATCTCGTAAGATTCCCATGTGAGTCACGGTACGAAGCATTTCTTCTACTTCGGATGAAATAAATACAACAGACATTCCTTCATTTGCAAGTTTTACGACTAATTTCTGAATCTCTGTCTTTGTTCCAACATCAATACCTCTGGTTGGTTCATCAAGGATCAGGAAATCTGGTTCTGTCATCAGCCATCTTCCGAGGATTACTTTCTGCTGATTACCACCACTTAATGATTTGATCGGTGTTTCTCTGCTTGCTGTCTTAACCTGCAGCATCTTAATATACTTATCTGTCAACTCTTCCTGTTCTTTTCTGCTCATTAGTTTGAACATTCCTCGTTTTGCCTGAAGTGCCAAGATCATGTTTTCTCTTACAGAAAGATCTGCAATGATTCCTTCTACTTTACGATCTTCCGGACAATATGCCATTCCTTGATGCATTGCATCAATTGGTGCTTTGACATCTAATTTTTCTCCTTTGACATATAATTCTCCTCCATCTGGTTTATCTGCTCCATAAATCGCTCTTACAAGTTCGGAACGTCCAGATCCTAATAATCCAGATAATCCAACAACTTCTCCTTTATGGATCTTAATGTCAAATGGTTTGATCGTTCCTTTATGATAAAGACCTTTTGCTTCGATCACAACTTCGTCGCTTTGTTTCTTTGATGATGTTCCACTTCCTTTGATGTCTGCCAGATCATCAAATTCTTTTCCCATCATTGTTGCAACTAATTTAAATCTTGGAAGCTCTTCTGTCTTATATTCGCCTACAAAATGTCCATTTCTAAGTACTGTGATCCTGTCACAGACTGCATAGACCTGTTCCAAAAAGTGTGTTACGAATACGATCGCTGTTCCGCGTTTCTTTAGCATATTCATAACCTTAAATAATTTCTCAACTTCTCCTTCATCAAGACTTGATGTTGGTTCATCAAGGATCAATACTTTTGACTGAATGTCAACTGCTCTTGCGATCGCCACCATCTGCTGAATCGCTACGGAATAGTTTTCCAATTCCTGTGTGGCATCAATTTCTAATTCCAGATTATCAAGGATCTTCTGTGCCTGTGTATTCATCGTCTTCCAGTCGATCCTCCCCATTTTCATTGGTTCTCTTCCGATAAAAATATTTTCTGCTACCGTTAGATTCGGACACAGGTTTACTTCCTGATAAACGGTGCTGATTCCATTGTTTCCCGCTTCTTGAGGGGATGTGTTAATAATACTTTTTCCATCCATGATGATCTCACCTGTCTCAAATTCCTCAACTCCTGTAAGAACTTTGATCAGTGTAGATTTTCCTGCACCATTTTCTCCCATTAAGGCATGAATCTCTCCTTCTCTCAATGTAAGCTGTGCATCGGACAGTGCTTTCACTCCTGGGAATGTTTTATTAATATGTCGCATGGATAGAACTGTCTTCTTTTCATCACTCATGACAATTCTCCTTTCTTTTCATGATTTTTGAGCCGATTTTAATGAAAATTCCCTGATTTTTGGCATAAAAATTACAGGATAAGTCAGATTGTCCTGACCCAGAGCCTGCAATCTTTATTTGTAGTGCGATTGTTAATAGTTACATGTGTGTACTTAAGGGGATTTTCAACAATGTTTATTAATATGCACGTTTGTTAATAACTTCTTTTGTAGTATTATCTTTTGTAAATACCTGCTCATCTACATACTGGATCTTATCTACTTTTTCACCTTTCATGATCTTCTTAGCTAATTCAGCTACACGAGGTCCATGAAGTGGGTTACATTCAAATTCAGCATTGATCTCTCCAGACTGAACTTTCTTTAATGCTGCTTTGATCGCATCGAAAGAAATGATCGTTACGTCTTTACCAGGTGTTTTTCCTGCTGCTTTTAATGCATCGATTGCTCCGAATGCCATGTTATCATTCTGTGCTACTACAACATCAATGTCTTTGTTCTGTTTTAAGAAAGATTCCATAACTTCCTGACCTTTTGCCTGTGTAAATTCTCCTGTCTGAGAAGCAATGATCTTGAAGTTTTTCTGATCTTTGATTCCTTCTTTAAATCCTTTTGTACGTCCGATTTCTGCAGAAGAACCAATCGTTCCCTGTAATACAGCGATGTTTACGTCACCTTTTTCTTTTCCCTTTTCTTTAATTAACCATTCAGCCGCTTTCACACCTTCTTTTTTGAAGTCTGATCCAACCCATGCTGTGATCAGTGAATCATCAGAAGTTTTGATCTGACGGTCAACTGTGATAACTGGGATGTCAGCTTTCTTTGCTTCTTTTAAAACTGTTTCCCAACCTGTTTCTGTTACAGGTGCGATTGCGATCACATCAACACCCTGTGTGATAAATTCTCTGACCGCTTTTGTCTGATTTTCCTGTTTCTGCTGAGCATCTGCAAATGATAATTTAAATCCGTTCTTTGCTGTTAATGCAGATTTCATAGACTTTGTATTCGCTACACGCCAATCACTCTCAGCTCCAACCTGTGAAAATCCGATGTTGATCTCTGAAGTTTCCTTCTTTGAAGAACCACTGTCTTTCTTGTTTCCTCCACCACAACCAGTAAGCATTGTTCCAATCATTATTGTTGCAAGTAAACCTGCAGCCACCTTCTTAATACTTCTTCTCATTATGATTTCCTCCTTTTTCTTTTTTGATTTTTTCGTTTTCCTTAATTACAAGTTATATTTTACTTGAAATTGTATTTCTTTCAATGCAATTTCTTTTGCATTCGGTGGATTATTTTATGAAATTTTTATCTTGTCTGTTTAAAGTTTGATTTTTTTTGATAATGGTTTGAATTTTTTTGATTTTTGATTATTTTTTCTCTGCTTGTCTAGTCTTCGGTACAACTACGATCACCTTAGTTCCAATATCTGGTTCACTTTCAAGGATCAACCCATATTCTTCTCCATAATATAATTTAATCCGCCGATTTACATTTGCAATTCCAAACCCTGTTGTCCTGTTTACCCATATATCTTCATACATTTCTTTATTAATCTGAACTACCTGCTCAGGCTGCATACCAACTCCATTATCTTCAACGATCAGGAATATATTATTTTCATCATCTACACTGGAAATCTTTATCATTCCTTTTTCTCTTTGTTTTTTCAATCCATGATATAATGCATTTTCTACTAATGGCTGTAAAGTGATCTTTACAATATCATTTTTCTTGATCTCATCTGGGACATCAATAGAATATTCCATAATATCCCCGTATCTTAATTGTTGTATCTTTAAATAATTTTCAACATGCTCTAATTCTTCCCTGATCGTTATCTTATCTTCTCCGTGACTTAAACTTGTACGGAAAAAGCCAGACAAGGCAGCTACCATTTCTACCACTTTGTCATCCTGATGATCAATGGCAAGCCACATGATCGTGTCCAATGTATTATAAAGGAAATGTGGATTAATCTGCTCTTGTAGTAACTGCAGCTCTTTTTTTCGAAGATTTTGTTGTTCTACTTTTACATCTTCGATCAATCTCTCTACCTTTTGTGCCATATGTTCGAAATTATTTGTTAAGATCTGCAGCTCTTCTGTTGTATTTTGAGGTCCATGTACATCAAAATTTCCCTGCGCCACTTCCTTTGTCATCTCACATAATTGTCTGACTGGATAACTAATGCTTTGCGAAATCAATTTCGATAATTTCCATGTTATCAGAGACAAAAACAGTACAGCGATCAATGTGATCGTGATCGTATGCATGATTTCTTTTTCCAGTTTTACACGCATACTCTCCATATTCCCAATCTCATAGTAAATGTATTCGGATACTTTTTCTTTAATGATCTCTGTAAATACATTCACATTTAATCTTAATCTCTGATTATTTTCCATATAATCGTTTTTTAGATCTGAGTGTTCAATTTCTTCAATGGAAATCTTCAGATTATCCAACAGTTTTCCTATCTGTCTCGTTCTTAATTTACTTTCATCTGTTACAGCATTTTTATTCAGTTCCTTTACCAGCTCCTTCGCTTCCTTAATCTCCTCATATGGTTTCATCGCATCAAAACTCTCTGCACCGATAACAATACGATACATTTTATAATCCATATCTTCTGAAAATGAGAAATTAAACTTGCTAGCTACTGATACGTTTTTTACCGCCTCATTATAACTTTCATTAAAATTTATCATGATAACAAGAAGCGTGATAATCCCCACTAACGCAGGAATTATCACGACCATCCTTAACCATTTTAGTTTTTTTTCTATTGAGAACTTCCGAAATCGAGCAATAGATTCTCTCACATATTTTTTCATTACATCCTCCTTGATCTATATTCACTCGGAGTACATCCTTGCGTTTTTTTAAACAGGTAGCTAAAGTAATGTGGATCCTTATATCCCACTTCATAGCTGATCTGTGATGCCTTCATATCTGTAAAACAAAGCATTTCTTTTGCTTTATCCATTCTGACTGATGTCAAAAATTCCACAAAAGATTTCCCTGTTTCTTGTTTAAACGTTGTACTAAAATGACTGCTGCTTAATCCAACCTGATCTGCAACATCACTCAACGATAATGTTTCTTCTTGATAATTTTTCACAATAAATTCTTTTGCCTCCGTTATCAACGAAGAATGTTTCTTCCCTAATCTTTCATTTCGCATTCTGATCGCTTGTCTGATAAGTTCTTCGATATACTCCGCTGCTTTCTCTCCTGTTGAAACTGCAGCGATCTGTTGTTTGTAATCCTTAAACGTGCGATCGATATTTGCTTTCTCAACTCCCATTTTCTCAACGAATTTCATAACACCTACCTGTATATTGATCAGCATATACTGACAAAACATAAAGGAATCCATATTAGATTTTCCTAATGTCTTGGTATAATCCTCTACAAATAAATGTACAGCTTCTTCTTTTCCATTTTTCAAAAACTCTTCCAGCGATTCTGAATTTACTTTGGTAAAATCTACTTGTTGCAGATCTTCTGCTCTTTCTATCTTTTCATTATCTAATTTATCAAAAAACACCGCTTCATTCCCAGAAGACTGATACTGGTATGCAAAAGCCTTGCTTGCACTGTCGTAAGATTCCGAAAGGTTATGTAATCGTTCCACTGCATGTCCAATCCCTGCAAACCATTGTAGTTCTTTCTCTTTTTTCATACGCTTTGTCAATGCTGCAACATAATCTTTTGCCACTTGTATGGTTTCCTCTGTATTCTGTGCCTTGATCATTAAAATATAGCCCTCTGTTACACGGTGAAAAACAATCATATTTTCAAACTGGCTGCTTACTTCTTCTACGATCGCATCTTCTTTGGTACGAAGATCATATACTGCCTCTGCATCATTCTCATTCTTTGAAAATATTTTAAATAACATAAAATTGTATGCCGGTGCCATAAGATCTATTCCAAGTTCATTCCCTTGTTCCATTAATTTAGATACCGATATCTTTCCACGGATCAGATTCCCGAAAAATTGATATCTCATATTTTTCATTTGTGTTTTTATATTTTTTTGTAATTTTTTTATATCTTCTTCCTGTCTTTTTTTCTTATCAAGCTTTTGTTTTACTTTATTTAGTGCTTCTAATAACTGCTCACCAGTTACTGGTTTGGTCAGATAATCGGTTACACCGATCTTGATCGCTTCTTTTGCATAGTCAAACTCCCCATATCCAGAAAGTATGATGATCTGTATTTTGGGCATTTTTTTCTTTAAGATATCACTTAATTCAAGTCCATCCATAAATGGCATCTTGATATCTGTGATCACGATATCTGGATGTAGTTTTTCGATCATTGGAAGAGCCATCTCACCATCTGGTGCTTCTCCCGCAAATTCAAAACCATTTTCTTCCCATTTTACGTTATTCTTTATACTCTTACGAATGATCTTTTCATCTTCTACTAAAAATACTTTGATCATATTACCTTCCTCTTTTCTAAAATATTATTATACTCTCTTATAGAATTATATTCCAGAAATAAACAAGAATATATCCATACAAATAAAAAGGGGAAGGGGATATTGTATGGATATGATTCTTATTTTTTAATTTCAATCTATATTATTCTGTTTCAAATCGGTATGTTGTCACTGCTTCATACTCTTCGCCTTTTCTTAAGATAACTCTTGGCTTTTTCTCTATATTCATAGAATTAGGCAAGAATTGTGGTTCTAATGCAACACCATCTCTGTTCTCATATGGTTTTCCAAATTTACCATCACTTCCTCCTGCCAGAAAGTTTCCTGCATATAACTGCATGCATGGAAGTGTTGTTGTGATCGTTAATTTTCGTCCACTTTCTTTATCATATAAGACTGCATGATCTTTCTCATCCTTTAACATAAAACAATGATCATAGCCTCCAACGAATCTCAACTGTTCATCATCATCATGAATCCGTTCTCCAATCTCATGAAAACTTTTAAAATCAAATGGTGTATTCTCTACATCCAAAAACTTACCTGTTGGAAGACCATTCTCATCTGCACATGCAATCTGATCTGATTTGATCATCAATTGATGATCATAGATCTTACTGTCTTTTGCTGAAAGATTAAAAAAGGAATGATTGGCTATATTGATCAGTGTGTCTTGATCTGACATTGCTTCATATTCCATCTTTAATTCATTTCCAGATAGACGATATACTATCTTTAAATAAAGACTTCCTGGAAATCCTTCTTCCATATCTGGAGAAAGATAGATAAAACGGATTCCATCTTCTAAAATCTCATAGTTAAAAATCTTCTGATTAAATCCATTTATACCTCCATGAATCGTATTCGGTCCGGAATTTACTGCAAGTTTATAGGTCTTTCCATTCAACTGAAACTCTCCATTTGCAATTCTGTTTGCAACACGTCCGATGATACATCCTAAAAATTTATCATCTTTATGACAATCTTCCACATCTTGATATCCAAGAACGACATCTCCATAATTTCCATCTCTGTCTTTTGTGAACACAGATAAAATATGACAACCAAGGTTACTCGTGATCACTTTTATCTCATCATTTTGTAATTCAAATAAGCAGACTCCATTTTGTCTTTTTTCGATCATTTTTACTTTCATCATTTTACAACACTTTCTTTTAAATTTTATCTGATATCTTTATTGATCCATTTTCATTATTTGCCTTGGCCATAGTAAGCATTTGCCCCATGTTTTCTGAAGAAATGTTTATCCTGCAGATATTGTGGTGCTGGCTTTGCTTCTGGATTTAAATGCTCGCAACGGTATGCCATCTTTGCGACTTCTTCTAAGACAACGGCATTATGAACTGCCTCGGCTGCATCAGCTCCCCATGTAAATGGTCCATGATTTGTACAAAGCACTCCTGGAACATAAACTGGATTCTTATCTTTAAATGTCTCAATGATCACCAATCCTGTATTCTTCTCATAGGCTTCTTCAATTTCTTCTTTTGTGAGGCTTCTTGCACATGGAATTTCTCCATAGAAGTAATCTGCATGTGTTGTTCCATAGCATGGAATACTTCTCCCCGCCTGTGCCCATGATGTTGCCCATGGGGAATGTGTATGTACAATTCCTCCTAAATCTTTGAATGCTTTATATAATTCAATATGCGTTGGTGTATCAGAAGATGGATTTAAATCTCCTTCCACTCTGTTTCCATCAAGATCCATGACAACCATATCTTCTGGAGAAAGTTTATCATAATCCACACCACTTGGTTTAATAACAAATAAACCACTTTCTCTATCAATTCCACTGACATTTCCCCATGTATATGTGATCAGACCTCTTTTAGGAAGTTCCATATTTGCTTCATAGACTTCTTTTTTTAATTGTTCTAACATTTTTCGTCTCCTTTTTACATGACATCAATTGCAACTCGTTCAAGTGCAAGACCTTTTTGATATTGTTTGATAAATTCATCAAAGCCTTCCACATCTTTTTCATCTGGAGCGATCGTTGTACCTTCTTCCCCTGCAAATACTTTGTCAGAAAGATAGGTATCAAGCGTCTCATCTTCTGCTTTATCCAGCATATAGGCTGCAAGGATCGCCATTCCCCATGCACCACCTTCTCCAGCTGTTTTCATAACTGATACTGGTGCATTCACAGCTGCTGCCATGATCTTTTGTCCAACACCTTCTGTTTTGAATAATCCACCATGTCCCAGCATTTTATCAACTTTGACATCTTCTTCTTTCATCAAGATATCAAGCCCCGTCTTCAAAGCTCCAAGTGCTGTGTATAGATGAACTCTCATAAAGTTTGCAAGATTAAAATTACTATCTGGTTTTCTTACAAATAATGGCCTTCCTTCTTCAAATCCTGTGATATGTTCTCCTGAGAAATAGTTGTATGCAAGTAATCCACCACAATCCTTGTCACCTTCTAATGCTTTATTGTAAAGAGTTCCATAAAGCTGATCCATATCTACATCTTCCACACCAAAGTTCTGTGCAAATTCTTTAAATAAGTTGACCCATGCATTCAGATCTGATGTACAGTTATTACAATGTACCATACCCACAAGATCACCTGATGGCGTTGTGACAAGATCGATCTCATCATAAACTTTCTTTAATTCTTTCTCTAAAACGATCATTGCAAAAACACTTGTTCCTGCAGATACATTTCCTGTTTTTCTTGTCACGCTGTTTGTCGCAACCATTCCAGTTCCTGCATCTCCTTCTGGAGGACATAAAGGAATTCCAGCTTCCAGATTACCAGATGGATCTAATAATTTTGCTCCTTCTTCGCTTAAGATACCCGCTTTATCTCCAGCTATTAAAACTTTTGGTAAGATATTTTCTAATTTCCATCCAAATTTTTTATCTTTGATCAGGTTGTCAAATGTCTTGATCATCGTCTGGTTATAATCTTTTGTTTCAATATCGATTGGGAACATTCCAGACGCTTCTCCAACACCGAGCACCTTTTCACCTGTTAATTTCCAATGGACATATCCTGCCAGTGTTGTCAGATAATCAATATCTTTTACATGTTCTTCTTCTTTTAAAATTGCCTGATACAGATGTGCGATACTCCATCTTTGAGGAATGTGATAAGAAAATGCTTCCGTTAATTTCTCAGAAGCTTCTTCTGTCATTGTATTTCTCCATGTTCGGAATGGCACTAACAATTCTCCATCTTTATCAAATGCCATATATCCATGCATCATCGCACTAAATCCGATACTTCCAACCTTAGTTAGTGTAATATCATATTTTTCTTTCACGTCGTTTACCAAGTTTTGGTAACTGTCTTGTAGTCCACTCCAGATGTCTTCTAATGTATAAGTCCATATATTATTCTCCAGACGATTTTCCCAGTCATGGCTTCCGGATGCGATCGGATGATGATCTTTGTCGATCAGTACAACTTTGATCCTTGTTGATCCAAATTCGATTCCCAATGCTGTTTTTCCATCTGCGATCATTTGCTTTGTTTCCATGATACTACCTCCATTTTCTAACGATAAACTACTTCATTCCATCTTAATTCATTCTTTAATATTCTGATATCTGTATTCTCATCAATGACAACACTCTCAATTCCCATAGCCTCTGCCCATGCAACCATCTGATCTACACTAAGATCATAAGAAAATGCTGTATGATGTGCTCCACCAGCTAAGATCCATGCCTCTGCTCCTTTATAAAGATCTGGTTTTGGTGTCCAGAATGCCGTCGCTACTGGAAGCTCTGGCATTGGTTTTTCTGTCTTTTTACAATCCACTTTATTAATGATCAGACGGAAACGATGTCCAAGATCGATCAAAGAAGTGGCTATTCCTTCTCCTTCTTTTGCTGTAAATACAAGTCTTGCAGGATCTTCACGATCTCCCATAGATAATGGATTTACTTTGATTGAAACAGGACCATCCGCGATCGTTGGGCATACTTCCAACATATGAGCTTCTAAGATACCCTCTTTTCCCGGAACAAAATTGTATGTATAATCTTCCATAAATGATGTTCCTTTGGCATCTTTCTTTCCTGCTGTCATAACTTTCATCAGTCGTACCATTGCTGCTGTCTTCCAGTCACCTTCTGCACCAAATCCATAACCTTTTTCCATTAATCTCTGAATCGCAAGTCCTGGAAGCTGTTTTAATCCACCAAGATCGCCAAAGTGTGTAACAACTGCCTGATAATCATGGTCTTTTAAGAATTTTTCCAGTCCGATCTCGATTCCTGCCTGTACCTCTACATGTTTCTTAAATTCGATCGGATCTCTGCCCTCTAATAAAAGATTGTATTTTTCATAATATAACTGTGTCAGTGCATCAATATCACCTTTGCTGACTGCATTGACATAATCTACAACTTCATTGACTGGATATGCATCGATCTCCCATCCAAATTTAATCTGTGCTTCGACTTTATCACCTTCTGTAACCGCAACATTTCTCATATTATCCGCAATCCTTACCACACGGATATTTTTACTTTCCACCATTCCGATTGCACTTCTCATCCAAGATGCGATCTTTTCTTTCACTTCTTTTGATTCATAATATCCAACAACAACTTCTCTTGGGATTCCCATTCTTGTTACGATATGTCCAAATTCCCTGTCACCATGTGCTGACTGGTTTTCATTCATAAAATCCATATCAATCGTGTCATATGGGATTTCTTCATTAAACTGTGTGTGAAGATGTAATAATGGTTTCTTAAATGCCTGTAATCCTGCGATCCATGATTTTGCTGGGGAGAATGTGTGCATCCATGTGATGACACCGGCACATTCTTCATCTGCATTTGCTTCTTCAAATGTTCTTCTGATCGAAGTACTATCAATTAATGTCGGTTTCCATACAACTTCAAATGGTAAGATACCACTTTCATTGAAATTCTGCACAATGATCTGTGCATGTTTTGCCACATGGCTTAAACATTCATCTCCATATAAATCCTGTGATCCTGTTGCAAACCAAAATTTGTAATTTTTTTTAAGTTCCATTTTTTGCCTCCCAGTTTTATATCTATTCTTGATTCCTATTTTTACATGAGTTTCCGATCACCAATTTCGGTTCGATCAAATACTCTGTTTTCATGTCTTTATCTGATCCACCTTGTATCTTTTCTAGCAACAACTGTCCTGCCATCTCGCCAAGTTTTTCCTGTGGATGAGCAATAGTCGTTAAAGAAAGTGGATGCTGATGTGCAAGCATTGAATTATCATATCCTGTGATCGACAAGTCTTCTGGAATTGAAACACCGATCTGATGCAATCCTCCAATGATTGAAAATGCGATCTGGTCATTGTAACAGACAACTGCATCCATCTTTCTTTGATCCTTTATCATCTGAACAACCGATGTTACTGGTTTCGTCTGACGATCTTCTGTATGAAACCAGACAACCATATCTGGATCATATTGATATCCTGCTTCCTGAAGTGCCATCACATAACCTTTATGTCGTTCTCTTCCTTGATGATCATCTGCTTTAAAAACTCCTACGATATGTTGATGTCCCATATCGATCAGATATTTTGTAAGCAGATAACCTCCTTTACAGTCGTCCATAAGAATGTGGGGTTTGTCTTTCATCTCCTCATAGACTCCGTGAATAAAAATGTAGGGAATTTCATATTTATCAAGATTCTCATAAAGTTTTGGATGTCTGCATACAATCTCACTTTTACTTGGCTCAATGATCAAGCCATCAATATCTTTTGTAAGAATATCTTCAAGACATGCTGTCTCTCCTCGTCTGCTATTTTCTGTTGTCTTAAAAATAATGCTGTATCCATCTTTGGAAAGGACACTGTTGATTCCTTGGATCAATCTAGGGAATATATAATCAGAAATATAGGTTGTAACCACTGCAATGTTCTTTGATTCCTTTTTATGAAGTGCCCGTTCTGTACAAAACGTTCCCTTTCCATGAACTGCAATGATATAACCTTCTTCTTCCAGAATTGACAGCGCCTTACGTACGGTATGGCGGCTAAGATCATATTCCTGTACTAGTTGATTCTCTGACGGCATCTTATCTCCCGGTTGATAGACACCAGATAAAATATCATTCTTCAGTGATTCCTTTAATGTGTGATATTTCATTTCTCCTTTGTTCTTTCCCATGCTTGACATCCTCCTTCCTTATGGTTCTTATTTTAAAACTTGTACGGTCCTCTTTACAAGTTGTTGTTTATGGTCGATATTAACAATATTTTCACTTTATTTCTATGCACTTTTAACAAAAACTATTTTTTCTATCATTCTGCTTTTCCTTTTCTACTATCTCATGCTATACTGACTATCAAGAAGGAGTAACATACGATTGGAGGATTTCATGAAAATTTTGTGTGTAACAAAATGCCCAACTGGAATGGTTCAAACCTATGTTGCGGCAGAGAAACTAGAACAGGCAGGTAAGAAACTTGGCGTTGACCTTTCTGTGGAAACACAGGGAGCTATGGGAATTCAAAATCAGTTTTCCCCTGAACAGATCGATGAAGCTGATTATATTGTGATTGCTGCTGATGTTGCGATCGACGAAGCTTCCCGCTTCGGTAATAAAAAGCTTTATGTCACATCTTTAGAAGATGCCATTGTTCATCCTGAGCAGATTTTAGAATCTCTGACAACCAAGTCATATTCTTATCAGGATGCAGCTGTATCGAATAAGAAGATTCTTGGTTAGAAAAAGCCATCACATTTATGATCTTAATGGTCACTAATGTGGTGGTTTTTTTCAAATATATGTGATGATCAGATCAAAATACAATTTGTAAATTACGTTTATTTATGTTAAACTAGAACATATATTCGAAAGGAACTGTTTGATATGGAAATCTCATCAAAAGATTTATCTTTAAATGAAAAATTGAAGATTTTAGCTGATGCAGCAAAATACGATGTCGCCTGTACTTCCAGTGGTTCTTCCCGCCGTGGAAAGAAAGGAATGCTCGGGAATACAGAGGCTGCTGGAATCTGTCATAGTTTTTCTTCGGATGGGCGCTGTGTGTCTTTGCTTAAGATTTTACTTAGCAATGAATGTATTTATGATTGTAAGTATTGTCTAAACCGAGTAAGTAATGACAGGGTTCGTACAACATTTACTCCGGACGAGATCTGTACACTTGTTGTGGAATTTTATCGAAGAAATTATATTGAAGGGTTATTTTTAAGCTCTGGAATCGTAAAGAGTCCGACTTATACGATGGAATTAATGTATCAGGCGATTTATCTGCTTCGTACAAAGTACCATTTTAATGGATATATCCATGTGAAAGCGATTCCTGGCACTTCGGATGAATTGATCACGAATATGGGATATCTTGTCGATCGTATGAGTGTGAATCTAGAACTTCCTACAATTGACGGGCTTAAGAGACTGGCTCCTCATAAGAATCCGAAGAAACTTGTTGCTCCAATTCGTCAGATTCAGAATGGAATCGTGGATCATCGGTTGATGATCGGGAAAAATGCCTCTATGGAACGTTCTCAAAGTAATAAGTATTTGAAGCATACGATCTTTCAAGAGAATCCTTATCAGCGGATTCAGACTGGTTCTTCCCCATTGACACTTGCAGATCCTTCTCTTAAGAATACTTTACGTTTGCAAAATAATGGGAAACCAGCTTCTTTTGTTCCTGCCGGTCAAAGTACACAGATGATCATTGGCGCAACTGGGGAGAGTGATCTGCAGCTTTTATCAACAACGCAGAAATTATATCAGCAGTATGACTTGAAACGTGTGTTTTATTCTGCCTATGTTCCTTTGAATGAGGATTCTAATCTGCCAGCTCTTGGAACCGCACCGCCACTTCTTCGGGAACACCGTCTGTATCAGGCAGACTGGCTGCTACGGTTTTACGGATTTAAGGCAGATGAATTACTTTCTGTAGATCGGCCGAATTTTAATACGATGCTTGATCCAAAGTGTGACTGGGCGTTACGTCACCTTGATATTTATCCAGTTGAGATCAATCGTGCTTCTTATGATGTGTTGCTTCGTGTTCCTGGAATTGGGACAAAGTCTGCATTTCGTATTGTAAAGGCACGCAAACATGGAACTCTTAATTTTGAGCATTTGAAGAAAATGGGGATTGTATTAAAACGTGCGAAGTATTTTATCACCTGCAGCGGGAAGATGATGTATCGGATACCGATTGAAGAAGATTTTATTACCAGGCAGCTGATTGGTGAGGATAGAAAGCAAAATTGGGAGATCGATCATCCACAGACCTATCGGCAGCTTTCTTTGTTTGATGATTTTAATTTTCAATCGGAAGTTACTGTGGAAGATTCTTCGAAGACTTTGTTTGGACAGATGTAATTTTCGTTATTTTTTTATTCTGGAGGCTATTATGACTGTTTTTACCTGTGAAGATAATTTTGATGCGATGATGACTTGTGTTTATGAGGCCTGGGCATCAAGACTTGGTCATTCCAATATTAAGTTGAAGACAGAACCGATTGGGAATCTGGAATTATTCTGTGATTATCGGCATGTGGATGCTGATCCGGAGAAAACTGCCAGTGTCGTTCGTTCTATCAAGAGTAAGATTTCTTATCAGGCTTATATTATGATCTATGAAGCTGCAATGTCTGATGCCGAGGATAAATTAGATACGATTTATCGTTTTATGGTTGCTGGATTCCATTATGGTGCTCATGTTGTGGATTTTCTTCAGGAACCTGTGGTTATACGGATGTTTGAATTGAAACGTAAAGTTGGAAATGAAGCTCATTTTCATGTGGAATTTATCCGATTTGCAAATATGCCTGGAGATGTGCTGGTCAGCCATATTGAGCCAAAGAGCAATGTGTTGACCTTAGTTGCACCACATTTTTCTGATCGTCTGCCTTCGGAGAATTGGATGATCATTGATGATAAACGCTTCATTGCTGTTGTCCATCCTGCCAATCAGGATTATTATCTGACAACGCTTTCAAAAGAAGAAATGGACCGCCTGTCAGTGAAAACAGACGATCCGTTTATTGATCTATGGAAAGACTTTTTCAATACGATTGGAATTAAAGAAAGAGAGAATTATCAATGTCAGAGGAATCTGATGCCTTTGTGGTATCGGAAACATATGACGGAATTTCAGTGAGTTCTAAATTATTACACTGCTAATTGATAGATTCCTTATAATTTTTCTGCTAATTCTTTTACTTTCTCAAGCTCTGGACATTCCTTCATTTTGCCTTTCTCTACCATGTTTGGAGCTGTGATGATTCCCTGATCTTCCCATTTTAAGTAAGAAGTCATTGCTTTGTACTGAGCAATTGCTGCATCAAATACATGATCTGCTCCTGCATTCAATAGCAGTGCTGTTTTGTTAAAATGAAATCCCGTGCTTCCACATGCATATAAACGGTCAATGACTGTTTTTAGCTGTGCTGTGATATCAAACCAATAGATTGGAGACGCAAAAACTACCATATCTGCATCTTTTAATGTTTCTAAGACTTTTGCCATATCATCTTTCTGCACACATTCTCCCTGATGTGCATAGCAATATTTACATCCCAGACATCCTTTGATGTTCATTGATGCGATATTTAAAATTTCTACTTCATGTTTCTTGGCTGCTTTGTCAAATGTTTCTGCCATGATTTCTGTATTTCCGCCTTTTCTTGGACTTCCATTTAATATTACGACCTTCATATTTGTATTTCTCCTTCTATAGCTCTTCTTGTTTTAGATATTTTAAGAATGCTTCACATCCTTCGACTACATCTCTATATGTATCATCAAAATTTCCTGTATACCATGGATCTGCGATGTCTCTTGGATGTTTGGAATAATCTAGTAACAGATGTATTTTCCCATCTGGGTCACCGCCTATGATTCGGTTCATGTTTCTTAGATTCCATGCATCCATACCGATAATGTAATCGTATTCTTCATAATCTTGTTTTGTCATCTGAATGGCTCGGTGTTTTAAAACTGGGATTCCTTCCTGTCGCAGTTTGTTGACTGTGCCATGATGTGGTGGATTGCCGATTTCTTCTCTGCTGGTGGCAGCAGAGTCGATGTAGAATTTATCTTTTAAGCCTTGATCGTTTACCATGTGTTGGAAAACGAATTGAGCCATTGTGCTTCGGCAGATATTGCCGTGGCAGATGAATAATACTTTTATCATCACTTATACCTCTTTCTTAAATTGCCAATAAATCCAGTGTTTACAGGCTTTTTTACTTATTTTTGTAAAATTATAATTTTTATAACATCTTATATATCGTATCACCAGTTTACAACTTTATAAATGATAGATTTGCTGACAAATCGCCTGTTTTAAAGCCTTTATCATAGTCCTTGATTTTATATGTGTTTCGATATTTTTGACGAAAGTGGTAAAAAATATCTACTTACGGATTGCCTGACTTAATTCAAAACGAAACTCCTGTACACTTTTTGTACGGTATTCTGAAAAATATTTATCCTGATAAGGCAGAATCTTCATGGCACAGTAACTGATATTGATCAGATTCAGCAGCATTTCTATTCCCTTGCGACTCCGTACCATATAGTCGCAAAAAGACCAGAACGTTTTTTGTTCATAATAACTGATTTCGATCTTCCATCGAAAGGCATATAGTAACAGCGGAATATAGTTTACCGGATCATGATCCGTCTGGTCAGAAGATGAGTGTTCCTCCTCCGTGCAAAAGACCTTCAGATTTTCTGGAAAGATCGTGCTGAAAAACAGACGTTTTGTGCCGTTTCCTTTTTCAGTATCCGTGACATAGGCAAGAACTTCCTGACTGCCAAAGATCTTTGTGAGAACCCGGCGGACACCAGTATAATAATCGCCGATCTTTTCCTTAGAAAAAGTAAAATCTGTTTCAACACAAAGCCGTTTTCCATGCTTGGCAGGACGTCCTCTGCGCCCAGTCCGTGCAGGAGCGAAATCATACATGACAGAATCGATCCTTGCATTACTAATAAGATCAAGGTTTTTATATTCATCGATAACAGAGACGAGATTTTTTTTTGTATACCAACTGTCACAGAGAATGATGACATGTTCTTTGCTGTGAAATTCAGGCATGACCTGACGGATCATGGAAGCTACCAGTTCCAGTTTGGATTCTTTTTTCTGTCATATGCGATAGCCAAGAGGAACAGACAGATAAAATATCTTATCATGATCCAGGACAGGCACGCATAGCATGATACTTACAAAACAGTGTCCATTGAGATAGTTGGAACCATTTTGTGCAGCATGATCAAACAGTTTTGAAACATTTTCAAATTTTTTGCCAAACTTGGATACCATGGTATCATCAACACATAGAAAAACCGGATGTGCTTTCAATGGATCTGGTATCAGCTTTAAAACAATACGGGCTGTAATATTCATAAATTTTGAGTAATCAACTTTTGCATAGAAACAAGCATAATAAAAAACATTCAATGACCTTTTCGTAATCCCAGATAAGAAATGGCGATACAAAAAGCGAATGGAATGTGCGGATTCCAATGTTCCTATTGACAATATCAATAGGAACATTGATCTGCTCTAGGTGCAGAAAAAGTTTCAAAATAAATCAAAAAATATCGGCGAAATCTACCAATCAGAGTTTTTTCGTTGTATAATGTTTTTATCGTACAGAATCACTTTCCTTTGTAATGTTTTTTTGTCAAACTCATTATACATCAGAAAGTTCTGTACGATATTTTTTTATGAAAAAAATTGTAAAGTGATAGTATAACATAAAACCTGCATTTTTTCAATCAAAAACGCAGGTTTTTTGGCGTGTTTTCAAGGTTTTTAACAATTGATATGTAACTAATTTTTGTTTAGTTATACCTATAATCGGAAGTTAACATTTAAGTTAATTTCATTGCTCTATTGTTGAGCTAATTTCCAACCTTTTCAAGTATTTGTATCCTAACCCCGTTGTCTTGTATGATTCTGTACCTGATATCTTTTTTACACCACTCAGTTTAATCTCTTTAGGCTTGCTCTTTTTACTTTCCTTACTAACTTTAGTTAAATACTCGACAACGCTATCAATATTTGCATCCCGTTGAATATCATTTTTACGCTGAAGAAGTCCAAATCGTACTAATTTTTCTTTTGAAACAGTAATTTCTGCATTATCTACTGAAAAATCTTCCATCACTGAATATATATTCTCATCATTAAATCCGTACATTCCAAGAACCCTGAGATCTAATGTGGTTAATTGACTTAGTGTATCTAAGAACATCAACATTGCATCATCCGTTGTGTCTTCTTCCATCATACCAACAAATCCTTTAATATAATATGGAATTTTCGTCGTTTGTTTCTCATCATATACACAATCGAGTAACCATGAAGCATATTCTGTTTGAAATTGCTGTCTTACTTTATCTGGAAGTGATATCAACTTCTCATCAATCTTACTAATGCGTTTATTCATTTCTTCTAGCATAAGCAAAACATTTCTTTCAAATCGCGCTTCTTTATATCCCAATATCACTCCATGTGCTCGTGGAGCAAGCGCACCAAGAACACTTCCTACCACCCCTGCTGCACCCTCTGATAACACTTCACTAGCAATATCCTTTACAACTTCCGGAAAAGCATCGCATTCAACTACTGATGAAATCACTTCATCTTTTACTGAACTTGCCAGATCCGCAATTTTTGATTTCTTGTCTTCCATATTCAACCTCTTATTGCATTTGTAGTTATTCTGATAGTAATCTAAAAGAATATACAAGTTTTCTACTTCTACACTGTTACATTTCCGCCAAAGCTTTTTTTAGCATCTCACGATAAGTCTGTCTCACATCTTGTGGTCCTTCTATTCGAATTGCTCCATTAAAACCGAATACCCATCGATAAAATGTTGGCCCGGCACAGACTTTCACTTTGACGCGGAACTGATGATTCGAAACTACTTTGGTACGAACCTTCAATCCAAAACAATCAATAATCGACTTCATCACATAATTCTCGCAGAGAAGTGTAACCTCTGTGGCATCTTGTGTCGCAAACATCTGGAACACTTCCTGTGTGTACTTTGACACATCGTAATCCTTGGGTTTCTTCTGCACTTTATCTGTCAGCAATAGCGGCTGCTGTTTGATCCGATCCACACGGAATATACGAACTGCTTCCCTGTCATCGCAATAGCCAATCAAATAATAGAAGTCACCGTCCCAGACCAGATCATATGGACTAACCGTGTAAGGTTTTCCATCGTTTTTCAGGACTTGCTTCTTCTTTCCATCATAATTAAAATACAGGAATGAAATCTTCACATCAGTATTCATGGCCTCATTGATTGCATCAACGATATAATAGCCCTTTTCATTCTCTGATTTTGCTCTTCCGGAAATATGTATTGTTCTCTTTAATTTGTCCGCATCATTTTCGCTTGCCAAGGAAATCAGCCTTTCAATCAAATCTTTACTCTTTTTCTCCGTAATAAATTTAGATGATTGCACTGCATCAATTAAAATTTTCAGTTCCGGAATTGAAAATGTTCGATCTACAAGATGATATTCCCAAGCTCTTTTTCGCACACCAACAATATCAAATCCGGCAGCTTGTAGAAGTGCTATATCTGATGGTACCGTTGTCCGGTGCATATGGATCTGATGCAGTTCCTGCATTTTATCCATAATTTGTTTGGTGGTCAATGAATGATTCTCATCTGTCTGGGAAAGAAGCAACTGATAAAGATAAAGAATACGAAGCCTGGTATCATGCTTATCTACTTTGTTCTCGACTTCGACAGTGTATGTCTGATCAGAATGCAAAACATTCTTATCTTTCTGTTGCTTTTTTTCCTTCTGGTCCGCTTCGATGACACGCGCAATGACCTCTGCGGCGATTACAGAGCCCATCTCATTCGGATGACGTCCATCATCCGCATACAAATCCATCGTATCAGACATCTTGAAAAATGCCTCTCCAACATCCGCGATTAGACAATGGTTCTGCGCTGCAGCTTCATGGTAGAAATCATACATTTGATGAAACATCTCCTCATAATCCATACCGAAATTCTCAAGTTGTTTACCATCCTTCTGATAAGCCCAAGTGGCATATAAAACCGGTGTAGCACCATTTTCACGAATCTGATCACACAGCCTACTGACGTTAGCTAGGAACTTCTCTTTTGATGTAATCGGACCGTTACTCATCTCTTGTAAAATGACATAGTCCCACTTCTCATTTTGAAATGCTGCCTGTGTCCTAGCCCCCATCTTTGTATTAGGATTCAAATGCTCAGCAAGACGAGCTCCACCACGAGTATTGTGAACCACTTCCGCTCCGGTCATTTCGGCCAGTGTTGCAGGCATATTATTCACAAATGTAAAGCTGTTGCCCAGCATTAATATACGCATTAATTAATCCTCTCTTTAAAAACTATACAAATTTTACAGCTTTTGCATCATTTATTTCTTCGTATGTATCGTATAATTTTTTGTTGTATCGTCTTGCATCTGCCAACAAATCAGAATATGATTTTACAAAAATATTTTCATGTTCTAAAGCTCTTCTCAATGTTTCAGCACCCGGTTCATAAGACATGTTATCTGATATAAGATAGCCATACACTCTATCTGCAGACTGCGGGTAATTCTTTTTTATAAACTCAACATATTCCGCTATTTGTTGTATTTCTTTTGTCCTAAGTTTTATATTAGGTCGTTTCAACTCAATAATATGTATTGTTCCTGCATTATCTGTACACAAGAAATCTAATCTTCTATTTGATTCCGGGAGATCACTCTCATCCGAAAAAGTATCTTTTAATATCCTTGTATAGGTAACTTCTCTTTCAAACTTTGCCATTTTAGGGTCTAACAACCAAGGAAACTCTTCAAGAAATTTCTGAATAACATCTCTTTCTGAAGCATTTTCCCTAATAAAACGTTCAAATTGTTCAATCGTCTTTATTCGTCCAAGTGCTATTTTTGCAAATTCTTTTGACTCAATATTATTCCAATCAGTAAGTAGCTTGATAGCACTCTCGTTATCCAGCTCTTGAAGCTCATCTAACTCTGCAGTAAATTGTCTAAAACCCTCAAATCCATACATATCCTGTATACACCTAAGATACTCTGCGGCTGTATCTTCATTGATATCATCATTCTCAATAATGGCTGTCGTAAGTTTTTTTGCAAGCTGTTTTTCAGCAGGATTTAAAGACTCTAGCCACTCATCTACATTTTTTCCTCTTTGCTTAATTTTATTCTTCTTTTCCTGTTTACGCTGTTCTCTCCACATACGTTGAGATATACTGACAATTCTCTTCATGAGTTCATGCAACTTTGTAAGCTCCTCATTTTCATCAACATCCCAAGCTAAAGACTTGCGATCTGTCGAACAATTATCTATCTCATAGCTTTGATCTACAAAATCGACATCGAAGGATCCTGACATATACTGAAAGAAATTATCATTTGCTCTATCGTTGAATGCACTATGCTCTTGGACTAATTTTCCCCGAGAGAATAACACAATTCCCTGAATATCTTTATTCAGTGGAGTGGATCCAGTAAATATTTTCCCTTGTATACCTTTCTCTGACGCAAACTCAAATAAGTTCTTGTCCTTTTCATCACTATTGAGAAAAACAATCTCATAATCTTTCGGAAAAGACCAAACAAATTGGCTTTTTTCTTCTGGAATTTCGTTTGTTGCAATTTCTAAATCTTGGTCATCATTGATATGAACTTTAAAATCAGATGAGAAAATATGAAAACGCATCAATAAATTCCTACGTACTCCGTAAAGATCAAAATCAGACTTTCTACTCAGATGTTTTATCGAAATGGTTGTCCCGGAAGATTCTGCTGTCACGGCATCATATTCAACTATTTCTGGTTTGTATACATTGTCTTCGCAATTCTTTAACTTAGCATAATCCATGATAAAAACATTTTTTTTGCCATTTTGAACCGTAGAAATATGTACTTCTTTTCCAATCCCGAACATAGATAGCTTTCCTAAACCTTTTTTTCCAAGAATCTTTCGTCCACCTGCTGTTGTATCATCTCTTTTTTCTACTCTACGATTTCTTCCAATTTTTAGGAACTGATTGTTCAAGTCATCAAATGACATTCCAATCCCATCATCACGTACAGTTATTGCTTTTTCATCCCCATCTGTAAATTCAATATATACATTTTTCGCATCTGCATCCCACGCATTAGAAACCAATTCAGCTATCATTGGCGGAATTGTAGAATATAATTTCACTCCAAGATGGTCTATTGTATTTATATCAAATGTAATTTCTAATTCATTCAATTATTCCACCCGCTTTCTTTTGTTACACTATGAAGAAACATCATTTTTTCAAACATGCTTTTAATTTCTCAATTGACATTACCTCATTTCTCTTTCGATGAATCATACGATGACAATTTGAACATACCGGAATTAAATCTGTTTGTGGATTCACTTCAATAGATTCACCAATTTCAAATAATGGCTTAATATGATGTATTTCAATATAATCTTTACCTATTTCACCATATCTTTTATAGAAATCAAATCCACACACAGCACATGTTGTTCCATGAATGTTAATGGCTTCCCTTCTAAGTTTTGGATTACGCTCGTATCTAGTTGTGTATATACATCTCTTTCCGCCTTCAACAGACGTGAATTCATTGTCAGTTTCTAACTCTATATCATACTCAAATAAACTCTTTTGATTATCGTTCCCTTTAAGTATTGTAAGAAGCAACTTATAGGCTTCATCATTTGCATCTTCAATTATTTCAATAGCTTCATCTACAGTACACTCCTGAAATAATCCCTTAAAATCATTTTTCAAACCGATGTAATGCAGAATCCCCATCGCCTGATAACCTCTAGATTCCGAACTATCCAATCCAAGCACATCTTGATCGAGTTGACGATGCGATTTTCCTTCAAACAAATATTCAATTACTACATTTCTTCTCTCATCTTCTGTATAGAGTGAATATTCTCTTTTTCTTCCACTCAAGATGAGCTTAGGTACGTCGATTTTCTTTTTCATGTTATTACTCCTACAAAGTTTTATATTTCTTCAAACACTTTTGAAAATAACAGCTGTGTAAATAACTGATCAACCTGTTTGGCAATCTCATTAGACACAATATGTGTTCCAAATTCGATGTTTCCCTCTTGTCCGTGATATGACAAATTTGCCGATGTTATTAGAGTCTCTGTTTGATCTACAGAAATCACCTTAGCATGTAGTGCTGACATTACATCATCATGCTTTGGATAATTATAGATTTTCAAAAATCTCCCCTGATATGCACATAGCCGATTGAAACATTTCTGATTCTCTATATTATTTACATAGAATTTAACCAAAACACCTTGCTGGCTCTTTTGAATAATTTTCTCCATCACATCTTGGAAATACTCCGACAATGAATATCCTGTTATGAGAATACTCTTTTTTGCATTACTAATCATGTCATCAATAACGACTTTGGTTGATTTATTCCTAACAGCAAAAGATGGAGGTGCCGTAACAATAAGCGATGCAATATCCTTATGTGGAGTTGCTGCTGTTGCTACTAATTTATGTATTTCTACTGCTTCCTTTTCTGACAGCGATGGATATCTTTTCTTAATTGCCTCTAAAGCATCCATTGATTTTGCTATAGCATCATTGCTTATCTGATCCAATAGGATATCTAAACTTACATTTCCAGTTGACATAGCTCATTCACCAAATCTCTAAAATATGCTTGATTTTCTCTTCCGACTATTGGAACTACTAATCCTCGGTCTAGCATTCTATTTCCGTTTTCACATGCCGTTTCAGAAATCATACAGCACGAATGGCAAGCCGCTCCGTTTGCATTATTTCCGGCAGGAGTATTATTCATGCACTCTGGATCATTTGTACATAGTAGTGCCTCTTGAAAGGCATCACGCAACATTACATTCAAAGAACTAATTGTACCCAATTCAACTAATCCTCCGAGAGAACCTTCTTTGTCAGCACTTCCTGTATACAATAGAATTCCCGACATTTCATCTCCAAAATAAATTCTCTCACGAATTGCTGAAGATGAATATCCTGATGCCATAGACATTTGCTTAATCAGTAAGTGCGCAAATGTATGCATAAGTACATATCTGGCATTTCTATCTACAGATACAGTCCATCCCTTTGACTCACAAAACTCTCTATAGCACTCAGCGTATTTATTTGACAGTTTCTTTAAGTGTTCCTCCGCAATCCAATGATTCATCGTTTCTTTGTTAAACTCAATAAAGATTCCTTCTCCGTTTACTTCTGCTGCAGGTAACCATTTTTCTGTTTTTCCTTTTGTCAGATATACTATATTCTTCTGCTCATCTGCATCTGGATCTGGTGCATCTACTCTGGTAAAACCTAATAGTACACGAACTTCTCTCAAGCGAGTAATTCTGATAATTCGATTAAAGTAAGTTTTAAGGTACTCTGGTAATGAATCTTCTTCCGCCTTAAAATGTTTCTTATTAGAAGCATATGCCGGATCTGAGTGATGAGTAATTGCGTTATACTCCATCTGCTTTATTTCTGTAAATTCCTTAATATTTTGTCGACGGCGTGCCAACGCATCATCAAACTCTTTTCGAGTATATGCTGAGAAATACTTCTCATACACCTTATTAAGTCCCATCTCACCAAAATCTTCTTCATAATTATCAATAAGTCTCAAATGCTCATCAATAAGGTTATACAAAGGGTTGATCCAAGGCGGGATAGAAATAGCACTTCTAGATACTGCAAAATATACATTGGAAGCACCACGTTGAGAAGGAATCATCTTCTTATTACACTTCTCGTTTTTGTGACTAGGTCTAAATGGGTGATGGCCAGAACAAGTCATTCCTTCAAAATTTTCAATTTGTGTAGCGCCACTCATACTTCTTCGAGCACCACAAGAACACTGCACCCACATATCTGCAAGTGTAGATGTATTACCCGTAGAATACATGCGGATTTCTCCATCACAGTTTGCATTTCCATTATGTACCCACCAACTCCATGGAAAATCATTCATATGGCCATCTTCGCATATAGTTATGAATCGAGATGGATATGCTTGTCTATGACAGTTCGGACATGTTACCCCATATTTTAAATAACGATCCAAATCAAAGTCCTCTCGAACATCAAAAATTCTTCCACACTTTATATTTGAGCACACATGCATATATGGAAACGATACAACCGGTATATCGCCTCCAAATGATGTTCTCGGCATATAAAAACAGTCCACTCCTAAATATGCAGCCAGTCTTCCGTCAACTATTTTTTTCCCTTTTTCTTTCCAGTAATTCAAATCCAAGATTGTAACCGAATCTTTTACAGCATCGACAATTGCTCCTGGTCCGAAAGTGGTAATCAGCTGATTTGGACGAAGTTCTCCTAATTTATAATTGTCATACATAGGCTTATTCCTCCGTGTAATAATACATGTTTGCTGAATTCTCAACTTCTCTCATAGAGCGAAGTGTTGCCTTTTCTGTATTCGTACAACTCTCACCATATGAATTCATCAAACGATTGTAAGTATCTGTTTTTAGAACATAATATCGTAATCCTTTTTTTTGTGCTGCAAGCATTTTCCAGTTATTGATAAACGCATCAATCTCATCTTCTGCGTCAGCCTTTGCAGATGGTTTTATTATGTTTAATCGATCAAGAATCAAATTTTTTACTTCCTGTAACTGCTCTTTAGATAAACTTCCAATTTCCATTGCCGCTCCATTTGGTGCCATTTCAGGATACTTTAAACGAATCGCAGAAATAACTAACGCATGCATAACTCTGTCTCTCGCTCTTGCCGAGAAAGGTGTTGCTGTCGTTCCTTCAACAAAACGATATAATTGAGAATGATATCCTGTAAAATTCTCATAATGAGACAAATCACGAGGACGGTATGGGTTATATAGAGTTACAACCATACCTGGATAAGAACGTCCTATACGGCTCGTAGCTTGGATGTATTCTGAATTCTGTTTCGGTTGACCTGTAACAACCATCAAACCCAAACGATCTACATCCATACCAACAGCAATCATATTGGTTGCAATAGCAGTATCTAAACATTCTTTTGATTGATATGTCTTTTCCAGCATTTCAAGCTTTTCAGGAATTCTATAAGATTGCATTCTTGAAGTTATTTCTTCCTTACGAGTCAGAAATCGCTGTTTGCTCATACCATATTTTTTCTTAATGCGCTGGATACGATCCGGAATATCGTCTTGTAATAATCGAACAGCACCACCCAATTCTCGGATACTGTTGTAGTAACCTACCAATGTATAGTACGGATCAATACAATCATTGCACTCCTCATCAAGTGAAAGTATGTATGATTCCTGTAATAAGATCGCGTAAATTCTTAATAATGTCGTTTTTACAGATTGACCTGGAGCACAGACTCCAACATATTTTCTAAAAGGATCTTCTTTGACGGGAATTTCCTTAATAAAGAAACTGTCGCCAATTTCAAATCCATTTGGTGGAAACTGTGATGTCATTTTTCTCGCATAAAGACACTTTGTTTGTTCTGCAGCATTCTTAATAGTTGCAGTAGATACCACATATTTTGGCTTAATTGTTTTTCCTCCTAAATTATATGAACACAAATCTTCAATAACCGTTTCATATGCACCATACACCGTACCAAGAGGTCCAGTAATAAGATGTAACTCATCTTGTATAATTAGTTCTGGCGGAAGAAACGGCTTACATTCCGATAATGTAGATACTGGAAGATCAGCTGTCTTTCTATGTTTCGAATGTTCAGCACCTATTGCAACGTATCCATCTCTACTACAAACACGATTCACCCTTCCAAACAAAGCGTTTGTTTCAGCTGCCCAAGGAAGTCTCGCAAATTTATCCACCGTTGATAATATAATTGTTGGACATTTAGCATAAATTTCTTCATCAACCAAATACACAGGAATTTTCATCTTATTAACAGGTTTATATTTGTAAAAAAGACATTTATCATCAGCACAGTAAATGTCTACTGCCTTTCGTTGGAAATCAATATAAAATTCTTTTTCTGTCAGCGGTTTCCCACAACAAGGACACGTTAATAATTGCTTATAAAGCAACCTTTTTTGAGCTTTAGCCTTGTTACTTTTAATTGGATCGTCAGTATCATCTTTCATATCATCGAATTTATTTGGTGTAACTCCACCTCCAACCCAAAAACCGATGCTGATAGGTTCTTTACCATATTTAGGATAAAATTTCTGCCTAGTAATTTCAGCTGCTACAACCATCTTTGTAATTCTATCCCTTTGCTGCGTTGTTAAAAGGCGCAAAGTATATCTTAGAATAGCCGTAACTCCACCATCACGATTAAAAGAATCTGCTTCGTCTGCTCTTAGTCTTCTATTTGCAATCACGAATGCCATCAAGCCAAGATAAGCTTCTGTTTTTCCACCCCCTGTTGGAAAATATAAGAGATCTACAATCTCTCGTTCGGTATTCTCTGGATCAACCATCCCTTTTAAATTCATAAGGATAAAAGCAATCTGAAATGGTCGCCATCCAAAGTCATTTTCAGGATTACGTGGATCCACAAAGTCTGAAAAATTACATTCAATACCAGCACCATTCTTTTTCGAATAGTTCATGATATTTCTTTGGAGTATCATGACTCGATTCATAAAACAAAAAGCATCAAACGAAACAGAATCATCAAGTAATAACTGTATACCCGTTCGAATTCTCTCTAGCGCACTATTACACTTTTGAATAATATCATTTCCAATTTTATCCTTAAATTCCAATTGTTGCATTTTATCGTCTTGCATAAGAGTTGTACGAATCCATTTTTCATAAGAGTCTGCAAGAACATTTAATCTATGAATAATTTCTTCTTTCTTTTTTTCAACTCCTAAAATCCACATGGAAAAGAAGAATTTATCAAATCCTTCCAAAGCAGCACTCACACTAGGAAATTCATATTCTGGAACAAACGTAGACTCAATCGCAGAAGCTCTCCCCTCAGCATTGGCATTCCAAATTGCTGCGCATCCTCGTCCTCTTCCAAGAATTGGTCTCTGAGCAAAATAAAACTCATCCGCCGATAGAACTTCTCTACAAATATGCTCAGCTAAGAAAATATCGGAACCATTAGAAGAAAATACTCTGATACAAGATTGAAACATTAACCCTTCCACATCATTTTCTGAGTTCTGACGTTTGTTTATAAGATAAACCGTAATAAGATAAAAACCTTTTTTTAATGTAATTTTGGAAACGTGAAGACATACATTCGAATCATTAGTTAATGAAATTTCTTTACTTCTTTTAAACGAATCAAGTATTACCTTTACAGTCTCTTTTTGCGGTTGACGAACATAGATTGTCTTTGATATTTCATTTCCCTCTTTATTCAGAGCCGTTGTTGACTCTTTGACATAGTCTCCCCAAGAAATTTCCACATTAAAATCCTCAACAAGTGCTGATACATAAAAACTAATCCCCATTGAAGATGGAATTTTAAATTGACTGGTAGATACGGGTTCACTTGAATCATCTTCATCTTCATCAGAAGAGTAGACATTCTCATCATAAGAAACATCCCCATCTACTTCTTGCTCAATGGTTGCGCCTTTTTCATTATCAGATTGAGGCGCTAACATCCCCAAAATATATGCATGTCTTGGATTTTCTTCTAAAACCTCATCTTCTTCCATCGGTCCTAAAAGATCCATCTTCAGCATATTAATCATTTTTTGTCGAACTTCTGCATATTTAAATCTGTCTGCCATATAGTCCTCCCCCTAAAACTTCAACACTATATTAATTTGAAGAACCGGATTAATAGCTTGATCATCGTTAAAACGAGTGATTTCTCGTTCCGCCTCATCATGAAGTTCTTTTTCTCGTTTAGAAAACTCTCCTTGCAATTTATCTGATTTCTTCTTTTTTTCTATAATTTGTTTACGGATATCCTGCTTTTGCAAAAAATCAATAGCCATCATTTCGTTAAGAATCAACTCTTCAACTTCTTTTTTTGACGTTTCTAATGCTACTTGAAGTTGTTCAATTTGGACTTTCTCCCAATTTCTGATTTTACGTCCATTATATTGGAGAACAGGCCGTATGGTTTGTTCGTGTTGCTCACATACTTCTCGAATTAATCTCTGGTATATTTTATTAAAGCGTTCTAACTCCTCGTCTGTAGGTTTGAAATAGTGAATATCACTATCTTTTGCCTCTTCAAGACTCTTTACAATATCTGTTTCTGAAAAATCAACATACTCACCTTGCTCATCGCAAAGAAGCAGCACCGGAAATAGTAATTCATCGTTATCAAGCAATGCCCCCAAGAATAGAGTTCCATGTGAGGCAAACGTCCGCTCCCCCCATTCCTGTATTTCCCAATAATAAAGGTGTCTATCTAATTCTGGTTCAGGAAACTGTTCCCAGTAATTTACTTCCTCAAGATATTCATCAATATCTTCCTTTGTCTTTTTCAGAGCTGCTCCTTTAGCTTCTTGACTTTCCGTAAGAAGAATTGATCGTAACTCTACAGCTTGTTTATTCTTTCGTGTGCCCAGTCTTCGATCTAATTTATTAAACGCTTTCGTTATTTCAGCAACTGTTCCACAACTCTGATAAATATCAAGAATTTGCTTTTCAAAACTGCTCCCGGATTCTAATATTCCGAGAGCAATGTCTGACGATCCAAAAACTCCCTCAAATAATTTGAACTTACGAGATAAAATATCATATACTCTACGGTCAGCTTCATTATCCGTATTTAATAGATTGATTGCCACAACATCATGTTTCTGCCCATAACGATGACAACGGCCTATTCTTTGCTCAATCTTCTGTGGGTTCCAAGGAAGATCATAATTAATAATAGAATTGCAAAATTGGAGATTTAAACCTTCTGATCCTGCATCTGTAACAATTAAAATTTTTGCATTATTTTTAAAGTAATCTACAATCGCATGCTTATATTCAACACTACGACCATAATTTACCTGTCCATAATTTTTCACTTGCCATGCTTGGTAAATCTCTTTCGTCATTTCATCGTCAAAATCACCATTAAATAAAATAATGTCTTCCTCGTAATATCCTTCTTTCCTTAATTCCGCAGCAATATATTTTTGAGTTCTCTTTGACTCTGTAAAAACAACACACTTCTGTTCAATATTTTCTGTTTTTTGCTGGTTAAAGGCTACTGCCAATGCAGTTTTCAATGCTTCAATTTTTGCATTCGTGTGAATTCTTTTTGCAGTATCAATAATTCTCTCGACTACTGCCATTTCTTCTTGAATCTGCAGTTTTTCCATTAATACATCTGCAGAATCCTTGTCATCTAATTCATTTTCTTCAATTTCATCCTCTACAAGGCTCCAAAACAAATCAAAACCTTCTTGAGCATCGGCCGAATGCGTACCTTGATATAGTTTATCAAGCCTGTTACGAAAAACTTCAAATGTCTCAATTAACGCAAAACTGGATGATGCAAGTAACTTACGGACGACAAGAAGAAGAAGACCTTTATTGGAGCTCGGTATTGCATACAGCGAATCTCTTCTTAGAAAATCGTTCACCTGCTCATAGAGTTGTTTCTCTTCATCACGTAATTGAAAATCAACGGTAATGCATTTTCTCTTGCTAAATGCCATATACTTCTTCACATCTCTACGCAACGTCCTATACATAACCGGCATTAATTCTTTTTTTAGTTCTTCAAAATCTCCACTTTCAATATAACGTCTATTGAAAGCTTTTTCGGATCCAAAAATTCTCGGATCTATAAATGAAACCAAACCATGTAAATCTGACAATGAATTCTGCAGAGGAGTCGCTGTTAATAATATCTTGGGAATTCCAGTTGTCAGATCATAAAGGTTCTTTGCACGCTTGGTTCCATGAAACACATTGCGTAAATTATGTGCTTCATCAATTACTAGGAAATCCCATTTTACATTTGGGAATCTCTTAATAAGCTTTGATGAATAATCGTATGATGCAATCACGATAGAAACTTTATTTACATCTTCCAACCATTTTCTTTTTTCATACAAATCATGTTCTACGGTGTAACGATCTAAAATCGCAGACGAAAGATGGAATTTCTCCTGCAGCTCTATTTCCCATTGTTTTCTTAAAGTTGCAGGTAAAGAAATCAAAATTTTCTTTGCCCCTGATTTAATAACATAGTTTAATACCAATCCCGCTTCAATAGTCTTACCAAGACCAACCTCATCAGCCAGAATGATTCCGCCTGTCTTTAAAGCTTGAATAGCAGCACAAAAAGCATTAATCTGATGAGGATTAATTTCTATTTCCGTATTGAGCAAACAACTAAACGGTGATTCCTCCAGTGATTGCTTTTTATATCGACTGTATTGTTCAAGCAACAGGTTTCCTTCCATATCATTCCTCCTGGTCTAATTCTTTTCTTATACCCTCTGCAATTCCTTTTGCCATAATCGGTGGGACAGCATTACCAATCTGAACAAATTGTGCCGTTCGTGGTCCTTCAAAAAAATAGTTGTCCGGAAATGACTGTATTCTTGCAGCTTCGCGAACAGTAATTGATCTATGTTGTTCAATATCTGGATGAATAAAGTAATGTCCATCCTTCGATATATGTGCCAACATCGTATGACAGTAATGCTTATCACCTTCAACAACTTTAAATCGATCTAAAAATGATTTCCGATTCTTATGTGTCTTTAGTTCATCCGGCAAATCATTATAATTTAAGCGCTTATGCCCATCATTCCAAAGCTCAATTACTGTCTTATAAATTGCAATGTCTCGTTCCTTATTTGGACGTGCTACATGACCGGTTAAAACATCCTCTTTACAACGAATATTGTTTTCAGATACATACTCACTGACATCACACGAAGAATATGTCGTTGACTTTTCGCCCGGTATAAGTTTAGGAAGATCTATTAATAAGTCATTTACAATTGCCGTAGATTCCTTCACTAGAAAATCAGGATATTTAAATTTGCTGTTTTTCAACCAACCAACAATTATCATTCTCCGCCTACTCTGCAGCACTCCAAAACTTTTTGAATTCTGTTCACGACATTCAATTTCATATCCCACTCGCTTTAGATACTTCTGTAAATTTTTCCATGTCGCACCTTTATTTGCAGTTATAATCCCCATAACATTCTCAAAAACAAACATTTTGGGCTGATATTTTTTTAAAAACCGTGCATACAAAATATATAGTTGATTTCTAGGATCTTCTTCCATCGGTATCTGCATATGCTTACTTTGTGCTCTTCCCACCAAAGAATACGCCTGACATGGAGGGCCTCCAATAATCACATCTGGACGGCTGATACCTTTTTTCTCCAATATTTCATCAATATTTTCAAACAACTCCGGCAAGGTTTTATCGGACATAGTTTCACAAAAAACTGAATTCAATTGATCTTCTGACAGTATTTTGAGAAGTTCCTCTCTAGAAAGATTTCCTCGTAGATACTCATAATAGCGGTTAAGTTCATTATGTTCTTTTAAATAATAATAAGCCGTCCTTGTTTCAAGTGTTTTTGCAGCATGAGGATTCATTTCAACATGAGCAATGGGCAAAAAACCAGCCTGAACAAATCCCTCTGAGAGGCCTCCAGCACCAGCAAATAAATCTATAAAGTTATAAGTCTTCTTTGTTATTGACATATATCATCCTACCCATCATTAGTTTTCGAATTCTCCATCCGTATCAAATATGTGATCCAATTCATCAGTATTAATTGCGGATAACACCTTATTACGAATAAGTCCTTTTGCTAAATTTAGACGTTTAAAACGTTTAACATTTGCATCATCTGTAGAAATACGAATCAGCTCAACACGGCCAATCCGAGTCTCTTCCTCAGCATATTTTGCCAATCCTTTTGCTTTACCTAAGTTATCCTTAAACTCCGGATTGTGTGGTTCGAGAATGTCAAGAATATATCCTATCTGCGAGTCTTGTCGAATAATAATAAAATCCGGATACATTCTGTGAATCTCACTATCAATCTCATATGGAATCTGTAATGCCCAAGTCTGGCGAGATGGATTTCTTAGCCAGCATACATAATCCGAACGTTTTTGCTCTTCCTCAAGAAGAGCTGTTTCCCATCCATTTAGTTTAATTCTCGCCTCACCAATAGCATTTGCGAATAAATGATCTGTATATACCTTTCCTCCGGACTCAATTTTCGCACTAATTGTTTCTGGTAGTGTAAAATTATGCTTACTAATTATGTCACCATTTGAAACAATGTCACTATATTGCTTACGGCATTTCTCTGACTTTGATGCAACATATTTTCGATATTGATCATTGAGATCATGAAATTTCTTTTCAGCATACTTATTTAGCTGACCTATACATTCTGGATTAAAAGCAAATAATATGCAGTCAATTTTAAACGCATTCATATTCTCAAAATTGATATATTTTCGTCCATAAGCTAATGTAAAACCGCAATTTCCCATTTTGGCTTCTGCAACCCTTAATTGGCTATCCAAATCGGAGTCAGAAGTTGAAAACAAGTTTATTTGATTATCTGTTTTGATTGCCTCACCGAAAACATCAAAAATCTGTACAGATAACTTCATTTCAATGACTTGCTTTGCCAGCTTCTCATATTCCCCTTTATTATGTAGTTCATATATGTAACTGTGAATCATCTCTGAGACTTCATTTTTTATTTCATCATTTGCAGTCAGGCTAATATTAAATTGACTCAATAATCCTGCCAAACTAACCAGTGACTTTAAATAGCTATTCACCTTTACAGATCGTACAATGTATGTAAGAAATCCCTGTTCGTTTATGAATTTTGTAATCCCCTCACGATCAATAGTTGGCAAAAATGACAACTGGCTTTCTTCTTTTGTTACACCTAATACTACTGGAGCCGAAACGTCTTTTTTATTTAGATCTTCATTACCACTTTCTTCAGAAGATTCTACATCTCCAAATAATGCTATCTTTGAATCCTGACCTTCACTTGTGTTCTCGATTGGTCGCTTGTCAAAAGCATCCCTTTGAATTTTATACTCCATCCCTTCTGCCACTTTATTTACATTCACAGGGTCATAGCTAAGTTTCGGTGTAAAGTAATCCGCTAAATTCATCTGTCCAGGAGTTTGTCTTTGCTCTCTCTTTGTTCTAGTATGTGTCGAATGAACTGACCATGTATCATAATGTCGCTCATCTAATGACTCACCATCTATTACAGTCGGTATTTCACCACCTTCTGCAGCCTGCAATTCATTAATTACATCTTGAACTGTTCCTTGGTTAAAGTAAGGCAAAAACAATCTCACATCATTTAATGAATCATCCACTAAAATATGTGATTGCAATGGTGTTCTGACCATTCGCCCTAATAACTGAGCTATATATGTAGCATCTTCTGCGTGCCTAAATGACATCATGGTTTCTGCTCTTGGGCAGTCCCATCCTGTAGACAAGTTTTCCTTAAAAAGAACTATACGTATTCTTCTATCATCAGCAATTTCAGAAGGTTCAATATGAGGAACATTCAAACCATGGATTGTTAAATTACCTGTTAATCCAAAAGTATGTACTACTTCGTTCTCCTTAAATGTATCTCCCGTACGTTCTTCGATTTTTGCTATTACATCATCCAGATCCGTATTAGATACTTTATCACCAGATCCGGCTGCAACTTGAATTACAAACACCGGATTTACATTTGAGTAATGCTGCTCGTAAGTATACTGATACCAATGTTTACACTTATCTTGCCATTCATCTGTGGCAGCTTGGAGTACCGCCATATCGCTGTGTTTAGTCGAGTCATCCGGGTATGTAATTACGATTCTGTCTTTCAATAATCCTGACTGTCTAACCTGTGCCGGTGAAATCACAACTTTCTGCAGTGTTGAATTTGTTGCCTTACCAACTAATGCATCAAATCTCTCCGCAGTTGCACTCATTCCAATAACTACGGGAACTGGTGAAAGATTATGTTGAGTACTTCCCAAAATAAATCTCTGCATTATGGTTGTCGCAGTTCCCGCCTGTCTTCCCTGCATTCCTCGGTGCGCTTCATCTATCACAAAATACAATCTATCTGATTTTGAGCGCACAGTATTTTCAATCGTTTCCCATATTGTGTATTGGCGAGTATCCGAATGGTAGCTAAGATTTCCTGCTCTACCAAGCTTTTGTGTGTTCAAAAAATATACATGACCGTCCTCTAACACTTCTTGATCAAACGAATCGTCTGAAATAACAACACACTGATCTATTCTTATTTTATCTGCTTTTAATTCAATCTTTTGTTTTGACTGCTCGTTTAATTGAGGCGAATCTGATAGCCACACAAAGATAGCATCCTGTTGTTCTGTAAAATTTTCTGATCCATAAAAAATATCTTCTATCAAGGCTGACATTATAATTGTCTTTCCAGATCCTGTCGGTGCCTGTAACGATACAACCTGAGGAATCCGAAGCATTCTATAATTATTTAATGCCAATGCAGTACGCATCCTAAGGTCGTTAACTGCCTGCCTCTGAAACGGAAATAATTCTGTTATCATTCCTTAATTCCTCCCATGGTTAATGCGAAAATGGTCTAAATAATCTCGATATAATTGATATGTTGTTTCAACATTTAAATTTTTCACCATTGATCTATAGTTCACCTCGTAATCAGTTGCTAAAAATACTGTCTGAATTTCCGGATAAACATTCAGTTCTTTCACAAATTTTGAAAATGCAGCTTCGTTTATCAACACTCCCATCTTATTTTGGGGAAGCACAAGCATATCCACAACTTCATTAATCATAGGACAAATTCCTACAGCCCCTGCTTTCATCCATAGTACTGGTAATAACTCTTTAAAACACATTCCTAATGAAACGGCAGTATTTTCAAGAAAACTCAATTTAAAAAAATTCACATTAGATGCAAATCCTTTCGACATCGGAATATCACTTTCAAGATAATTCCCTTTTAACGGGTTCCCATTTAAATCAATTCCATTAATTGTACATTTTGTTCTTGGCCAAGTAATATAATGGGCAATTCCTCGCTTCTCCCAATCCTTTTCGCCCGGATAAATATTTTGTTTTTTTAGCACCGTTGCTTCTTCTCCTGAAACTTCATTGTTTGTAACAATAATACACCTTCTGGATCCGTTATCTTCAGCATTAAGAAGATTAACTGCATGTAATGTGGTTCCTGATCCAGCAAAAAAATCTACTATCAAAGCATCTGGATTGTTTGCAACAAAAAAATTCAATACATCGTGTACTGCATATAATGATTTTGGGTAAGGGAACTGTCTTCCCGGAAGAATCTTAGTCAACAAATCCGTGCCATGTCTAGTTGCATCATGGCTCTTTATTCTCCACTGAGTTCCCGGCATAATATCGCGAACCTCATTATTCGAAATTATCGAGCCATCTTCTGCATAACCAGAAATTTCATATATGCCTTGTTCGACTTTTGCGATTTCTCCACTTGTTAAAAAAGTAATTGGTATGCCATTTTTTGTACGTTTTCCAAATTTTATATATCCCTTTTCCTTATATTCGATAAATTTATCACGATTTATATTCCAATAATGCTCTCGCCCTTGAGTATCTATTGGAAAAACTGCAAAAGTTCCTGTTGGAATAGTAATATCATTTCGATTTTGTTCTAATGGAAGAGCCTCTCCAACACTATGATATTTCCCTTCATTCGTAAAAAATACTGGATAGAAATTTCCTGGACTTCGCTCTCTTAGTCCTGCTCCCCCACTTCGAATAAGATACTTCCACGTAAGATGGGTTGCTCTCATATCATCTGGATTCATTCGCCATTCATCTGATAAAGGTAATCTTTGAACAGTAGCATCTCCCAATTCAATAATAAAGATATATTCATCTAATCTTGTAAATTGCTGCTTTCTAGCAGATCCCTTAAAACTAATAACACTACTTATCATTTGCATTTTTGCTGTTGGAAACATTTCTTCAAGTAGACATCCCAAATGAAGATATTCTTTCTCATCTATCGTAACAATCAAGACTGAATTTTGGGGGTTAAGGAGCCTTTTCGCAATACTTAATCGTTTTTGAAGCATACTTAACCATTTGCTATGTCTATAATTATCAGCCCCATCTACATAATCGTTGTTATATTTCCAATCCTTCGCTCCAGTATTGTAAGGCGGATCAATATATATACAATCCACTTTTCCAGCATACAAGTACTCTAATAATTGAAGTGCATGATAATTATCAGCTTCAATCAATGTATGCCAAAGATTACTATCAGGCGCATTGCACACAGAATCAATTAGCTTCAAGTAAGGGTAGATAGGTTTTCCGAATTCTGTAACTGTTACTAGTTTATCTGTGACAATTTCACTTATTTCTTTAGTAATTTTATTTACACAAGATGCCACTCCATCATTAATAGCAACAACCTGAAGAATGTCTCTCATTTTTTCTTCACGAACTGCTACCGTTGCTCCCACTTTTATTGGAATCTCATAAAGTGGTGTACACTCCGGCAAGTGTTCTTCAAATACCAAGCCAAATTTCTTCTGCTTGTTCATTTTATTTACTTCTTGTTGAATCCGATTACAAAGATCTTCATCTTGTATCTGATTAATTAAATCATTAATGGCAGCCATTTATTCTTCCTCATTTCTTGCTGTACGCTTTATATATTTTCCACTTTTCACCCTTGCATCTTTTGGTTTTTTTGCATCCTCTGGGATTGCCCAATAAGATCCAATCTTCGTTGCACCTAGAATTCTGTCCTCTGTACAAAGTTCATTAATTCTACGAATTGAAAGTCCCCATTTTTCTGACATTTGACGAATTGATAAGTATCCCATAGTAATCTCCATTTTCTATATCAAAAAGCGTAAAATATTCCAAGTTTTATTTTACGCGAAACTTAGCGGAAAATCAACCTGAATATGTCGGCTCTGAGCGACAAGTGCATTAAATATTTAGAGCAAGTTTCGCCCATCAATTCAAAAATGCAATTCTGCATTTTCTCATTCGGCAACTTGTTGGGGATTTCGCTCCCAAAACCCTCGTTTTCTTCCTAAAATTTTCACCACCTAGCACTTATCCGTCCACATTAAATCTATAGGAGAAATGGTTATACGTTTACCTATAAACGCTAATATAAGAATGTACAGAAATAATCATTTAAAAATGTACAAAATCACATTATAATAAATTCTCTACGGAGGAATTTATTATGATATATACACCAAAGATTACTAGTGACATTCAGATCAATTCTTTAAAAGATCTGGTAAAACTAAAACCTTTTTTGGAGAATGATACATTGAAAATTAATAAAAGTCAGATTGCCAGAGAGCTGGGCAAGGATCGACGGACGGTTGATAAATATCTAAAAGGATATGAAAAACCAACAGCCCGCTTTTTTATTTTTGCGCAAAAAAACAGCTATAAGACTCCATTTTTTGAAATCTTATAGCTTTGCTATTAATGATATTAAGTTGTTATTCAATATTTAGATTACCAACGGAGTGTCAGATTGTTGTTAAATTTCTTACATCTTTCCACCATAAACAGGGAAATTTCCACTGTCACCATAGCTCTTAATTTTCTTAAAATTCTTTAACAGTTCCATGTCTTCAGCACTAATTTCAAAATCTAGTTCTGCATTACTCTTCATATGTTCAGGATTACCTGTTTTTGGCAGAGAAATGGCACCAAGCTGAAGCGTATATCTAATACAGAGCTGTGGAACAGTCACACCATATTTCTTTGCAATCGTAGTTATCTCCGGTTGATTTAATATTTCACCATGCGCAATTGGTGAGTATGCTTCTACAACAATATTATTCTTCTGGCAATATTCAACTAACTCCATCGGCGTATTACTGATATGAAGAAGAATCTGATTTACCATTGGCTTAATCTCTGCTGTTTCAAGAAGACTTACAATATCTTCAATCAGAAAATTGGAAATTCCAATTGCCTTAAGTTTTCCTGCCTTATAAGCATCCTCAAGAGCTTTCCATGCTGCTCGATTTTCCTCTACATATCTGTCTTCACACTGATTAACTTTTACCCAAGGCTGCGGACTGTGAATAATCATCATATCAAGATAATCTAGTCCCATCTTTTCAAGTGTCTCATTGATTCCTGCCATTGCTTCCTCATAGGTTTTATGCTCTGCGGCAACCTTAGATACAACAAATAACTCATCACGCAAAATACCACAAGTTCTTACTCCTTCACCCACGCCACGCTCATTGCCGTATGCCTGTGCAGTATCAATATGTCTATAGCCAATCTCTACTGCTGCTTTTACAGCATCAGCAGCCTTATCATCATCAATAAACCATGTTCCAAGACCGAGCTATGGAATTTTCACTCCATTATTCAATACAATACTATTATCAAACATTTCATTCACCTTCCTATTGTAATTTCCCATATTCTTCATCACTTACCGGTTCAAGCCATTCATTGGAAGTATTTTCGCCCGGAACTTCTATTGCCAGATGTGAAAACCATTCATCCGGTGCGGCTCCATGCCAGTGCTTAACACCTGTAGAAATATTGATGCAGTCACCTGGCCTCATTTCTATAGCTTCTTTACCTTCTTCCTGATAATATCCTCTTCCGGCAACACATACCAGAATCTGTCCTCCTCCACTTTTTGCATGATGGATATGCCAATTATTTCTGCATCCTGGTTCAAATGTCACATTGAAAATTCCAACCTGAGAAGTAGAAATCGGTGCAAGAAAACTTCTACCAGAAAAATACTGTGCAAAACCATCATTTGGTGCACCAATTGGAAATACCATCTCTTTTGCATGCGCACGCATCGCTTCCTCTTTGTATGGCAAATCTCCTTCGCCTGCTTCCCACACTTCCTTTGCAAGATTGAAAACAGCCCATGCTTTTGGCCAACCTACATAGAATGCGACATGTGTGATTACTGCAGCAATCTCTTTTTGTGTCACACCATGATTTTTTGCATTTTGAAGATGATATCTTAAAGAAGAATCCGTAATTCCGGAAGCCATCAGAGCAACCACTGTAATAATGCTTCTTGTTTTTACGTCGATGTCCTGATTATTCCAGTTTTCGCCGAAAAGTACATCATCGTTAAAATGTGCAAATTCCGGTGCGAATTCACCAAGTGTATTTCTTCCTGCTGTCTGTACTATTTTTCCCATATTCTGTATCCCTCCATAACTCTGTTATTTATAAAGAGTTTACCCATTCACTGATTTCCTGTTTCGTTCCACGATTTAACAGTCTGCCTTCTGTAATAACTGCGTCTGGTGCAGATGACTGCAATTCTTTCACAGTGTTCCCGAATCCACTTCCTCCGGATGTTGCA